>Ga0302140_10008301_pt1 | contig 12926 bp, 13 predicted proteins | sample I_Bog_E1_1_FD_202095 | JGI IMG/M metagenome (GOLD analysis project Ga0302140, IMG submission 202095) | Peat permafrost microbial communities from Stordalen Mire near Abisko, Sweden - I_Bog_E1_1 | ecosystem: Environmental > Terrestrial > Soil > Wetlands > Peat | place: Sweden: Abisko, Stordalen...
GCTCAGCCACACTGCCTCCTACGCTAATCCCAATTTCATGTGGTTCAGGACCCGCCGACAATCGTTCGTATGCGTTGACCGGATACTAGTGAACCAGACTGCGCGCGGGCAAGGGATTGCCAAGACTCTGTATCACGATCTCTTCGCCGCTGCAAAACGAGCGGGTTTTGACTTGGTGGTGTGTGAGGTTAACATCGATCCGCCAAACCCTGCCTCTGAAGCATTCCATGCCGCGATGGGTTTCACCAGAACTGGAGGAGCTACTATTCATGGTGGAACTAAGACTGTACGCTATCTCGAAAAAGTCTTGACTTGAGCGTGAACGATTTTTCGAAATAGATTAATCCACAATCGCTGCAATTGCCGTCCCGAAGTTATTACTTTTCACGGATAACGCGCCACCCATTGCTAACGCTTCACAAAGGGGTAGGATTTCGGGATCACCCTTGCCCTGCGTGACGCCGCCGCCGATCCGTGCTAAACAGCTACGATGAAAAGTGGAGAATGGAAGAACCGGCCATGAAACCCTCTGAAGCCCTCACAGCGCACCGCGCCGAATTGCGGCAGCTTGTCAGCCGCTACAGCGTCTCACGCCCGCGCGTGTACGGTTCGGTGCTCACCGGCAAGGACGACGACGAAAGCGACCTTGACTTGCTGGTGGACGCCACGGAACGCACAACCCTGTTTACCCTCGCGGGCCTTGAGCATGAAGCGCAACGATTGCTCGGCGTACACGTATCGGTACTGACCCCCAAAGACTTGCCGATGAAGTTCCGCGACAAGGTTCTGCAAATGGCGCAGCCTCTGTGAAACATCCCGAACGCATAGAGGATTATTTGCAGCACATCGCGGAAGCCATTGACCGCATCACCGGCTATGTTCAAGAGATCGATAACGCGGAGGCGCTGGAACGCGACCATAAGACCCAAGCTGCCGTCATCCGTTATATCGAGATCATCGGCGAAGCTGCGAACAGAATTCACAAACAGGACCCGGAATTTGTTGCCGCCTATCCTTCGTTGCCGTGGCCCGAAATGCGGGGCATGCGCAATAGAATGATCCACAATTATTTTGACGTAAACATTGATGTGCTTTTGGGGCACCGTAAAAGACGACCTGCCGCAACTCAAAAAACAGATTCACGCTTTGCTAAAGCGATAAAGCCGCTTGTGTCTCAAAAGGTTAGATTTTGGGACTGCCAAAAAAAGCGTCACTTTTCGGATAGCCGACGGCTCGGACAGGATTAGTAAAGCCTGCGCCGTAACTCATGGGTAATCCTCAGCAAGGCTAGCTTCGACCTTTGTACGAGTCGCGCGTCATTCGCTCGGATCGGTGGACACAAGCCGACTTATGAGCACTAATTTGTGACAGGCAAGGTTTCCTAGCCTAGCGGTGTCTCTAGAATGCGGCGAATCCATCCCGTCGTTTGCCGATTGGGTGAAGGCCATTCGGCCCGAGTCCTGGCGTCTCGAAACGAGCCTTCCTTGGCCTGCTTCTCACTTGTTTGTTACCCGCATCTTGCTGGACGGAATCGTGACAATGCACGAATTGGCTGGTTGAGAACGGTCTTAGCGCATATCTCAGCTTTTGTCCGTGGGGGGTTCGCCGTTAAGAGGCCGTTCATGACTGACGCCGCCAAGGCTTTGCACCGCAGCGGGCAGAGATTGCGGAATCGCAGCCCGCTTCTTACGCTTCTTTTCCCACGCCTGTTGCCATTCCGTTTGCCATGAAGGCAAATTGAGATAAATCTGCTGCGTTGCGTCACATATCTTGAGCAAGCCGTGGATTCGCTGAAACTTCTGTTTGTGCGGTTCGGACCAGCAATAAGGTGGCCCGCCAAAGTCAAGAAGCTCAGTTCCGGTAAGGATCAAGACCGGATTAATCGGCCTATCGGCTTTCCAGTACTTGCGTCCGGTTTTCGCAAGGCGGGTCATTTGAGCAATCTCAGCTTTGCTAAGCGATTTCCGTAACGTGCTAAAGACGAGGATCGCGCCGGGAAATGCCTTCGCCAACTCTCGCATTCTTGCGAAATCTTTCCCCTCGAAATTTGCCGTAGGTCTTGCATTCACAGAAGAGAACGCCGTCTCTCCGTTCTCCGTAGACAGACTCTTCCCAGAGCAATGCGCAATCGGCTTCAAGCTTGCCTTTGCCGGGGGCTTCGGCAGTGAAACTAAAAATGGGTGTCGTGCGTATTGTGGGGAATTTTCGATCACTGAAAAATTCGATAGTCAGAAGGACCGTGTACGCGCCCTCCGCATATGCGGGTACGCTAAATGGACCGGCAGTCTTATACGTCCAGACCCCATTTGTGAGATTGCCAAGCGCCGAAAACGTCCGCAAACATTTGGGACACGTTAGACTTTCTTGAACATTTGGCAGAGAAAACCATGAGTTTCTCATGCACTGCGGACATTGGACACGATTACCGAGGCGAAAGACTCCTTTGGAGACGAGGTGCTCGTACAAATTGCCATGTGCGGTGGTTAGTCGGTTTTTTATCTCACCAATCGGAAGATCCCGCTCCAGCTCCGCAGTCAGCGAATTATCGCTGACGGGGCTATGATCCCGGTTCACGTTTCCCCCGTTCATGTGTTCAAGGAGACCAAGGAGTTTTTCATGATGCAGCGGAAACAGATGACCATCGAGTTGTGCGTAGATTTGTTTGGCCAAAATGCCCGGAGGTGAAAGCTTTGGTTTCCATCCTAAGTCCGTTAACCACGCAGTCATGACATTTTCAGCGAGCGGGATCGTGAGCCACTCGCTAAAGTCACGCTTGATCAGTCTCGCCAACCGACCCCGGCTAATACGCCACTCGTCACGCGATGATGTCATCCCGCCGACTGCTCTCATCAAATGTGTTCCGGCAGGCTTCGGAAATACTTCCGCGAAATATTGATCCGTGCCATAGAGATGAAAGCTGATGTCATTGGCACATCGCGGATTGTCGTGATAGACGTGTTCTGCCGCGAAGCTCGGCAAAAGGGATTTTAGATGGATCGTTAGGTCGCTTTTTTCCGCCAAGTCAATTGAATGTTCGTCATCGGCATAGAGATCATCCGGAATCGCAGCATCCTTGTCGCGCGCCCATTCGTCCCACATACGGGGATACCAGTGCTGAAGAGAGAACAGCGAGTCGAAAGCGGAGGGGTCGATGGACTGATCGTTTGGAAAACTTTGTCCGAACTCCTGCATTTGGTCCATGGTGGAGTGGCGAGACCTTACGACGGCCGCATGGTCACGGACCTTCGGGTTATGCGGCCAGGGAATGCGATGAGCCTTCAAAAACTCTAAGAGCGAGGCTCTCACACCGGCGTCATTTTGGAGTTGCTTCGGTATCGGAAAAACCGGTTGTCCAAGGGCGCGGAGATTCCAGAAATCGATGATGTCTTCAGTCTTCGTCGCATCAAAATAGAACGCGCGCGCCTCTCTGCCCCGAATCCCCGTCCTCCGCACATGATTGAGCCCATATTGCGCTATCCTTCGTGGGAAAAGCACGTTGGCTTTCATCATGTCGGAGAATTGGTCGGTTGTAAAGTCAACGTCGTTAATCTCCACCGCATCGCGAAAACGGGCGTTGATAGCGGCATCGAGGATCTGGGGAATTTCACCAAAGACGCTCGCCCAAAACAGGGATAATCCTTGCGGCACTTTCGGAAATACTACCTTCACAGGATATTTTGCTTTGTAGCGAAAATGCTGTTCAAATATATCGCCGAGAAGCTCGAAGATGCCGACACCGTAGCTGGGCGATAGCGTTAGGCCGGTCGCCAAAACCTGCCAAATCTCGGTAGGTGGGACGATATCGAGACCGCTGTTCTTGATGATCTCGGGAATATCCTGTGAAACGCCGACGAGCACGTCCGGGTCAAAAGCCTCGAGGTAACCCTGCAAGACTACTTCAATTTTGTCGCCTCTGAGATGCATCTGCTTCCAGCTATTCGGCAGGCGCTTGTAGAGAGGGATTATCGGGAAGTAGGCGCCGCCCCAGAGAGTCGAGCTTAATCGGATCGCGTCTCGGATTTGATCCGGGTCACGTGGATCGACAAGATAAGCGAGCCTTAGCGGACGCGCTTTGATGTCAACATTACCAATCATGGATGTGGCCGCAGTCTATCAAATAATTCATGCCCCTTCGCGCTATTCAACATCACATCCGATCTCACAATTCGTCAAGCTGCGGGACCCGCTGAAGGCGATAAACTCAATCGCCAGAAGGAGGGGGACAAAAACGCTATCTTCTTTGTTGGCGTTTGAAAGCCCGATTCTCAAGCTGGACGTCGCTCTGTTTCTTAATGGCTTCTAGCAGGATTAAGAAGGATAAACGCCCTTGAGACATGGCAAACGGTGCGTGTAAATGGCGGATTGGCTGAACATGCTGGTAGGGTTAGCCGAATTAAAGCTGCAGAGTCGGAAAAATCGACACCGGTCTGACTGTTCTATACAATCGCAACATAGATGCGGCTGCTTTACTTCCCCCAATCTCTGTGACCGTCCAGCAACCCGCCGGCTGGCCCGTGTGGGTCACAACATTATTTTCGGCAGCAGTCGGTGCCGTTTTCGGTTTTCTTGGCACGATCGCGTCGGAGCGATTAAAGAAAAGGGCAAAGCAAAAGAAGATTTCGACGCATTTGGCGGCGGAGGTCCTGAACAATCTCCGCGCTATGGATGGGGTTCTGCTCATGGTTGTGCCTGAAATTCCTTACGACACTGATTCCTGGAAGAACTATATTCGGGCCGTGGCTTGGAAGATTTCAGTGGACCGTTATTCACATTATTTTGCGCAGGAAAAGGAAATGGTTTACGAGTTGGATGAAAAAGGGATGCTGGAAAACTTTTATGCTGGGTGCCGTGAGATCAGGGAAGTTACCCGGCGCAATATGCCAGAAGCTCTGGCTGAAAGTTGCAAAAATACCCGTGGGTATGGAATCGGATATTTGGACGCACGCGAAATGATCTATGACCCGAACGGCCTTCCCTACAGTGAGGTAGCGGCTAACCTAGGAAGCTACAGGAAAACTCAAGCAGCGAAAGCATAAAGCGGTTGCTCACGATGAGGATTGATCCTAGTCAGGCACCGCGCGGTGCTCCAGACACTTTTCGCAAGCCCTTGACCAGTTGATCCTGCATTCTTTAGCGCGGGATTGCATGAACTTCCGAAGATCATCAGTTGTGCCTGTTTCACTCTTCGGCAAGGGTCGAGCGATCCTTCGCCCGTAGACGCAGAGACAGAACCGATTGGGAACAACTTCGGCCTGTCTTTGACAGGTTAGCTTGCGTCGCAAGCAGTCTAGTCTAGTCTCGACACGAGTGTCGAGACGGCAAACACGAGTGTTTGCGCCACGCGTGTGTCGGCAAGATCGAAGCTAATGGCCAATCTCCAGCGCGCGGAACTAGAGTTCCGCGCAGTCTCGACACGAGTGTCTGCGCCACTTGTCGTACGCGCCCAAAGAGCGATCCAGGTGAACATGGCGTGCAAGAGGTGTTCGAAGCCACGTGGCTCTGACGCGTAGAATCCCAGCGGTTGAATCGGCCCTTGGGGATCACTCGGGACACCCCGGAAAACTTTTCAGCGGCGAATTGCCGCGAAACTCCAAATACTCGATCCCGGCCCGGCTCGTAAAGAAACCGTCCAATACCAGGTCTCTTAGAAATGCAAAAAACTGAATGCCCGGCACAAGGCTCGCGTCCTTCTCGCCATTGGCCCGGAACGCGATCAAATCCAAAACGGCCCGCTGCTGCTCCACGCTGCAATCCGGGAACGCCGGTCCAAACTTTGCCGCGCAAGCGGCATCCAGCCAGAGCATTCCGCCCGAAAGACGCCGCTGATAATCCGCATTTTCGCTCGCCAGCAGATCGATAAATTCGGGCGCACCCGCCTCCGTCGCTCCGGGAACAATCAGTTCACTCAGCGCGCCGAGCAGCCGGTATTCGCGCGCCGAAAAATAGCGCGGCCCAGGCGACGCCGTCTCCGCCGGCGCTTCATGCCGATGCAGTTCCGCCGCCTTGGCATTTGGCAGCACCGCCAACATCTGCAAAACCGTTCGCCGCTGCATCAAACGTTCCCCTTCCTCGCCTGCTCCAGCAAGTAATCGGCAGCGCGCCAACTCAGAGCCAGAATACTCAGCGTTGGATTCTTATCCGGACTCGTCGTGAAGCATCCGCCATCGGTCACAAAAAGATTCTTCACCGTGTGCGCCTGGCAAAAGCCGTTCAACACCGACGTCCGCTTGTCTTTACCCATCCGCACCGTCCCCACCTCATGCGCCACGCCGCCCGCGTTCAGATAGCCATACTCCGCATTCGGCTCGAACGGCAGCGGCGTCCCACCAGCCGCGCCAACGATCTCTTCCAAACTCGTCCGCATATCCTTCGCCATCGCCACTTCATTCGCCGACCACTTCATATGGAATCGCAGCACCGGAATGCCCCAACGGTCCACGGTCCCTGCCGGATCGATCTCACAAAAGCTCTCATGATTGGGAATCATTTCTCCACGCCCGTGTAATTGAATCGAAGTGCCATAGCGCTCTTTGCAATAGCTCTTCAGCGCCGCGCCATAACCCTCCGCCTCTTGCGCCTCGCGGCGGAACAGGCCCACCTTCGGCATCATCGGACCACCGAAAACTTCCACGTGATACCCACCCTGAAATCCGTTGTCGCGTTGATACTTCCACCAGGGAATATACACGTACACCGACCCAGTGCCATCGTGATTGTGCGGCTTGATGCGCGCCAGTTGCGGAAAATCGCCCGCCACCATATGCGCCGTTGTATCCATCAAACAGCGCCCCACATAACCGGACTCATTCGCCAAGCCGTTCGGAAACAGCCGTGATTGCGAATTCAACAATAGCCTCGCCGATTCACACGCGCTCGCTCCCAATATCACCGCGCGCGCCTTCATCCGCCGTTCCACGCCCGCGTCTTTATCTATGTAGGAAACGCCTGTCGCCTTCCCACTCGCATCGGTCAATACCTCCCGCGCCATGGCGTTCGGCACAACGGTGAGCCTTCCCGTTTTCAAAGCAGGCGGCACCAACACCTGGCTGGCGCTAAATCGCGACGCCGTATGACAACCCTGGGTACATTGCGCACAATAATGGCACCCTGGCCTGCCGTTATAGGGTTGCGTGATCACCGCTGCCCGCCCTGCAATGCACGGTATTCGCAGACTCGCGCAGCCCTGCTGAATCAACCGGTCCGAACATCTCGGCGCGGGAGGTGGCAGAAAAATGCCGTCCGGCGCACCCGCCAACCCTTCGCTCGTCCCATGCACGCCAATCAGCGTTTCCACGCGGTCATAATACGGCGCGAGTTCCTCATACCGCACCGGCCAATCTTCGCCATAGCCCTTCAGCGAACGCGTCTGCAAATCCTGCTCTGAAAAGCGCAGCGCGACACAGTTCCAATGATTCGTGCGGCCGCCCAAAATCCGCCCGCGCGTCCAATGAAACTGCGATCCCGGCGCATTCAAATAAGGTTCGCCCGCAATCGACCCCGCGATATGCGCCACATCCATTTCATAACTGCCCGCAGCATTTACGCCCGTGCCGCCCACGCCAGCGCCGCGATGCGCCAGTTGATACGGCCACAAATGTTCGGTGTAATGCTTCGCCGGATCAAGCAGCGGCCCCGCTTCCAACATCACAACGCGCAGCCCGCCTTCGGTCAGCACCTTCGCCGCCATGCCTCCCGCAGCGCCCGAGCCAACGATGCAAACGTCGTAGTCAATCACGCTATAAAGCTTATCCGACTACTCATAGCGCAGCGCAAATGCCGGGCCGGTCTTCGTCGCGCGTGCCGCCGGAATGTACCCCGCCAGCAACGAAACCAGCGCGATCAAAACGATCGCCGCCGCGATCGCCAGTGGATCGGCCGCCTTCACGCCAAAAAGAAATCCCTTGATCCAGCGCGCTGCCGCAAATGCCAACGGTAAACCAACCATCACCCCAACTAGCGTGAGTACCACCGATTCGCGCAGGATCATCGCCAATATATTTTGACGCTGCGCACCCAGCGCTATGCGAACGCCGATCTCAAACGTTCTGCGCGACACCGCATACGCCACCGTCCCATAAATCCCAATCGCCGCCAGGAGCAAGGCGATAAATCCGAACACACTGGACAAATCGGTAATCAACTTCTGCTGCGCCAGCGACTCTTCAACCTGATGATCCAAGCGCGTAAAGTTCACCACTATTAGCTTCTTATTGATCGCGAACAGCGCTCGCCGCACTGCCGCCACCACGCTCGCCTCATCCGCCGAAGTTCGTATCAACAAATCGCCGAAATAAGGCGATTGCCCCTGCGCCTGCCATGCCGCCAGATACGCCATCGGCTCAGCCTGCTGGCGCACATCGTAAAACCGTTCATTCGCCGCCACCCCAACAATTTCAAATATCGGCGGCCGCAAGGGGCTTCCATTGGAAAACCGTTTCCCCAGTGGGCTTTGTCCTGGAAAGTAAGTGTCTACAAATTTCTGGTTCACCACGGCCGCCAGCGGCGCACTTGGCGTATCGCGCTCGCCAATCTCCCGCCCCATCAGCAGCGGCGTCCTCAGCGTCTCAAAAAAATGCGGCCCCACTTCCACGCTGTACAAGTTCATCTCTTTGCCCGCACTGGGCGTATAGCCCTCTATTGAAAAATTACCCGAAGAACTGTTCCCACTCTCCGGCGTGTACCTTGCTAAGCTCGCTGAAACCACTCCAGGGATCTGGTTCAAGCGTTCGTTCAACTCCCGGTAGAGCGCGAACAGCTCGTTCTTCTGATACCCCGCCATCTGCGGGTCAATCGACACAATCAGCACCTGGCCGTCTTGGAACCCCATCTCTTGCGTCTCCAACTTCAGAAGACTCCGCGCCAACAGTCCCGCGCCCACCAGCAGAACGCACGAGAGCGCCACCTGCACGACAATCAGCGCCTGCGTGCTCCCGAATCTCGATCTCCCAAACTCCGCATACCTCACCAGAGTCATCGAGCGAGCTTCCATATTGCTAAATCGCCAGGCGGGAATAACGCCATAAAGCAAGCCCGTTAGCAAGGTAATCACTAGCGTAAAAATCAGCACCGCTGGATCGGGCCGAACCTTCACCACTGGATTGATATCCAGCAGCACCACCAGCCCCTTCAAACTCCACCACGCAAAAATAATCCCGGCCAGCCCTCCCGTCAGCGACAGCAAAACGCTCTCCGTCAGCACTTGCCGCATAATTCTCCCGGGCGCCGCGCCCAACGCCAGCCGGGTCATAAACTCCGCCCTCCGCGCCGCCGCCCTCGCCAGCAACAGCGTGGCGATATTCGCGCACGCGATTAGCAGCACAATCCCTACCACCGCCATCAGCATATGCAGCGGCTCGGAATACAAATACCGCAGACCCGATATCCCAGTGCCGCCCGGCTTCAACACAATCCGCGCTTCATGGATTTTGCGCCGTGTCGATGGCGCAACATCCGTTCCCGCCTGCGCCAGAAAAAATTGCTGAAGCTGCGCCGTCACCACCGCTGCCGCGTGCTGTGCGGTATCGCCGGGCTTCAGCCGGCCCATGAAATTCAGCCAATATACATCCTGCGCGGCCAGCCACGATTCACGCTGCAGCACTTGCGGTTGAAACGCCAGCGGCAGCCAGAAATCCGGTGCAGTGCGAATGCGTTCGCCAAAAAATTCCCGCGCCGCCACACCCACCAACGTAAACGCCGTCCCATTCAACACCACGCTCTTCCCCACCACGCCACTGTCCGAATGAAATCGATCCTGCCAATACCGGTAACTGATCACCGCCACCGGCACTGCATTCGCCGCATCGTCTTCCAGCCGCAGGGTCCTCCCAATCGCCGCACTCACACCCAACACTCGAAAATAATTTCCAGCCACCAGATGCGCCTCCGCGCGCTCATCCGGCTCGCTATCCGACGCTCCCGCCAGATGCATCGCCACCCTATCGTTGCTCTGTCGAAACGCGCACACATCTTCAAACGGCCCGGCGCTTTTCTTGAGGAACTCCCAGAACGGATACGAAAAAATATCGCTGTGATAGCCACGCCCACTGTAAACACCACTGTTGATCCCGTCGTAAAACAACACCAGCCGCGCAGGATCCTTCACCGGCAGCCACTGGCTCATCACCGCCTCAATTAGCGTCAAAATCGCCGTGTTCGCGCCAATTCCCAACGCCAGCGACAACACCGCAACCGTCGTAAACCCCGGACTCCGCCGCATCGTCCACAGTCCGAACCGAATGTCCTGCCACAATCGCTCCAGCGAGCCCCAACGCCACATCTCGCGCGTCACTTCTTGGACAAGCGCTCTATTCCCGAACTCCCTGCGAGCCGCCGCTTCCGCCTCAACCTTCCCTTCCCCACGTTCCACCCGGTCATGCGCCGCCATCGCCAGATGCGCTTCAATCTCATCGCTCAAATCTTCGTCCCGCCTCCGCCGAAACAGCCCATCAAACTGCTTCATGCTTCACCATCCGCGTTCATGAGCCCGCCAATCGCCGCCGCCATCTGCTTCCAGCGGCTATGCTCTCTCGTAAGCTGCTTCTTGCCCGCCGCCGTCAGTTGGTAATATTTCGCCCGCTGATTGTTCTCCGTGGTCCCCCATTCCGCCTTAATCCAGCCTTGTCTCTCCATCCTGTGCAGCGCCGGATACAACGACCCCGTCTCCACCTGCAGCACCTCGCCCGACCCCGCCCGAATCGCCTGGCTGATCCCATATCCATGCCGCGCCCCCCAACGCAGCGCCTGCAGAATGAGCATGTCCAGCGTCCCCTGCAACAATTCGATGCGATCTTTATAAGGTTCCGTTTTCGCCATGGCTGTAGACATTCTATCTCATGGGCTGTAGCCTGTCTACTGCCTTCAGTTCTTCTCTTGACTTACCGGGGCCGTCGGCGCTTCCGGCCCAGCGCGCCGCGCCATCAATGTCGATCCCAGCACCGCGTTTGCGATAGGAGTGATCTGTTGTACACTTCTCCAATACCCGTTCCGCCCATTTTGAAAGAGGACCCCACATCGAAACAGCCGCGCCCGCTTGCGTCCGCTGCCTGGCCATTATCTTGTTTCTCTACCATCTGCCACCCGTGTTTGCCCAGGAGAAGCCGAAACTCGACGGCAAAGATCCAGCCGCGCAGAACGAAGATAAGCGCGTCCTGGGAGTCATCCCGAATTACCGGACCGCCGAAACAACGCCGGATTATCATCCGATATCGGCTCGCTACAAGTTGACCATCGCCGCCAAGGATTCGTTCGATTACCCCCTCGTCGGTTTAGGCGGCGCCTTCGCCGCGCTATATCAGCTCGAAAACACTCATCCGCAGTTTGGCCAGGAAACAGGCGGCTATATTCGCCGCTTGAGCACCGCTTACGCAGATCAGGCCATTGGCAACATGCTGACCGAAGGTTTTCTGCCTGCGTTGTTCAGGGAAGATCCCCGTTATTTTCGAATGGCGGTGGGAACGAAGAGAGCCCGCACCTTCTACGCAGTCTCGCGAATCTTTATCACCAAGCGCGATACGGGCGCGCCCAGCTTCAACTTCTCGGAGGTTCTCGGAAACGGCATAGGTAGCGCCATCGGCCTCTCCTATTACTCGGATAATCGCAACTTGCGAGACTACTCCGCGAATTGGGCCACGCAACTCGCAACAGACGCTGCCGCTCAAGTTCTAAAAGAGTTCTGGCCCGATATCAAGCGCCGCTGGACGCAGCGCCAGAAAATGCACTAGTAACCGACCCTCGGCATGTTACTGACGGGTTCTTTCGCACTAGAATTGCTAGTTGATCCGTCAGATCGCACCCAGTTCTTCGCAAGCAAGAGCTGCTCGACGCTTATCTATTCTCGAAGATGCCGACGCCCTCTATTCCGAGTACGCAGCGCGCGGCGTGGAGTTCGCCCGTCATCACAACGTGTTCAGCCGCTACCATAAAAGCGGAGACAGCCGTCCATGACACCATCCGACGCCCTCGGCCCCGCACCGCGATGAATTACGGCAGCTTATCGGCCGCTACAGCGTCGCACACCCGCGCGTCTACGGTTCGGTACTTTTCGGCAACGACGACGACGAGAGCGATCTTGACTTGCTGGTTGACGCCACGGGACGCACAACCCTGTTTACCCTCGCCGGCCTGGAGCAGGAAGCCCAGCGACTGCTTGGCGTACAGGTGTCGGTGCTCACCCCCAAAGACTTGCCGATGAAGTTCCGCAACGAGGTTCTGCGAATGGCGCAGCCTCTGTGAAGCATCCCGAACGCATTTAAGATTATTTGCAGCACATCGGGGAATCTATTGCCCGCATCACCGGCTATATTCAAGGGATTGATAACGCGTCAGCTTTGGAAAGCGACCATAAGACCCAAGCCGCCGTTATCCGTTACAGCGAGATCATCGGCGAAGCTGCCAACAGGATTTACAAAGAGGCACCGGAGTTTGTTGCTGCTCATCCCGAAGGATTGCGAGGGTCGCTTTCTCGCCTTCGGCGCCAATCTAACATGAGTCACGGCAAAATAAATCACTCGTGCTTTGCCCGTCTTTCCGGACGATATACGTGCCTTCTAATTTCCGGGCACCAGCGGCAGAAATCGAAGGCCGAACCATCAACGTCCAGAGTATGCCACCTGTGAAAGCCCACGGCGCACATCAGACTCTTCAGCCAATTCGATTCGTGCTCGCGGTTCGGCCAGAGTCTTCCAAGAGGCGCCAAGTCGGGTTCCATATGCCGATACTCAAACAAGCTTAGATGTCTTACACAGGGTAACCTACTGCCCTCGGATTCGAAGAGCACCGCCCTTGCAAATACTCCACCGACGCCCGTATATTCCTTCCTGACTCGGCAAATCAGCGTCACAAGCTAATAATACATCCCTGACCAGGGTATAATTAGTAAAGATGAACACAGCACCCCGAAAAGACGCCTACACCACCGCCCAAGTCTC
>Ga0302140_10008303_pt1 | contig 12925 bp, 16 predicted proteins | sample I_Bog_E1_1_FD_202095 | JGI IMG/M metagenome (GOLD analysis project Ga0302140, IMG submission 202095) | Peat permafrost microbial communities from Stordalen Mire near Abisko, Sweden - I_Bog_E1_1 | ecosystem: Environmental > Terrestrial > Soil > Wetlands > Peat | place: Sweden: Abisko, Stordalen...
AATTTAACTATGACAGTCAGCATTTTAGCGACGATCGGTTTAATCGTTACATCTGAAAGTTGAAATAAAAAAACATTCAGGTAGAACTTTTTTTTCATAATATTAATTATCGTATACCAATATTACTTTTTTATCAATTAGCTATCCAAAAATATGTTTTTTTTTGAAATAAGCGAAATCAAATATTCCGAAAGCGTTTCAGAACTGACCAATTACCCTGCAAAAACGGGTAAGGGGCGGAAGGCTTTTTGCTTAAGGATTAATATTTTTTTAATTACCAAATTACTAACTGAAAAAACCGTCCTTTAAGTCGTCAATTTCTCTTCTGTCTTTTTTGGTTGGCCGGCCGGCGCCTCTGTCTCTTTTTAAAACCGGCGCCTGGAATACTGATTTAAAAGCATGGGTTTCTTCAAAAGGTGTAATGTCTTCGTAAAAGTTAACTGCTGTTTTTGCATCGGTGCGATTTTCTGCCATTACGGTAACTTTTAATACTCTTCGCTCCGCGCCCTTGGTTACCTGGTAAATCTCACCTGGCTTTACTTCGTGTGAAGGCTTTATGTTCTGTCCATCCAATTTTACACGACCGGCCTTGCACGCGTCGGCGGCAAGGGTACGGGTTTTGAATGCCCTGATAGCCCACAAATACTTATCGATTCTTAATTTTTCCCTTTCAGCCATGATCAGCAAACAAACTTACAAAGATTTATCGGAGCGCCAATCCGTATCCGCCAGTGCCTTCGGATGTAAGCCGCTTAACAAAAGCCTGCAAATTCCTTAAAATTCGTTTAATTTGCCAAAACTTTTATTACCGATGCAAGACCTTAAAAAATTAGTTGAAGAAGCCTGGGAGAACAGGAAATTATTGCAATACACCGAATACGTTAACGCCATTGATACGGTTATCGAAAAACTGGACAAAGGCACCCTGCGTGTTGCTGAGTTGATCGGCAACAGGTGGCATACGAACGACTGGATAAAGAAGGCCGTTATCCTGTATTTTCCCACCCGGCAAATGCATGAAATTGAGGTGGGACCGTTTGTGTTTCACGACAAAATGAAGTTAAAGACCGACTATGCCAAAACCGGCGTTCGCGTAGTGCCCCATGCGGTTGCCCGATACGGGGCCTACCTGGCAAAAGGCGTGATCATGATGCCCTCCTATGTAAATATCGGCGCTTATGTTGACGAAGGCACGATGGTTGATACCTGGGCAACGGTTGGTTCGTGTGCACAGGTTGGCAAAAACGTGCACCTGAGCGGTGGCGTGGGTATCGGCGGCGTTTTGGAGCCGGTGCAGGCCGCGCCGGTAATCATAGAAGATAACTGCTTTTTAGGCTCAAGATCAATAGTAGTCGAAGGGGTCCACCTGGAATCGGAAGTGGTTTTAGGGGCAAATGTGGTGCTAACGGCGTCAACTAAAATAATTGACGTTACGCACGAAAAACCAATTGAATACAAGGGCATAGTACCCGCCCGTTCCGTGGTTATCCCTGGTTCGTACAGTAAAACATTCCCGGCAGGCGAATACCAGGTGCCTTGTGCACTTATCATCGGCAAGCGGAAGGAATCGACCGATAAAAAGACTTCCCTGAATGATGCGCTGCGGGAGAATAATGTCTCAGTTTAAGTGAATGGTGAGTAGTAAATAACTTGTAGCTGCAAAGCGTTCCATTGCTCACCATTCACCATTCACCACTCATAAAATGAAGATCCTAATAAGGCTCCCAAATTGGCTGGGCGATGTAGTAATGAGTTCGGCATTCGTTAACGCGCTAAAAGAGTTTTACCCTGATGCAATTATCGACGCTATTGTTAAAAAAGAACTCGCTGGCGCCGCGTCCCTTATCCCGCACATCTCCCGGCTTCATTTGTTTTCGAAGCAGGAGCATCCCGGCCTTAGGGGTGCGTATGCTTTTGGGAAGCAACTGCGGGCGGAAAAATATGGCCTCTTTTTCAACCTGCCTGAGTCGCTGTCTTCGCAGCTAATGGCTAGGGCAACCCGCGTTAAAAAACGTATCGGCTTTAGCAAGGAAGGTAGCTTTTTTTTGCTGACGGATAGTTTTAAAAAGCCCCAAAACGTTCACCGTGTTGAAGAATACGTTTCGCTTGTGGAGCAGTTATTAAGTAAAAAAGCGCAAAACCTCCAGGTAAAACTGGATGTTGCCAAACCTGCAAAAAGTATAACGGACCTTGTTATCATTAATTTCAACTCCGAAGCCTCATCAAGGCGCATGCCGACGGATAAGGCCAAGCATATACTCAACCGGCTAACCAACACTTTTACCAAGACACATTTCACCTTTATTGGCTCAAAAAAAGAGGCCGAATTCGTCGATCAAATTATAGGCGGGGTGGAAAATAGCGACAGGCTGGAGAATTTTGCAGGCAAGACTGATCTGATAAGCCTGGCGCACATATTAGGTGCAGCCGCCCTTGTATTGACGACCGACTCAGGCCCTGCCCATCTGGCAAACAGCGTAGGTGCGCCAACTGTTGTGCTTTTTGGCGCGGGGAATGAACACAATACGGCCCCTTATAATAAAAAAGGTCTGCATGTTATCCGGTATGGCAAACTGGATTGTGAGCCCTGCGTTAAAAACACCTGTAAACTTTATGGCATACCGAAGTGCATGGAACTGATAGACGAAATGGATATCATTGCCGCGCTAAAAACCTATATCCCGAATGGTTGATCGAATTGGCTATCAGCTTTGCTTTCAAGCGTCCTATATATCGACCTGCATTCCTCCAAAATGCTTTGGTCAAAACCTCCAATACTTTTAAAAACGGGCTTAAAAGGGTTCAATTCAAAAACAGCATTCGGTATATCTATTTTTAAAAACAACGCCATGAGGGCAGCCTGGGGATCAGAACAAAAACTATCAAAGTTGAAAAGAATGGTGTTGCTGCTTATGCGGTTTGATAAATGTGTATAATAATTTCTCCAGCTAAGCAGCCAAAAATTGATGTCAGTTTTGGGATAGCTTTGCATCTCCTTAAAAACATCTTCATCGCCCAGGAAGAAGGGCTTTTGATTTAACCCGAATTCGAAATGACCCAGCCAGTTCATATAATTTAATGAAAACCGGTCGGTTTTATGGATTTCGGTGAAACGATTGTGTTGGTTTAGCAAGGAAATAGCTTGTTGTAAAGGATCGCGAAATGGAACAATAATACGTGCTTCGGGAAAAGTGTTTTGCAGGTAATCCATTCTGAGGATGTTGTTGTTGTTTTTTGACAGATAACGCTTTGCACCGTCATTTCCTCCCGCACACAAAACATTCCCGATAAAATATTTGAACTTTTTTGACAGTTCAGCGTCAACCATATGTTCTGTCAAACGGTCGACACCAATATAACTTTTGGCACAAAACACCTGCCAAAAAACCTCCTCAAAGGCTTCGGGGCTGTCCGGCCCCACCAGTATACCGTCGTTATGAGCTCTTTGCTGGGGAGAGATATTAGCTTTTTTACGCGAAATCTTTTTCCAGGTATTGGGCATTAAAACAAAGGGCATATCCGAATAAGTTAATGAACTGAATGCCCCGGTCGCGTACAAATATTGCAGCAAAATAGTCGTACCGGATCGGGCGAGGCCTGAGATAAAAACATGATTGGCACGAAAATCCTGCTTTTTTTGAGACCGCGCGTTTTCAATATCAAAGGACATTTCTGCCACGCCTGAGTATTGCAGCGCGACTTTATGAATAAACCGTGATAAGAAATTATAGTCGGGCCCGGGCATATATTTTCTTTAAGAGGAAATAAGAACCAAAAGAAACGACAGAAATTATTATCCCTGTGGCTGAATCAAGGTAGTCAAACAAGATCGGTCTTTTGACAATCCCCAAAACGTCAGCGCCAAGCGTTAGTAAAAAGCCAATACCTAAAACCAATAGAACCAAGGCGATCATTATTAAGGATTGTTTAAATATAGTGCCCGAGTTAGCCAGCAGTATCTTTTGCTTCTCCGAATCCGGGATATGAGTTGAACCTATCGTTTCCAGTGACACTTTGCCAAGCGCCGAGATTTTCCTCATGATTTTGATCAAAGGTAATCGGTCGGCCACGAAGGCAAGGATAAAAAAAAGAACATATGTGCAGCTAATTAACGCCATTTTCGTCCGTTTTTTTTCCTCTGAACTTTTTGATCAGCTGCTTTATGGGGTACCATATAATTGCAAATAGCGCGAGGAAAATTGAAGTGAAGAATCCGAGCACAGCGGTAATGATCCCCCCTCCCAAACCGGGGCCGATATAGCCCAAAACCAATAATAAACTGGAGATCATGTCCCGGTTACTTTTTGTTTAAGAATGTAAATTTACTAAACTCTCTCGCTGTAATAAAAGTTGAGCAGGAAAGCGCTGCTATGGAGTGATCATCAATACGATCGACATACTGCCAAATGAGGCCCCCGGAATTTCCCCTGAGCAACCTGTTTTTGTTGGTTTCTTCGACGAACAAGTCCCCGTTTTGTAACACCTGCGCCCGACCCTCATTAGCGGTTGAAACCTTTGCGGCCTTTAGGAAAGCTGTATACGGTGTGGTTATTTTACCGGAATTAAAGTTGTAAACATATTCTTCGTTATAGCTGCTCAAAAGCCTTTCGTCGCCAAAAACCCTTACCATGTCGTTTCCAAATACACTAATGGCTGTATCGCCCATAAAGTGAGCGTCGTGCTGGTTTAGCCAGGGGCCTGTTTGCAGCCATAAAATTTTATTGGTCGACGGCCGGTATAAAAAAACCGTACTCCTGTTTCTCGCACTGATCAGCAGGTCGCCTTTGATCCAGTATTTCCCGGTTGTCAATGCCGGTTGTATTTCGTTGATATGCAGCAGGTCCTTTTCATAAGGCCCTGCTCCCAACAATAACCCACGGTAGCCATTATCAAATAAAATCTGGGCCACCGATCGCCGAAACAGTATTTTTCCGGCGGGAGATAGCTGCGTTATCGCATCATCTTTAAAATCATTCAAAATACCTGCAAAAAAAGGCGATGCCTCTATAACCGAAGGTACCCAAATATTTCCGTCAGCATCAAGTTCAACCGAGTGATGATAAATTCCATCTATCGCCCAAACCAGCCTGGACAGTTTATCTATTTTTATCAACGGCGAAAGTAAATTATTGAAGATGAGCGATCCATCCGGCAAAAGCAAGGGACGATACAGCCGTAAATTATGCCTGCTTTGATCGACCCAGACCTTATTCCGAGCACCGATTTGTTTTATGATCGCTCCATAATTTGGTGCCCATTGATAAATGATTTTCTTGTCGGCCAGGCGGATAAGTTTTACGACGGACTGGTCTTTACTTTTGCTATAGGTCGCCAGCAATAGATAGTCGCTATCAACATATTTGCCTTTGGTTTCAAAACTTTTTATGGCCGGGTAGTAATCATGGCTGATCAGCTCACTTGCCCGGTTTAGCTCGGAAAAGCTTTCTTTTAGCAGCGAAGGAGACGATGCGATGGTTATGACGGCACGATCTGTTGCCGTGCTGGGGCCCTGCCGGTTGGTTTTTATTCGCCAAACGTCCCATCCAAAAGCCAGCGCACCCATGAACGAAAACCAAAGGAGCAGCAATACAAACCAAAGCGGTATTTTTCTATTCATGGCGGGCACATCAGGGGAACTTGCCGGTACTAAAATAGGGAATGGTATTATAAAATAGCGACAAGGCCGCAAAAAAGAAAAGTTGGAACCGGAAATACAGCAAACCGGCAAAGTGGTGGCCCATGATTAATACAATGCGCTTATATTTGCCGAATGCTTAGAGACGAAGTTGCAAAGGCTTTAAAAATTGTCCGGGAGGGCGGAATCATCCTTTACCCTACCGATACCATTTGGGGTATCGGTTGTGACGCGACCAATACTGAAGCCGTTAAAAAAATTTACAGGCTGAAACAACGCGACGAGGCCAAAAGCATGATCATCCTGCTGGATACGGAAAACAAACTGGAAAGCTATGTAAGTGATCTTAACCCATTGGCGTACGACCTGATTGAATACGCTGAAAACCCACTGACACTCGTACTACCCGGCGCCAAAAATATTTCGCCTGCATTGATGGGCAGCGACGGCAGTATTGGCATACGCATATCCAAACATCCATTTTGCCAGCAGCTGGTGCAGCAATTGAGGAAGCCCCTGGTGTCAACATCAGCCAATGTCAGCGGCAAGCCTTCACCCCAATATTTTTCGCAAATTGCGCCTGAAATAAACGAAGGTGTTGATTATGTAGTAGATATTGACCAGCACAGCATGGAAATAAAAAATCCGTCGACCATTATGCGACTTGCGCCGAACGGGCAATTTGAATTTATAAGACGATAAGTGGATCTACGATTTTAGAATTACGATTGACGATTTCGCAAATCAATCAATCAATCAAATCTGAAATCGTAAATCGTAAATCGTAAATCGAATGACTGAACATCTGAAACACCCCATATTTTCCATCATTTCAAAATTCGCCGGCGAGCAAAACCTGCAGGTTTTTGCCATCGGCGGATTTGTGCGTGATATTTTCCTCGACAGACCCTCAAAAGACATAGATATTGTTGTAATTGGTAATGGTATCGCATTTGCTGAACTGGTTGCAAAAAAACTCAAAGTGAAACTTGCTGTTTACAAAAATTTTGGCACGGCTTCATTAAAATACGAGGAACTGGAAGTTGAGTTTGTTGGCGCCCGAAAAGAATCCTACCGCTCGGATTCGCGGAAACCTATCGTGGAGGACGGGACGCTGGAAGACGACCAGAAGCGCCGTGATTTTACGATCAATGCACTGGCGATATCTTTACATCCCGATACATTCGGAGCGCTCCTTGATCCCTTTAATGGCCTAAGGGACCTGGAAAATAAATTGATCCGTACGCCGCTTAATCCATCCGAAACATTTTCGGACGATCCGCTCCGCATGATGCGCGCCATACGATTTGCAAGCCAATTGAATTTTAAAATTGATGAGCCTGCTGTTGCTTCAATAAAAAATCTTACCGAAAGGATAAAAATCATATCGCAGGAGAGAATAACGGACGAATTAAACAAGATCACCCTATCACCCAAGCCGTCCACCGGCTTTAATTATTTGTTTGACACGGGCCTGCTCCATAAAATATTCCCGCAAATGGTTGCGCTTTATGGCGTTGATTATATAGACGGAAAAGGCCACAAAGATAATTTTTATCACACCCTCCAGGTGCTGGACAATATTTGCGGAACTACTGACGATCTCTGGCTGCGCTGGGCCGCTATTTTGCATGATATTGCCAAGCCTGCAACTAAACGGTTTGAGCCCGGCCACGGGTGGACCTTTCACGGTCACGAGGATAAGGGCGCACGCATGGTGCCAAAAATTTTCGGCCAGCTAAAGCTGCCGCTGAATGAAAAAATGAAGTTCGTTCAAAAAATGGTGCAACTTCACCTAAGGCCTATTGTTTTGGCGCAATCTATCGTGACCGACTCTGCAGTGCGGCGCCTGCTATTTGAGGCAGGAGACGACATCGAAAGCCTGATGCTGTTGTGTAAAGCAGACATTACCACCAAAAACGAATATAAGGTTAAAAAATACCGCCAGAATTTTGAGCTGGTGCAGCAAAAGTTAAAGGACGTTGAAGAACGCGACCAAATAAGGAACTGGCAGCCGCCTGTTACCGGTAATGATATTATGGCATTATTCGGCATACAAGAGGGCCGGGAGGTGGGTATCATTAAAAACAAAATACGTGAAGCGATATTGGAGGGGGAAATCCCGAACTCACGCGAAGCAGCTATGGATTTTACCATCGCAAAAGGCGCCGAAATTGGCTTAAAAGTTGTGGGAGGGTGAATAATTTCGAATTTCGGATGTTCGATTTCGGATTTGTTTAATTTGGAATTCTAAATTTATAATAGCTATTCCGGAATTCTTAACTTTGAGATGAGGTCAACACCCGGAATTGTTGTAAACATAAAATCCGAAATCGAACATCCGAAACTGTCTCTTGGGCGCAGCGAAAAATCCGAAATAACATTAAATCCGAAATCCAAAATAAAACTTATTTTTGCAAAAACATACTACTAGCAAATGGCACTTTACAGATTCAGGATCACTTTTGAAGATTACGATGATGTGATACGAGAGATCGATGTTAAATCAAACCAAACATTTGAAGATCTTCACCGGGCGATCCACCAATCCACAGGCTATAATCCTGAGTACTCCTCCTCTTTTTATATCAGTAACGACCAATGGATAAAGGGCGAAGAGATCACGTATCTGCCTAACCAAAAAAGAATAGACCGCGGTGTTGCCTTAATGGACAAAGTAAAGCTGCTGAAATATATCGACGACCCGCACCAAAAATTCTATTATACCTTTAATTTCGACAGGCCATTTGATTTTCACGTGGAACTATTGAAGATAATTCTGGAGGAAAATCCCGGAACAAGTTACCCGGCTATTATTAAGTCAGTAGGTGAAGCGCCAAAGCAGTTTGGCAATATCATTACACCGTCAGCCGCCCCGGCAGGCGCCGACGATTTTGATTTCCTTAACGAAATGACCTATAGCGTAGAGGATACCGAAGAGTTTTCAGAAATTTCGGAAGACGAAGGCGTTGAAACCGTAGTTAAAGCCCCGGCTGAAGAAGATGAGGATGACGAATTCAGCAACGAATTTTCGGATGATGAAAACTTCGAGGATGAAAGCCGTTTGCCTGGCGGGGAGGAATATTAGGTTTTGGTTCATGGTTCATAGGAAAGAGGTGAAAGGTCAAAGGCGAAAGGTCAAAGGTGAAACCTGGTAGCTGCTATGAACTATTAACCATGAACCATCAGCCACTATCCAAAACCCTAATTGTGATTGCAGGCCCGACTGCCTCGGGCAAAACCGCCGTTGGCATTGAGCTGGCAAAGCACTATCGTACCGTTGTCGTTTCTGCTGATTCCCGGCAGTTTTATCAAGAAATGTCTATTGGAACAGCCAAACCAAGCCCTGAGGAACTGGCACAGGCCAAACATTATTTTATCGATTCCCTTTCCATTACTGAAACGTATACAGCAGGCGATTATGAAAAGGACGCCTTGTCATTGCTAGATGAGCTATTTAAAATTCATAACGTAGTCATACTGGTAGGTGGTTCTGGGTTGTTCATCAAAGCGGTTTGTGAGGGTTTTGACGTGTTCCCCGAGATAAGACCCGGAGTGCGGGAAAAATTAATTGAAGAATTTGAGGCCAATGGCCTCGGTTATTTGCAGGAAAAGTTAAGATCTGCGGATCCGGCCTATTATAGCCAGGTCGACCTGAATAACTCGCAACGGGTAATTCGTGCCCTGGAGGTTTTTGAAAGCTCCGGCGCGCCATATTCTTCTTTCCGCACATCGGGCAGTATGGAGCGGCCTTTCCGGGTCGTTAAGATAGGGCTGAGTGTGGAGCGAGCGGCATTGTATGACCATATTAACCGGCGCGTTGATGACATGATCAAACGAGGCTTAGTTGACGAAGCCCGGGCGCTGCTACCCTACCGGCATTTAAACGCGTTGAATACCGTGGGATATACCGAGCTTTTTAATTATTTCAACGGCAATACCGACCTGGACACTGCCATAGCAGCCATCAAACAAAACACCCGCCGCTTTGCCAAACGGCAGATGACCTGGTTCAACAAGGATAAAGAGATTACCTGGCTGGCGGCTGATAAAGGCTGCGTGGCTGATAAGATTGCAGCGCTTGCAGATAATTTGGTTTGAAAAAACTAAATTTATCACATGGTTAAGCTCAGTGTCGTACAATTCACCCCATCCTTCGGCAATAAACAACAGAACCTCGATCAAATTACGCAACTGCTAAGCGGAATCCAGGCCGACATTATTGTATTGCCTGAATTATGTACCACGGGTTATTCCTTTTTAACCAAACAGGAAGCGCTCGATGCAGCCGAGGATGCAAGCGGCGAGAGCATTGCATTTTTCAAATCCCTGGCCGTGGAACTAAACGCAATGATCATCGCCGGGTTCGCGGAAAAAGAAGGTGATAAAGTGTATAATTCAGCGCTGGCCGCTTCAGCCGACGGGAGTTTAAGGGTATACCGAAAAACACATCTTTTTTTCAGGGAAACGCTTTGTTTTGAGCCGGGGAATTTCGGGTTTTTTATCATCGATCATCCTTTTATCGATTGCAGGGTTGGCGTGATGGTTTGCAATGACTGGCGTTACCCGGAAGCGGCAAGGAGCCTTGCGCTAATGGGTGCGGATGTGATTGCCTGCCCGTCTAACCTGGTATCTGCACTTTGGGGTGTAGGCATGCCGGCAAGGGCGCTCGAAAATAAAGTATATGTCGCAGTGGCTAACCGCTGCGGTACGGAGACGAGAACGCTTGGGGACGGCAGCGATCAAAGGCTCACCTTTAACGGGGGTTCAGTTATCTACGATTTTAATGGTTCGCCCCTGGTGAAAGCAGGCAAGGATGACGATTGTGTATTGACTATAGAGATTAGCCCCCATCTTACGCGCGACAAATCCTTCAACGTTTATAACGACCTTTTTAAAGACCGCAGGCCCGACCAATACACACTGGAATAAACCTACCCAAACATTTATAATGACAGAAAACGATACTGCTGAGGCGCATAAAAGCCCGCATTTCATCAGGGCCCTTAGCCTCCCTACCGCGATTTTGATGGTGGCCGGTATTATGATCGGCTCAGGCACGTTTAAAAAAATTGTGCCGATGGCGCAAACCCTCCATAACGGGGACTATATTTTACTGGCCTGGATCATCGCCGGCATTATCACCATGTTTGGCGCCTTTGCCTACGCCGGCCTGGCCACCATGACGACGGAAACGGGCGGCGTTTACGAATATCTCCGGCTGATCTACGGCGACTTTATCGCCTTTATTTTTGGATGGTCCACCTTTACCATTATTGGCAGCGGCGCAATTGCGGCACTATCATTTGTATTTGCTCAGTCTGCCAACACGCTGTTTACCTTGCCCGAACCTTTATCGGCATTTAAAACTATCGGCATAGGCAATTCCGTTTTTCCTTTTGCTGATTCCGGCATAAAGCTGCTTGGCGTATTCATGGTCATCCTGCTCACCTGGTTCAATTGCCGGGGTATAAAAAAAGGCGGGGCCTTAAGCAATATTGTAACGACCGCCAAAATTCTGGGCATTCTGCTGCTTATTATTGCGGGCTTTTTATTTACCGGGCACCCGGCAGTTAACAGCGAAACAAAAACCTTCGTCAGCCATTCCCCCCGGGGCCTGGCCTTGTTCAGCGGGCTGTTTGGCGCAATGCTCAGCGCATTGTGGGCCTATGACGGGTGGACAAATATCACCTATGTTACCGGCGAAATAAAAAATCCCACCCGCAATGTTCCATATGCAATTATCGGCGGCGTCGGGATAGCGATGCTGCTTTACGTGTTGCTGAATTATTCGTACATGCGGGTACTGCCTTTATCGCAATTGGCGCAGTTGGGACCCAATAAAATAGCAGCCGCGCAAGTGGCCCGGGTACTGATGGGGCAAACCGGATCGGTGATTATCGCCCTACTGATCATGACCTGCACTTTTGGCGCGTTAAACGGCTGTATTATTTCGTACCCGCGGGTTTATTTCCGCATGGCACAGGCGAAGGTTTTCTTTAAAAGGGCGGCAAATATCAACGCCCGTTTCAGCACCCCCAATGTCGCGCTTGTTTACTCGGCTATCTGGAGCTGCGTCTTGCTGGTCAGCGGCACGTTTGACCAGATCACTAATCTCATCATATTTGCATCCTACGCTTTTTTCGCGCTGGGCGCATATGGGTTGATAAAAATGAAGAGGAAAGGTGTAATTCAATCGAAAGTTATCGGCTACCCGGTTATCCCGGTGATCATCATTTTATTTTGTGTTGTCCTGATCATCAACACCATCATCACCCAACCGGCGGCATCAACTATCGGGTTACTGCTCATCCTAAGCGGGACACCTTTTTATTATTACTTCAAACGGGCTTGAGCGGCTTGGATTTTCTTTATTTGAGCCTGTTTTCCACTTTATGTGCGAGTTATAAAATCGGCATTGGCACCAAGGAAGCTGGTATTACGATTGAGCAAAATAAATTTGCAAATTTCTATAATCAATCGTAATATTGCGATGTAATGGGCCTAACTAAAACAGAAATCTTTACCGGGGAACAAAACGAATTGGCGGTTATGCTGAAAGCGATAGCTCATCCCGCCCGTATTGCCATATTGCAGCAGATCATTAATGCCAATGCCTGTATATGCGGCGACCTGGTGGATGAATTGGGACTGGCACAGGCGACCATTTCGCAACACCTGAAAGAGCTAAAAAATGCCGGCCTGATAAAAGGCACGATTGAGGGCGTAAGTGTGTGTTACTGCATTGAGCCGAAAGCCTGGGAAAAACTGGAAAAAGAGTTGAACAACTTATTTCAACCTTACAAAGATCCCAAAACCTGTTGTTGATTTTTTTTGAACCAATCTATCGTAATATTACAATAAAAGAAATGATTAGAAATATGAAAACTGCACCATTCCCCCGCATGCATGTCAGCTTATATGTAAGCGACCTGGCGAAGACCATTGACTTTTACAACCTGTTTTTTGGGCAGGAACCTGTTAAAATACGTAAGGGCTATACCAAATATGTGTTAGAAGAGCCTGCATTGATTATATCCTTTGTGGAGAACCCTGAAAGAGTGCAGGAGCATTTCGGGCACTTAGGCTTCCAGGTAGAAACCTTAGCGGAGCTGAACGAAAGGTTGTCGGCAGCGCAACTAGCCGGCCTGGTCACTCGCGAAGAGATCGGCACTAATTGCTGTTTTGCTAACCAGGATAAGTTTTGGGTAAGTGACCCGGACGGTGTGCAATGGGAAGTTTACTATTTTCATGCTGATGCCGAATTTAACGACCCGCATTTTGAAGAAC
>Ga0302140_10008305_pt1 | contig 12925 bp, 10 predicted proteins | sample I_Bog_E1_1_FD_202095 | JGI IMG/M metagenome (GOLD analysis project Ga0302140, IMG submission 202095) | Peat permafrost microbial communities from Stordalen Mire near Abisko, Sweden - I_Bog_E1_1 | ecosystem: Environmental > Terrestrial > Soil > Wetlands > Peat | place: Sweden: Abisko, Stordalen...
GCAAGAAGACTGCTCATCCTTCTCGAAGGGCAGGCAAGAAGCACGCCAAGGATTCTGACCCTGCTGGATCTACCTCGGCGATCCTCAGCGAGGACCATGATGCCTCTGCAGCAGTGGACATGTCAATCATTCATGGCCTCTCCAATCCGGGAACTGATAACAAACTTGCACGTCAATTCCCATATCGACAACTCAACGCTGGATTTCTGGAGATACGAGTCTTGACGCTCCTGCCAGGACCGAAAGGATCGCCAGTCATTTGTGAAATTGAGCATGTCAGAGCAGATCGCATTCCGAATGAGCCTGGAAAGGGTTACAGTGCTCTTTCCTATACCTGGGGCTCTCCTGATGAGACTGGAGTATTGCATCTACAAGGAATCGCCATTCACGTTCGACAAAATCTGTTGCAGGTAGGTGGAATACATCTCTTGGCTTGTGACGTGACTTGTCCACTTTCGGCCTTCTATCATGACGCTGATTTTTTTTCCCACAGGCGTTAATTCATCATCGGTTTCCATCAGATTCGCGCAGATTGTGAGTAGATGCTATTTGTATCAACCAAAACGATCTTCAAGAACGTAGCAAGCAGGTTTCCGTCATGGGCAAAACATATCAGCTTGCGAGCGAGGTTGTTGTCTGGCTTGGCCTCGAGAAAGATAACAGTAACAGTGCAATAAATTTCATCACGTCAAGCGTCGATATTCGAGGGAGATCTTTCTTCTTAGACCTATTGGCCAGTGCAGATCACGCGCCGCCCTTTCAAGCAATCTTAAATCTGACTCAGAGAGACTACTGGCACCGTGCGTGGATCATCCAGGAAGTTTTTCAAGCTCGAAAGATTACCATCCATTGCGGCTTCGATGCGCTTCCATGGCCGCAATTCGCCAAGTTCTTTCGACTTATGGCAGAGCGTGTTGATCTTTTTGAGAGTGTTAGGACAGTCAAAGAAATCTGCAATACTACCGCTCACAGACTCACAAAAGATCGCACATTGAAAAATCGTGATCTGTATCATCTCCTGCACAGGTACCAGGACTCGATGTGCTCTGATCCAAGGGATAGGGTGTTCTCTCTATGTGGTATGTCAAAAGCGTATGTAGGATTTGTCAATTACACCAAGTCGCCCGAGGATCTGTTCGGACTGCTATGCGGCTTTGACAACAACGGACCCATGGTATGGCACCGTGTTCGAATTGCACAAGCTATCCAAAAATCGTTGAACTTGTCAACCTGGGAGACCTGGGTGCGAGAAGCCAATTTTGATCGCATATCTGATTCTTCATTGATCTGCCGATATTCTCACCACAACGTTGTTTCAAACACCAGCCCAGAATTCCCCGTGGAAGAACAGACACTCAGTCAATGGTACGCACAATTTCAAGGGCCTAATATGCCGTCTCTAGAAAGCGTTAAGAAGGCGCTTGGTGAGCTAACAGTTTATGATCTTCGGCTCTTCGACATGACGGAAACTTCAGGTCACGGACTCGATCCAGGGATGCAAACGGAACTTTGGGCAGACTCCCTTGACTTACGTCAAAGACTGTACTCCCCCGGCTTACCAACACCTTTCAAGGGGTTACATCTATTTACAACACACAATGGCCGAGTCGGAATAACTCTTCGGCCGCTTTTCAAGCCGTTTGGGAGGGAAACTTGCATTGCACGATTCGCTGACTGCGATGTTGCCTGGGTAAAAACAAATGGTATCCCATATGTGGGCGGTATTTCATCGCGAGTGTTCTTCATCAAAGACGCCAACGACGATCTAGTCCCAGGTCATTCAGCTTATCGATTCGCAATTCCTAACTCAAGAGATACACATCAGGCGTCTTCATCAATCAGAAATGCTGACGTTGGGGAAGGGAGAAGAGTGGAAGTTGATATGAGGGAGACCGATGCGTTTGGTACAATATGGTGTACGCTGGGGCTGCTCCAATTCTTTACAGCCGCTCGGGCTCCATCTGAAAAGTATTGGGTGGCGAAGAAATACCACTAAGCCAAGACTTGGATATACTGGGTTTGATCACATTTGGTATTCCAATACGTACAGAAGCCGCCCTCTTATCAATGCAAAACCAGCAATATGGCCAGGGCAGCCAAACCCCATAAATTCATGATGAACCCAGAGGCAGCGGAAGTGTGCGGGGTGGAAGTTGGCGACGGCGATGTCGTCGGATTCGCAGCGTTGATGGGGAAGGTCACTTTACAGCCCACATCATAAATCGCCGGAAACACCGTGTTCGTTCCCGTCAAGTTGCTCCACCCCAGTCGAATCAAGGTCGCTCCTCCAGGCTGATACGCCGGCCAACCCTCCTCATAAGTAAGCAACCCACCAGTCGAGTTCTTCGCAAACGCCGCCCAGGCTCCACGAATGTACTTTCCAATCGCTATCTCTGCGACCGTCGACGCGGGAATGCCATTGCCGGGTTGTGGCAAAGTATCGAAGATGACCGGTACCTCACTCCCATGGTAGGCGCCGGAGTCAGGGGAGCTGGTCAGCATTGTGTTGGGGAACTCTCCGAAATATCGGTATCGCCATGTTGCCAAATTCGCAGCCACACTGGCGTTGGCTCGCGCTCCGGCCGGACAGGTGAAGCTTTGCAAATTTCCGGTAGCAATAGAACTAGCTGGGAGAGTTTGGTTCTGGAGTTCTTGCTGCACTAGGAAGAGTGTAGACTCGTCGTCGTTGTTGCCGATCAAGATTGGGATTTGGCTGAAATTTCGGGCAAGAGTGCGAGCTGGGTAGTCCGAGAAGATCGTGATGTTGTCTACGGTTGGGGCCCAGTTGCCTGCTGCAGCGCCTTTGATGAGTGTCGTTGCATCCTTAGTTTGCATGCAAGATGCAACAGCCGTGGCGTCTGACGAATTTCCGCAGCCAACGAGATTAGCAACGGTGAGCCAAGACGCTGTATTGTTTGCAATTGGAGCGATTAATTGTACGGTCCCAGACTCAAGTATCAATCCGGAGAGCACGGGAGCCGTTGGATATGAGAACGAATAGAAGTCCAAAGAAGCAGAGCCTGCAGACTGGCCGAAGCCCACGATGCGAGATGCATCACCGCCAAAAGCTTGAATATTATCACGAATCCATTCGAATCCCAGCCGCTGGTCAAGCAGCCCGACGTTTTGATTTGCCAGTGCTGGATTTCCCGGGAAGCCGAAGATGGTGGTACGATAACTTTGATGCTGTCAACATCGGCTCTCCCACTGTAACATAAGAAGGAAAACTTACTTGAGTGATACCACAATAACGTCTTCTTGTCCGGCAATGTTCTGCCCATTGAACAGCGACTCGCTCGACGCGCCAGTCAAGAAAGTTCCGCCATATAAATACACCATCACCGCTTTCTTCTCCTCTCCACCACTTGGAACCCAGACATTGAGCGTGAGACAGTCCTCGCTGAATGTGTCTCCCACCTCAGTATCCGGCAAGATAATTGCGAGTCCAGCTGCTGTCAAGTTGGCGCCTGCAACATTACCTATCGGTGGCTTCAGAGCATATGAACTCATGCAAGCAAATCCCTACACGAGTGATAAGATCGCATTAGTGGCTTTCAAGGCACAAAGACCGTACGAATGACGAGAAAGGGGAGTAATTACAAAATCAGAGCCATTGACAACAGAGTTTGGACTCGATAGCGGCACTGGAGGCTGAAATCTCAGACTTCCAACCGGTGGCTGCGCGAATGGGATTCCGAGATACTCGGAGACGCCTGTTGCATTGCTTGCTGGATGGCCGCTGACGATACCGCTGGAAGTTTGAATTTGAGCACCCACGGTCCTGCTCAAGGCTTGCACCGAGAGAATTAGAATTGGCGTGAGTTTCATAGTCCAGTATTTAACAGACCCCTCACAGCAAAGCAAATAGTACAGCTGTTGAAGTGGTGTTCGATAGCTCTGTTTGACGCTTCAATTTTCTGCAGATAGTTCCAAAGAAAGATTCTCACAACAAATTGAACGCAGAACAACAACTTAAAAACAATTCCTCTGGGAGGGCATGATCCTACACTTCATTTTTAGAATTAAGGGATGTAAGGTCTTAACCTCCCCACTCCCCTGCATTTACGGGTACGATACGCAACCTCAGCCTCCTTGCTCGCTTACCGCTGCGCACCGTACTTGTTTACTTGATTCGCATGCAATACGCCAATACGGCATTCTGGAGATCGCTGCGTCAGCACGGCTCACTTCCGTGAGGCCTAGCCAGGGCTAGCCTATTGAAAGTAATCGCAATTCCTGCGTTGTGAACTCTTTTCCATACTTAGCTTGGTGTGAAGGTTTGATTTGGAATTGAAGGAAAACTAGGAGGATACGGAGGCGGGTTCGGTGTAATTGGCTTCCTGGTATGATTCTCGTAGGCATCAGAGAGCGAAAGTAATAAAAAACAGCTTAAAGAGGGTCTAAAAAAAGAGAAATACGACTACGACGACATCATGGTCCCGAGTCTCCGAAATAGCTGTGCGGGAAGGAACAGATCGGGGACCGCGGCCCGAAGTCAGGTTAGCGGTGGATTCTTAGGTATTTTTTCACAAGGGGAGGTGAGGGGTGAGGCTGTGTCACACTTGCGGAAGTGGACTTCCATCGTTTAGATGCTGATGGGTGGGGGTATATTTCTCGCATGTCTTGTCTTCGACGGCAAGTGTCGAAGGCTCGACTTAGTTCGGACAAAACCCTATTTCCGGAACACATCCCACTACATATCACTGGAAGATGTCTTCTCTATCACACATCTTCATCTCTTATACCACGATCCCACCTCCACGTTTTTAATTATTGAAAAAACAGCTCTGGGCCTTTCCCTGGATCAACCCACTCAACCGGGACCAGTTCCAATGTTTGGACGAACAGAATCGCCGTTCGCAAGCCACGCATCCCATTGCTCCCAATCGATAGCCTCGTCATTTGGCGTCTCAAGCCAATAATCCTGCGCTAATATGGCATCTGTATCTAGATTCATCATATCTGCGTCTCCACCAAAGAGGAAGTCGTCTTGGAAGGCATCGACGCTATTGAGCCAGAGCGCATCACCTGTGGTATCTACGTTAGGTTGAGGCATTGCAGTAGATCGATATTGTTGGGGTGGGACTTCGACTTGTACTTCTGTCGAGCGTGTATTTATATCCCATGGCCCGTTGACGCCTGACGTGCTTGAAGTCTGTCCCGCATCAAGATGGAGATTCTCTATTCTCTTCCTTCTCAATTCCACCATTCTTTTTCTCGCCCGTGCTGCATCGCGCTGCTCTCTCAGCTTAGTAATATATTCTGGCGGATCCGGAAGCACATTCTTCCCCTTCGCCAGAGCAGCTTGGCGAGCACTAAAGGCTTTCAAGCACAGACTACCCACAGCCGCAAAGATTGGCCTCCTGATGTTGAGCAGCATCTCCGTGTTGTTTCTGTATACTGCATCGATAAGCTTCCATGCTTTTACAGCATCAATGTGCAGAGGTTCTACTCGGAGCGTGTCCAGGATGTGGATAATAGCCGGCCAATTCAAGAACCACGGGACATTCCATGCGAAGCGCTGCAGCTGCGGGTTCGACTGTTGCATGTCATACTGCTCCAGTAGTTGGATGACGATTTTCCAGACCAGCTGTTGTTCGGCGACAGGAACATGTTCAAGCTTAGTCCATCGGCGTGGATGGTGAGCCATGAAGCGCACGAGGTTCATAGCACATCGAGCGCCGACTAAAGTCATGAGTTGGAGTGGATCGCAGGGATCACAGAAGCGCAAGTATTTTGTTTCGATGACATCTTCGAGTTCCTTAATGAAGATATCTTTGAACTTCAGATCATCCATGGCAACGTATTCGTCGGATGTGCAGGCAGGCTTCCCCAAATGTCCTATCCGAGCGATCTGGTTAGCCGCGAAACTCGCAAGTTCCGTTCGGAAAGTACACCATATCATCTCCGTCGGTCTGATTGACTCAACTGGCGCTTGTGGCATGTCGGGATACATATCGCTGTCATTGACATTGGCAGGCCTCTTCGGTGTCGTCTCGTCAAGCTTGAAGTCTTGGAACTTGGCTTGGCCGCAAAGCTCTGCTGCTCGGAAGTCGTGCAACTTGAGCTGCCACCAGAGGCGTCTGCGAAACTCGGTCTCGAAAGGCGACAAGCCGAGTAGTGTACCGTCGAGTCGCATTCCCATCCCTTCTGCAATACGGAGTGCAACTCCTGTGAGGGTCCAAACGGCGCGGGCATCGTGGTCATCGCGGATGGAAAGGATGTGGAGAAGTAATGCCTGCAGAACAACAATGCTGGCGCTGCTCATGAACTTGGCACGCGATAATGCTCCTTTAGTCGCGCTTACATAACGGGAGAGCAATACCGCTCGAGGCTCTTCAAAAATTTCTTTGCAGTCTATATCTGTGAGTGATAATACAGCCATACTGTATATAGAAAACAGAAGCGCTTCGAAGCTGGCCGGGATATTCTCAATGTTGGTGATTGCCTTCTCTATCACGGGCTGCAAACTCGGCACGTGTATCAGTTTTGTGAGAGGATTGACATTTTCGATGAAAGTCTGCCACAACCGACGGATGAACTCTGCAGGTGGGTGCAGCGATCCAGTAGTAGATGGATTTGCGTTCAAAATATAGGTGAAATCATGATTGGATAGTCTTCGCTGGCGGGTGTAAACCTCTGGCTCTTCTTCTAGAATGGATTCAGAGTCATGCATCTGCCTTCAAGGTTAGTTGCGATTCTAGAGAAATACGATAGAAGCAACCTTGGAGAGGTGAAATGTGATAACATACCTCCTCTGCCACCCTTGACCACAAACTGCTGTGAAAAGTTAGCTTTGCTTGGTAGATGCAAAAGAAGACGCTTACTTGTCCACGAGCTCCGTGCCATCCTGTCCCTGTCGAAGTAGAGGTTTGAAGCTCAGAGTTTCTATTGGCAACTTCCAGTCGACGTCAGACTCTCCCACGGAGTGCTGTCTCGGAGATTGGCGATGTTTTGTGATCTCCGAAGCGACCTCAACCTGATCGGGATTGATGCCTTTCTGGCGGAGTAATGCCTCGTAGCGTTTCAGTCGTTCATCAACCGACTTGTCTATTATGGGTTCCCGTCTCCTTCTAGAAGGTTTCGGGGGACGGAATATGCATTCCACATTGTGTCTAGTGCAGGATTCACAAGGAGCTTGTCTGTTGCACTTGACTTTGCGCAGAGAGCAGCGGGTGCAAGCGTAGGTGTGCTTTATTGGTAAGACCCTGGAAGAAGACTCAGGAAAGTTCATAGTGTAGAGAAATTTGTCCTATCGATATAATTCGTAACAGAAAGTATAGCAGCAATCTAGATTTGAATGATTCAGGAGCTGCTTGTCCGAGTTGAGAAACGGTTCGTATTCATCTCGTCTTTGTTCTTCTAGATGTGGCTCGGCGTAGGCTCGTCAATTTGTGCGAATTTATCTTGGGATGACTTGAGATGTGCGTAATGTGCAGATGAGAAGGATCGCGGAAGAGGAGGTGAGGTTCAAGAGAGCTCGCTAAAATGACGCACTAGACCCGCTTACGCCCTCTAAAGTTCAGATTCTTCAGCGCCCGATTGGTGGGAATCTTGACCTCGGACTCCGAGCTGAAAGCCCTCCAAAAACCCCGAAGCTTGACTTTTCAGCACCGAAGCTAGAGGCAACACTTTGTATATAGTCAGAGACTTGGGGCTCAGAGGACATCTTCTCACATTACTTCTTGCTTCATTTCCAAGCAGCACCTCTTGAATTGAACCGTTTCTGAGCGATCGCGCCCTTGCTTGGCACCCCGATCATCATTTCTCGCTAAGCTTTCAGGGGCCCCCTATCAACACCAAAACCAAAGAAAACAATCTCCTCACCCACAACGTCCAACCTTAGATACCATGGCCTTACCGCCACTCAAGGTCCTCATAGTAGGGGCCTCCATCGCCGGACCAACAGCCGCCTACTGGTTTGCCAAAGCCGGCGCACACGTAACAATCATCGAGCGCTTCCCCTCGCTACGGATCAACGGGCAAGCAGTCGACATCCGCACCGCAGGCGTGACGGTCATGCGCAAGATGCCAGGTATGGAAGCGGCCGTGCGAGCCAAGAGCCCGCAGATCGAGGGCATCAGCTTCATGCGCGAGAACGTCAATGCTCGCCCCTACGGCATCATCCGACCGACGGGGAACCCGGATCAGCAGTCCTTGGTCTCAGAGTATGAGATCTTCCGTGGAGATCTGGCGAAAATTCTGTATGACTTGACGAACGAGGATGAAAATATCAAGTATGTGTTTGGCGAGCAGGTGACGTCGATCTCTGAGCGGGAAATGGTCAAAGAAGGTATGAGCGGACCTGTGACAGTGGAGTTCGCAAACGGCTTCCCTACCGCGGAATTCGACCTCGTTGTAGCCTGTGATGGCGCCGCCTCACGTACTCGAGCACTCGGTCTTGGTTGCGGAGTTCGAAACCACGTCTTCCCCATCAACAGCTGGGCAGCCTTCTTCTCCGTCGACAAAGATCTCGTGGGAAGTAACGTCGGCCAAGCATTCAGCGCTCCCGGTGGACGATTCATTGCCGTGGGACGAAACAGGGCGACGCTCATGGGTATCAGTCCACGCAACGATCACGATGCTCTCATTCCTTTCCGCGCAGCCATGAAGAAAGGAGACGATGCGCTAAAAGGATTTGTGGCCCAGCATTACAAAGGCGCGGGCTGGAAGACGGATGACATTCTCAAGGGCATGATGACGTCTGAAGACTTCTACGCCAACGAGATTGTGCAAGTCAAGCCTCCAAGCCTGTACAAAGGACGTTTCGTGTTGGTTGGCGATGCAGGCTACGCGCCGGGTCCAACTGGTGGCGGGACTACTCTTGCTATCGCCGGTGCATATGTGCTAGCTGGTGAGGTGGCAAAGCATAAAGGAGATATTGCTGCTGGACTCGAGGGCTACGAGAAGACGATGAGGCCCATCATCACTGAGTTCCAGAAGATCCCGCCGGGCGTGCCGGGAATCATGGCGCCGCAGACGAGGTGGGGGATTTGGCTGCGCAACCATATCTTTGCTTTCATTGCTTGGTCGAGGATTCTGAACTTCGGGCAGAGATTCTTTGCTGGGGCATTCGCGAGTAGTGACAAGTACCCTCTTCCGGAGTATGAGTGGGTGCGTTGAAGGAGAAAGTACTGTAATTTTCATTCGTATTCGTCATTACATCTGTATTCTAGAATAGATCTCATCTTTTAGACACTCCATGCATCACTCGCTTCAATGAAAGGCCATTCCCCACATTCATGATTGCCGAGTTGGTCGACTATTGCTCACCAGAACACTTCCAAGCCACTCAAATCGAATCTGAGCGGGTGTTCATCATTACTCTTCTACTCTCATATCGCCAGCTGCAACAAAGGCATACGTTGACTTCAACCCCACAAGATACTAACCAAACATGAAGTCCTGCCACGACGCATCCTCAGGAAACTGGAGCGCAAGATCCTCCATCATCTCCTGCAGCCTCTCATTCGTAAGCCCATCATCAATCTGCCCTGTACCCAACCCCAGCATTTCGTTCTCGCTCTGAGCCTTCCGCATGACATGAAATTCCTTGAACACCCGCAGCCTCGGGGCCAACAATTTGAATATCTCCGGTACATGGTGAATACCCTCTCGCTGCACATTCATCTCAGTCTTTGTAATGACAGTCTCGATGATAGAGGGGAGATCTAGTACAGAAGCGACGTATTGCCGGTCCCAGGCTGGATCTTGGAACAAGAGAAGCTTGCCGAGGATCAGGATTGCGTGGGAGAAATGTGCAGTGTAGAAGTAGGGCATTGTTATGTATGCTACGTCTGGCAGGGTGAGGAATGTCTTGAAGAATGCTGTGGTGGCGGTTAGGCATGAGTAGAGGATGTGTAGGCGTGTCGTAGTGTAGCTCCCGTATCTGGAGACGGGTACGTGAGGATGCAGTGCGACTTCATGGAGCCAGATTTCGAGGGTGTGGTAGTGGATTAAGAGGAAGACTGTACCGGTCATCAGCTCATGTGGATCGTGTCGCGCAAGTGTGGTCATGATGGACTGACTGCTTTGTGGTGTGTCGGGAATAATGGACTCTTTTACAGCTTGTAGCTCTTTTTCGAGTAATTGTATACACATCCCTAGAGGGGCTGATAGACTGGCACCCAGTGGTTCACCCTCGTCGCATGAGAGCATGCGGTTGATTCTGTCTGTCATACTATGCATTTGTACCAAGGTGACTAGATATTGGTCGGTGGGGTACTCCCCGGTTTCTGCTATAATTCGACAACACTCCTTGGTGTAATCAGTGAATCTGAGGGGTTCTATATCTTTGACGCACATCGAGACTCTGAACAGATGTTAGTTCAATGCCAAATCTCTTCTCAGGGAGAGGAAAGGGGCAGGTGGATGCACACATTGCAGTGATGTAAAAGCAACCAAGGAATGCTCGTCTCTCTTCCAGAGTCCGGTCCGTTGACAATGGCCGCCTTTTAGTCGTTGCTTCTAAATAGAGATGTGGGGACACGGAGTATATCCTCGAAGATATATTCAGGCTCAAGTCGCTGACCAATGCTAGGATTAAGTACACAATGTTGGTGAGCTGGTTGCCGACTTTGACCTGAAAATGATACCTGGACGAATGTAAATTAGACGATAAATTGGCTGCTCGTTTTCTGCACCGTCGAGAATACAGGACTATACGAACCATGCCATGGCTACTAGAAGGCCTTGTAAAAGATCAAAGCTCTTCTCTGAGCGCATGATCATTGCATTGCTCAAATGCTCTTTAAATCTGACGCCTAGGGCCAGCTGTCGAGATGCCTCACCTTGGAAAGAAACCATCATAATAACCAAATGAAGGAATGGCTTCTTCTGGCGAAGTGCAGTTGTCGTTATGTCGAGAGGTATAACAACGAAAGGAAAATGCGGGGCCATGTGGCGGCGGAACATGTCGAGCATCAACTCAGCTTCATCTTCGGTTGGCAAAAAGTCATCGTCTGTTGAGGACACAGCAGGCGTTATTGGTAACACGATCGGATTCTGGCCTTGGCTAGAACGGTCATCTATTGGCTTCGACAACCGTTGCGATGCTGCTAGGAGTGCGGTCATGCTATCCAGTTTCTGCTCAAGCCTACTGACATCCCTACATAAAGCAGCAAGCGGAGTTTGACATCAGCCTTGCGAGTGCACACGAAGCACCGGCACTCCCGCCTTCATGGGAAAAAGCAAAAGTGGAAAATACGGCAGCACCTACGACTTCTGGGTCTGGGCCTGGCGTTTGTGTGCGCCAGGAGTTTGCACCACACATGATCTGTCAAGCCGGCGACATCTCCGCTTTTATTAGCTCATGCCATGAGAAGGTGGCGCCGAGGCATATATACCGCTTGCAAGCTCCACCGTCAACTCTTTGCTCACATCGCACTTTCGAGTTCGCACAACTCAAACAAGCCTTGGGTTCGCGAGCGCGACTCACGTCTGACATCGGGACACTCTCTGTCTTGAAACTTGTTCTCTTAGATAATGACTCGAATAGAGAGGCCGAAGATCCCGTCTTCGTTGTTGGCTTGTTGCTGAGACGTTGATGTTGTGGTGAGCAGATCTCGGGGTCGTCGGAGTAGGATGTTGACATGAGACGGAGAATCGGAATTCCGCTTGTGGGCTGACTCAATTATCCGCCCCCCTTAACGTTGATTCTCATTGGCTAGGAACTGCAAAACGCCGAGGAGCCCCTGGACTTTTCCAAGGCTGTGGTATTATAATACGACATCGGACTCCGTTTGTGCATATGGAGGGACTAGCAGAGGGAAAGTTCTTTTAAATAGTGTAGGCTGAAAATAAGATGGGAATTCCTCATACTTACAACTTTCATACCATTCTCCCAACAATCTTCCTAATTCCAAAAAGTCTCTGGAATTCAACATGTCGGATTCGGCAGCATCTCAAGCAACGGCCTCTACCCGAGAGCCGCAACATGCCGAAAATCTTACTGGGGATTGTAAGGCAGAGTCAACAATGATTCCTGCTGCGGAGCTACAGGAAGTGGAGCCTGCCACTCCAGACGAAGAGCCAACATCGGAAAAAACTGCCATTTCGACAATGCCTACTCAGATCCAAGCACCAGCCAGCACATTGAAACTGTACCTCCTTTTCCCAGCAGTGTGCTTCTCGACCTTCCTATTTTCTCTCAACGCTGCGGTTGTAGCTACTGTAAGATCAAACCTCGAATCGTCTTTTGTGTTTTTGCCGACGATACGTAATGATATATTATTATTGAGTAGGCAGTTCCCAGAATTACAGACGAATTCAACTCTCTTAGTGACATCGGATGGTAAGGAAGGTGGACCTTTGCCGAACAAAACAATACAATCTGATCTAGATATTTTAGGTACGGAAGCGCTTTTGCGCTGACAACGTATGTTTCCTCGATTCTTTGCCTGTTGGCAACTTCAGTTGACATGAGATAAATAAAGATGCTGTGTTCAACCTCTCACTGGAAAAATATTTACTTTCTTCCCGACCAAGGTGGGGCTAGATCCAGATTTACTCTACCTGATTGAAGTCGCAAAATAAATGTGCTGATATACAATAGTACTCTTTCATGACCTTCCAAGCCATATTTATGGTCGGGTCTTTAGTTGCGGGTATTGCTTCGTCTTCAAAGATGCTCATCGTTGGAAGAGCAATCCAAGGGATTGGGGGAAGCGGACTGTTGACAGGCGCCTTTAACGTCATTGCTGCCATTGCAACTCCTGAGAAAAGACCCGGTGCGTGTTTCTCCTCATAGCTGAAACCTCTCACTGACTATGGCTTCACCATAGTGCTTATTGGAATTGCGATGGGTATGACCATGATAGGTTCGGTCATAGGCCCAGTAACCGGTGGAGCGTTGACAACGAGTGTTTCCTGGCGCTGGTGTGAGTATCTGCCCCTATTCTAACCACTACTTCTCTGAACGATTTGC
>Ga0302140_10008307_pt1 | contig 12923 bp, 12 predicted proteins | sample I_Bog_E1_1_FD_202095 | JGI IMG/M metagenome (GOLD analysis project Ga0302140, IMG submission 202095) | Peat permafrost microbial communities from Stordalen Mire near Abisko, Sweden - I_Bog_E1_1 | ecosystem: Environmental > Terrestrial > Soil > Wetlands > Peat | place: Sweden: Abisko, Stordalen...
CTGTCATCAGAGAGGATGGCCCAGAGCGCATCGCGCTCAGCTAGGCCCTCCCAATCCTTCTTGAGATTTTCGCAACTCATCACGAACCTCCTTTTCAAGTTAAGAGTACCGCGTGTACGCTCACTTCTTTAGGATACCGACCATTAACACCATCACGTCCGCGGCCTCTTGTTTCCATCTGAATTGCTGCCCGCGAATTCTCGCCTTCTGCGCCAGCTCGGAGCACATTAGCGGATCCTCTGACATTTGCCTAAGCCCTTGCGCGATTGCATCTGTGGTGAGAGATCGCGCGTCCAATGCAATATTCAGTATGCGGTTCATTAGCTACCTTCTCTTTTGATTATTCCGGTATGTTCTGTGGTTCCAATTCAGTCGAGTGCCGTTTGGTCAACGCTCTTGAAATTGGTTCAATGTTATCAAGATACAATGATATCAATCAGGCGCGTGCGTACCAAAGCAAGGCCCCGGGTCTACCAATTAAAGCAGAAAATCTCTGAATGACAATCAGGGTTTCTCAGCAACCAGCCAGAGAGTCGGATACGTTGGCAAGTATAGTAATTTGTGAACCGCGTAACTGAGATGATTCACAAATAGACGCCAGCCGGTTGCTGCGTAGTAGGGGTCAATGTCAACTTTCAATACCTTGAATCCAGCTTGACGCACCGCAAAGACAAGAGTTTCCCTGGTGAAATGGTTTAGATGTATCTCCTGTTCGGTTCCGCCGCGAGCAAGTCCGGTAATGGGGCTATAATTGCTGTTTCCAATGCGACTATTGATGGCGTACAAAATTGATCGAATGCGACTCTTGATGGCGGACAATTTCGATGACCACGCACGAAGATCATTGGGAACGCAGATGAAAAGCCTTCCTTTGGGGTTCAGAATATCGTAACAACGCTTGAGCGTGTCTTTAGGGTTGATTACGTGCTCAAGAACATGAATCATCGTCAGATTGTCGAAGGTGGGAAGATGAAGTTCTTCGATCGTGCCGTGATCGATAGATAAGCCATAGTATTTCTTCGCAATACGCACAGCGGATTCGGAAAGTTCGATCCCACGCACGGATGAAAAGGAAGATTGTGCAATTGCGAGGAATTGGCCTATGCCTGCCCCAATATCGATTAACGACCCCTGAGCAATATCTGGAAGCATCTTGGACAATCTGCGCTTACACAGTTTATTGCGGGCATCGAGATTTTGGAGCCAGCCATCGTATTGTTCTAACCGGGAGTAGTGCTCGGCGATTGACGCTTGCGTAAGCCTTGGATTATCAAAAACAAATCCACAAGACGCACATCGGTCAAAGAGAAATGCTTCATCTACATGAACTATGCATGAACCTTCACATAACGGACAAGACGAAAGAGTTTCAAGGGTAGCCATTTTATGTCACCTCTGAACCGGAATTTCCATTTTGCTTTCCCGGCAATGACAGTATAACGCCGGTTGCCGCTGCCGCGATCCATTTCTGCTCATATCCTTGGTCTATATTCTGGAGGGCGCGGGCGACCAGAATACATCGATTTTGTCTTTCAGCGTCCAGACGGGAAAAACCGCCTGTGAAAACAAAGTGCTTAATCCACGGGTATGAACTGCGCCGGTACGTACCTTCCACTGCTTCGGCAAGGGAAATCCAAGCTGGAAAGGCCGGTCGGAGTAGAGGAAGAAACGGTGAGGCGACTCGAGCAAAACGAATTCGCGCAGAAGATTCGCGGTGTACCGGCCAATTCCGCCATTAGGATGGGTGAGAGATCGCGCGTCCAATACAATATTCAGTATACGGTTCATTAGACCACCTTTGAGCTGTTATATCGTATCTCCTGCCTTACCGGAGTGGGATATGGAGAATCGAACCGCAATCAAAACTGGTACAGAATTGTCCGGATAACACCCTTCCATAGACCACAATCCTCATACGCTTCGCACAAGATTCTACTCTGGGAAGCCTTGAGATTGAAGGGCGGTTCAGTCAAAACAATCCCGCTCTTACTATTCATGAGTCGAATGCCTTGGATGTGGTCGTTGTCGAGGTTTGGCACAAAGCTTTCATAGAACGGTACGTGCTCTGTCAAAACCAGGAAGCGGAATTTAGATGGCAACTTAGCAACCACCTTGGAGACCTCGCTGTTGGATAGATGTTGGAGCACTTGTCGGAGGAAAACCACATCTCCGGACGGAAGTTCATCGTTGATGATATCCATAGCACGAAAATCGATGTCATCGTTTGCAAATTTCTTCTTGTTCCGTTCGATCAACCCGTCAACGACATCGACAGCGATGTACCTACCGCAATAAGGTCTGATTTGAGCGCCGATGGCAAAATCTCCACAACCCAGGTCCACGACATCAGACTTTTTACTGAAGGACTGCAAGAAGCCATTGACGGAAGAAACGTATATATCGACGATTTCAGTGCGATGGGAGCCCGACCCTGAATAATATATTTCTTTCGGTTCATTTGACTGTCCCCAGAGCCCTGCCTCATAGATCATCGTGAATGCATCCTTCACCGTGGCGCAACGGCGCAAACGTTGAATTCTTATAAATTCATTGAACCGTTTAATGGGCGTAGGGATTATTCTCCTGATGAACATTTTGAGTGTCGTCATTTCTATTCTCCGCAGGTTGTTTGAACTTGACCGGAATCTCATTTTCCAGCCGCTGCTTGACAGTCTACCGATACACGTTTCGCCTATTTCGCAAATGCTAGATCGCCGACAATCAGTGCCATCACTTCTGCGGCAGCCTTCTTCCAGTTGAATTGCTGCCCGCGAATTCTCGCCTTGTTCGCTAGCTCTGAACGTGTAGCCGGGTCTTCCGCCATTCGCCTGAGAGCCTGCGCGATTGCATCTGTGTCGCAGGGATCAACGAGCAGTGCCGCGTCTCCGGCAATCTCTGCAACTGATGAACTGTTACTTGCAATTAACGGAATACCCCATTGCATGGCTTCGACCAGCGGCAGTCCGAATCCCTCATAGAGGGAGACCATAACCAATGCCTGTGCATGCGCATAAAGCGCGCGAAGTACAGTGTCATCTGCATTCTGGATCACATGCACGCATGACTGCAAATCGTTTGTCTGGATAAAATCAATCACGCTGAAGCCGCCCCATTGATAAGTGCCTGCAATCACCAAATCAATCAGGCAAGAACTGAGCTTCCGGTATTGAATATAGGCCTGCAACAGGCGCTTTAGGTTCTTGCGTGGCTCCATGCTGCCAACAAACAGAAAATAGGGGTTAGATACCGGACAGTGGCCGGTAGCTCCGTCTGTCCTGAGGTTGGACGCCTCATAGACGACATCGATCTTACCTCTGGCTTGAGGATAAAACTCCAGCACCTCGGAACGCGTGAATAGTGAAGCAGCGATGACTTGATCGGCAATACGAATCGACAGGGGTATCAGCAGCCCTTCAGTGGCACGATAGCGTCGCGGGACTATTTGTGGAAGGCGCTTACAGACTACGTCGTGTAAAGTAAACACCTTCCTCATGTTTGACGGTAATAGTACCGGTAGATGGTTAATTGGCGACCAGAATACGTCGATTCCATCCTTCCGCGCCCAGATGGGGAAGATCACCTGCTCAAATGTAGTGCGCAGCCTGTGACTGCGAAGGCTAGCGGTTCGCACCTTCCAGCGCTCAGGCAAAGGGAATTGAAGCTGGAAAGGCCTGCTAGAGTAAAGAAATATCCGGTGAGGCGACTGCTGTGCCGCGAATTCGCGCACGAGATTCGTAATGTACCGGCCAATTCCGCAATTTGGAAACGCCAGGAAAGAGGCATCTATCGCAATATTCAGCACCGTGCTCATCAGCAAGCTCCTAAACTCTTTTTAACTGCTCTTGCAGCATTACCCGCGGACCTGATGCCGGTCTTCCCGGGCAACAAGGAAATCTCCCCTCAGGATTCTTCTCACCTCCCAAGTTTGCACAACGACGATGAAGATGAGGTAGGAGACGATAGTCGCCAATACAACCCCCGCCGCCCCCATGGTCTTGACCCAGTGAATGGATAGGGCCAGGTTAGCCACCGCGGTGAGCGATGAAAAGATTACTTGTTTACTCACTCGTAAGGCCGCTCCCACCAGGTAGAATTGATTGTTCGTGACCTCGAAACCCGCCTAAGTGGAGACGTACCAGCATGCAGGCAGCCGCACGGACGGCAAAAGAGCAGTGTTATCCTCGTCCAGTTGGTGCGGAAACACCGTCTGCTCCCGTGTGGCGCTGACTCGCCTTTTGTTGTAGAACGTGAATTCCATAATCTTTGGCACTTCAACCGCGCCTCTTCGTGCCACCTCTGCGATGCAGTTATTGGGATGAATATGGACGACGTGGAAGAATTTCAAGATCTTTTCAAAACACGACGACATCAAAGTAAAGGAAAACGGGTCGAACAGCTTATCCAGGTCGTGAAACTCGATGACCATGATTCTGAACTGATCGAGCAGACTGTCTGGAGTATTGAAGATCACCTCGTACTCGAAGCGCTCGATATCCATCTGTAGAATCATGTCGCCCGGATAATCCTTGAGGTACTTATCCTTCCAGGACTGGAGCGTAAAATATGGATCTCGGTCCGAGGCGCCCAGAAACTTCTTGTCGAAGATGAACTCCGGCCTGGCGATCGGCGGCGCCCCGACGGAATAATCTGCCAGAAACGACTTGATATGCAGGTCCGCCAGGTGATTCTCGAAGTCTGAAACGGTATTGACCCCGGGTGAGAAACAATACTCGATTCCTTCCAGGTCGTTGGGGATCAGGTAGGCTCCGTCTCCTGCTTTTCCAATGCGAATCAATTCTTTCCCGCAATCCATGGGCCGCAGTTTTTCTATGAGGCCAAGCACCTCGGCAGCCGGGGTCTGTCTCGAAACGTTATAGCCCAAGGCGAAAAGACCGATCCGGATTCTTCTGAGAATTCCTTGCTGGTTTCTGTTCATCGTTGAGATCGCATCTCCCTTAGCGTCTGAATGCCGGTTGCCGTGACTGTCAGTAGCTCCCTGTCTTGAGCGATTATCCGGAATCTTCTTTTCAGTACCGGTTCTAGAGCGTGTTTCAAAAACATTTCCGTTCAACTCCCACTGCTCTTCCGTCAATAGCTTCTGCCGCTTCTTCATAACAGAAGCTTAACACTGCATTCGCCTCACAGGTAAGTGCTTAACTTGAGGCCGAACCCATTTTTGAAACAAGCTCTAGACAAGATTCTTATACGGATATTCATCACCTGTTTACTTGACCATTTAGAGCGTTGCGTCAGCATATCAATAAATCTGTGTATACGTTCTCACTCTCCCCAAGTGTGCGAAATAGGTTGTCAAATGCCTCAAAAGATATTCGCCTAGGGAATGCATCCGAGCCCAAGTCATAAAATACTTTATACCCCGCCTGTATAATGGCTTGCTTAAGTAATGGATATGAACCGTTGCGATTCATTGCGTATGGCCAAAACTCAATTACCAAAGGAGTTTGTTTTTCCAAAGCTTTTTTGGCGCCCATTAACACGAATGCCTCGAATCCTTGCGTATCCATCCAAATGAGTGTTTGACTAGAATCTACATCTCCAACCACTACATCGAATGGTTCTGCCTTGACTCTTATGCTTTTCCTTTCCGCTTCGTCGAATAGCCCATTGCTGTCAGATACTTTGATGCGATGATCACCGTAGTTAACTTCGGACAATTCGAGGACGAGTTCATCGCCAACTTTAGACCCTAAAGCCAGGTTATGAGGGATTATCTTGTTTGCCAGACCGTTGATGTTAATGTTTGCTACAAGAAGAGAGTAGTTTAGTGGTTCCGGTTCAATAGCAATCGCGCACTGGAAAATATTGCGTTTTATAGCAGGAATACATATTATTCCTATGTTTGCGCCAACGTCAACAAGAAGCGTCTTTCGAAATTGTTTGTCAAGCAAAGAGAGTACTCTGTCAAACTTGTGGAATTCGCATGAGCCGGTTATAAACACATCACGAGAAATGGCTCTATCATTCGATGGGACCAATAATCTCTCATTGCCAACATTTGATAATAGCAGTATATTTTCTGGAGCAGAATCAAATATCCATCCACGAAAGAGTTTGCTCGCAGAAAGAAGCCGCCAGTAAAACTGCCTTACAAAGGCCCTTGCCAACAATCCCAGAATAAAGCGTATCTTCTGCGTTAACATCATAATGTCTCTCCTCCCGCTGCGTTCCAGCATCGCCATATGGTGACACCATTCAATGAAGTGTTGCGAAACAGCAACTTTTCAGCACAATCCCTCTTATCCGAAAGGCGCAATGTGCTTTCTCGGCAACAGTCAAGATATCACAGTTGCCTCCCTCGCGATTCCTTTACTCTTTTTACCCGCAATCTCCATTTTAAAACAGATTCCCTGTAATTGTTTGCCTGTTGAAGCAAATTGCAAGACTAACGCGATGATTTCAATGGAAAAGCTGGGCGATTCGCTACCGTCCTTGCGTTGCCTGCCTCATCGGGAGCCCTCACCTGGGCGTAGGATCCTGCTGTCGCCGCACAGCGAGGAAATCTCCCCTCAGGATTCTTCTCACCTCCCAGGTTGTCACAGCGACAACGAAGATGAGGTAGGAGACGATAGTCGCCAACACAACCCCCGCCGCCCCCATGGTCTTGACCCAGAGAATGGATAGGGCCAGGTTAGACACTGCGGCGAGCGATGCAGCGATTGCTTGTTTACCTACCCGGAAGGTTGCTCCCATCAGGCAGGATTGGTTGGTAGTAAAGACACAGATTACGACCCACACACACATGAGCTGGACTAGCAACGTGCTGGGAATGGCTGCCGGGCCGGCCCAGAGGCGAATGACATCCCGTCCCGCATACAGCATGGTTGAGCATCCGAATGCAAGAACAGCGGCGGTAATCCATCTGACGCGATTGTAGGTCGATCTTATCCAAGCGAGGTGCCCCTTGGCATAGGCCTCAGAATACGCAGGCCATAACGCAGGAATGATCATAGTTTGTACGGCCATCATGTAGCCCATGAGCCGCCACGTGATGGCATACGGGGTAACCTGGGCTGGATTGAGGTAGTGAGAGATGACCAGGTTGCCGCTGGAGAAGACGATCAGTGCGGCCATCTGAATGACGAAGAACTGGATTCCAGTAGAGAAAATTCTGCGGATGTAACCAGGGTTTACTTGCCGTGGCCAAGGTTTCATCCACGGCTTGTGAAAGAGACAAATCCAGAGCAGGCAAGCCGCATTTGCCGCTACAGAGGAGCCCGCAAACCCGGCTACCAAGAGAGGCAGGGTCCCATGGGAATAGACCACCGCAAGGACGACTATGAGGCTCAAGACGCTTCCGGCGGCGACAAAAAGATTAGATACGTGCAGTTCCTGGTAGCCGCCGAGGACCTTGGTTGCGAGACTGGTGGGGAGGGCCAAAAGGAACACCATGAAAGCCGCCGCCATCGCGAGGGAGGTCTCGTTTGCCAATGCCGGATCTTGAACATGGAAGATGGATATCCAAGGAATGAAGGGCCATAGAATCCACCCCACAAGACCGAGCAGCGCTGAAATTCCTAAAACAATCCAGAACGCTGTGGCAAAGTAGGTTGCAGCCAGTTCCTTATTGCCAACTGCGTATGCCTCAGAGATCAGATTTGTCAGAGTACTTGCAATGCCGATGTCGAACAGAAAAAACATGGTAACGACGCTGCTTATCGTAATCCATAGACCATAGCCCTCAGCTCCCAAGTATCGAACGGTCAGCGGTACAGTAATTACACTGACCACAACGCTGGTTCCCTTCCCGAAAAGAGCAGTCAGGGACGCAGCCGCGATTCCGCGGAATCGTCTTTTCGACTCTTGAGAGTTTTGATCGTGAGGCGCCGCAGCGGCCTCAGCAAGGGCGGTAGGAGTCATAATGGATTCCACTCAGAACATACGGGGCAGTATCTCCGGAATAGCCCCCGCTTGATGAAATGAAGCTTCGCATTGCTTACGGGCACTAATTCCAGGTTCCCCAAATACGCCGAGGGAAGTTCAAAGCAAACCCAGCCAGCAAGCCTGCTATGGTGGCTCGAATGACGACATGACCGGGCGATTCGGGAAGAATCGTTTGCCGGGAGCCTCTGCGCGGGAGCAACTAGCGGGAGAAGCGTTCCCTGCCTAACCTGCCATTCGCCTAGCGGTCGGCGCGCAAATGGTCGACAGCTTGAGTCAATTCTGTGCTGCGGCATCGCGGCGCCCTATAGACCGCAGAATCGCCAATCCGGCCGCTTTTGCCGGGTAAGAGTCGTCAGTAAGTTCCCATAACTTACCCGCGACAATCCATGCGATTCCGCCGAGAGTCGAAAACATAAGGCCGACCAGGATGACGATCGACCGGTGCGGAAGGGACTTCTTTTCCGGCAAGTTCGGCGCATCCAGCACCCTGATGGAGGGGATCTCTTTCGCTTCCTGAACCTTGGCCAGCTCGTATTGCTTAGTTAACGTCTCATAGATAGTCTCTTGCATAGCCACTTGCCGGTTCAGATCGTAATAAGTCAATCCCAGCAGTGGCAACTTCCGGATGGATGGAAACAATTGGTCAGACTGCAGAGTCGTACCATCCAGGTCTTCTCCCGCGCCATTCATCTTCCGCAATTGACTTTGTAGCTCATTAATGCGCCCACGCGCAGTCCGCACACGCACATTGTCATCGCTATACTGAGCTTTCAATCCGGAAAGCTCGGTCTTGGCCGCAATCAACTCGCCTTGCAGCTTTGACGCCGCCTCTATCGTCGCCTGGCCTTGCTTTTGAATATCCATTGTGGCGTTGCGGCTCGAGAACTGGCTCAATGCACTGGAACTAACATCAAGATCTTCCTTGATGGATTTCAGCCTTTGCTCCAGAAAGACGCGCTCGCGGCGGGCAGAGGAGGTGCTCAAGCTGTTTACGAGTTTATCCAGCTCCTCGATGTAAGCTCCTGCGATGTCGCGCGCACGGCCTGGATCGCGATCCGTCACACTAATGCTGATGATTCCGCTCTTCTTGTCTTCCACGATCACGGTGCTTTTCAGCAGTATCTTGCCGGCGTCGAAAAAGAGATTACTATGGTAGACCTTGCGCAGGTCAAAGCGATTGATGATATCGTCCAGAGTGGTGCGGCTGCTGAGAATGCCGATACAAGTTGCCCCAGGCGTTTTCTGGTTCATGAAGCCTCCCGAGCCGCCAACTGCCATGAGGCCGCCTCCCATCCCGGACAACGCAGTAAGCGTGGAAGAATTTGCGAAGGTCTGGTTATCGGGCGGCATCAATTGGGCGGTGGAGGTGTATTGCTTTGGAATCAGGAACGCCATGCCGATCGAAGCCAAAACGCCCAAGCCAATTACCTTGACCAGCCAGCGGCGGCGCTGCCAGACGGCAGCCACTAGCTCGGCACTCGGGATTTCAAAAACAGATGTATTGTCGGCTACATCTTGATGCTGTTCATCTGCTGTACTCAATGTTCCGTCTCCAGCGCGGTGTAAACCCAGTTCATACTGGTTCTTGGTTACAGGTGACTTCACCCATTCATCCCGGCTGATATCAGAGAGTTCCTGAAAGAGCGAGGGGGAGGGTTGCCGCTGACATAAGCTGCGTCATGCCCATTATATTTTGCCAGACTTGTGAAGTACCAATAAGCTTCTCGGGGACGAAAACGGTATCGCCGGGCCGCAATTTGAGGTTCATCAAATTACCGCCAGACCAGCTATTCCCGTGTGCCATGATTGACCCGTCGGCGCGCAAGACATAAATGTGTTTCTTGTCGCCATAGCGTGTCGCCCCACCGGCTTTTCGCAAATACCAGCTTGTATCTCGGCCCGACATGTAGCTTATCGCTGTTGGGTTATATACCTGGCCATTAATCATCACAAAATTAGGTCGCTTGGGAATGACCAGCGTGTCGCCTGCGCGCATTTCAATATCCGCCGATGTGTTTTCCCATTTACTGATGTCCTGAGAAATGTTGATGACCAGCCGGCCGCTGGCGGGATGGCTGCGAAGTGTCGTGAGAACACGTTGTCGCTGCTGCTGAAGTGACTGCTGCGTAGCTGATTGTGCCAGCTCGGACATTGTACCTGGCGTAAAAGTGATTGGAGTCGTTTCGATTCGTTCAATCATCTGTGCGCGGGCTTGCTCGCTCAGTTCGCGAACCTGCACACGCTCCAGGACGGCGGCGGCCGGATACGCGCTCTCCCTGTAGCCGCCGGCGCGCTTCAGCACGGAGCTAAGGCGCTCTCCCTGTTCAATCCCGTAGCTGCCGGCATGTTCGACCTCACCATTTATCGTCACCGACGAACCGATATCCTGCCAGCCGGACAATCGCCGAATGCTGACGACGTCGCCGGGCTTTAGCGCCACATCTGCACTCTTGTCGCCTTCCAGCGCTTTCTCGATTGCGACGGTGCTATGGTTGACCAGCACCTTCTGTCCATTCTGAATTACATAGCTGGAAAGATCGGCTTCATCCCGATAGGCACTGCGCTTAAACCCTCCCGCCATGCGCACCAGCGCAGCCAGCGTCATACCTTGGGACATTGGAAACTCACCTGGGCGCAGGACTTCGCCTTCTATTGAAACCTTGGGTGAATCGATCTCATACCGGCTGAAGATGTGGATTAGATCGAACGGGCGAAGTGCGATTGATTCGTTACCGATCAGCACGTCAGGCAAACTGAAGCTAATGGTCTCCGGCCGGAAGTCCGGCGGCTGTAAACGAATGAGTTCTGCGTGATCGGCAGGTTCCGGCATCACGTCTTGGTATGAATGCAAAAGATCACTGATGGTCATTCCATCCCGGTAGGGATACTTTCCTGGACGATAGACATGCCCTTCAAGATAGACTGCCTGCTCGTTGTAGGGCAATATCTGAGAAATTACGACGTCATCCCCGCCTTGTACATGGAAATCGGCCAGTTTCTGTTTCATAGCTTCCGCGTTGTCCGGAAGTTGCAAATTGAACATGGTGCGGCGCTGGTGGGCTTCAATTCGTTCAACATTGATCTGTTTCAAGCTCGCAGATACCAGCACTCCACCTGCGAGATCGAGTACCTGGTTCAATCCTTGCTCGCCGTTTAGCTCGTAAATCGCGGGACGATGCACCATCCCTTCTACCGTAACCTGCGAACCTACCGGCGGCACCAGGATGGTATCGCCCGGCAGCAAGCGGTCGACGTTCGAGCGAACACCTCGCAGCAAGAAATCGTAAAGGTCAATTTCACGGACCAGATCTTTGCCGCGATACTGACGCAGGATACGTAGTGACCCGCGGCTGGTTGGACCACCGGCGGCGTACAAGACGCTCAGGGGCGTGGACAAAGAACTGACGTCATAGGCGCCAGGCCGCTGCACGTCGCCAACCACATACACGCGAACTGTGCGGAGCCTGCCCAGAGAAATTTCGACATGCTCATTCTGAAACTGTGTGCTGAGCACTCTTTGTATGGCGCTCTGCGCCTGGGCAATCGTGAGTCCGTCAATTGTGATAGTGCCTGCCTCAGGGAGCGCGATCTGACCCTGGCGGTCAATCATCAGGCTGAGACGATCAGAGTGGCCACCCCACAGGTTCACAACGACGTTGTCTCCTGTCCCAAGCACATAATCAGGGCCGACAGGAAGATCCATCGGAAGTTCGTTTGTGTTACCCGTGCCGAGAAGAAAGGCGTCGCTGCCGAAGCGCCGCAGCCTGCCTCCAGCGGATGGAATCTGAGTATAGAGATCATACAGCGAGGGCACATCCCCATAAGGGCTGGGCCGCTGTACCACCTGGGGTTCGTCCTGATGGGTATCGACGATAGCTACTGCTGGCGGCGTCATGCGCGGACCTGTTGCATGGGCGCCACTACTCTGGGCATATAATGCCAGGCATGCGATACTCTGGACGGGAGCTTGGGGATCACAACTCGGAGCTTCTGCTGGGGTTTCACTACTCGGAGCGGATGTTTGGGTGGATCCCGTAGCGTTACTGCTCGGGGCATTTGCATGGGCGCTACTGCTCGGGGCATTTGCTTGGGCACTACTGCCCTGAGCAGCTACTTGGGCGCAACAACTCCGGGCAGCGCTAACGCCGCAAAGCAAAACGACCAATCCAAAAGCAAACAGGAGATCGCGGACTCGGTTCCATCGAGGCCTGGAGTCAGAACTCTCGCTACAATGACTTGCTCGGTTACCCATTTTTTACCTTTCAACCCTTTTGAGTGCCGTTAGGCGCGCATGATGAGACTGGCTAGTTCCAGAACCCGGTTCCGGCAAAAACCACACCGATGGCGCGTAGGACGTTCTTGAAATCCAGCCACAGGCTCCAGTCCTCGATGTAGGCAACATCCAGCGATACATAGCTGTCAAATAATCCAGTTACGAGGGCGATCCGCTCTGTGTCAGCCAGGATTCTCCTCTCCGATCGGCGTAACGGGTGATGGATAGACCGGCGCCCTTGGAACGAGCATATCCAGCCAGAATTTCGTGTGTGCATGGCACGTTTCCATGCTATTTGAATAGACGGGCTTGTGGCTATCGATCAGGGGGTATATTCCGGGATGCATCAACACCGTCATTGTCAATGCAGATGTCAAGATTGTGGGATCCAAGTCACGAATTTTCCCACTCTTGATGTTCATCTCCAAATAGTGATTGATTGTCGAGAAAACAGGCGAGAGAAACTCTAAGCAGAATTCGTCCGCCTTCGTGTGCAACTCAATGAATGCAACCACAATCAGCCTAAGCAGCTCCGGCCGGTAGTTAACTGTATCTGCGAGCATCTCGATAATCTTTGGCAAGACCACTTCTGGAGAGTCGCATTGCGTTATCCCCTTCAGTACGTCTTGGCGAAACTTTAACCCTGCAAAATACGAGCGGAGAGACGACCAGAAGAGTTCTTCCTTATTATCGAAATGCCGGAAAAGTGTGTTTTCACTCACGTCGGCAAGGCGGGCTATCTCACGAG
>Ga0302140_10008308_pt1 | contig 12923 bp, 7 predicted proteins | sample I_Bog_E1_1_FD_202095 | JGI IMG/M metagenome (GOLD analysis project Ga0302140, IMG submission 202095) | Peat permafrost microbial communities from Stordalen Mire near Abisko, Sweden - I_Bog_E1_1 | ecosystem: Environmental > Terrestrial > Soil > Wetlands > Peat | place: Sweden: Abisko, Stordalen...
CCCATGAACAAAAATCTGGTTGAATAGATTCAGCAAGTTAGCCGCAGCTTCGCCGCGATAGCAAGTTAGCGAGTTAGCGCAGGACCCGATATCCGACAGCTGTTCATTTCAACTGTAACTCGACGCGGCGAGTCGGGCTGCTCCTAAGGCAAAGTAAGCTGTGTAGGAACGGTTGAGGGTCGTGGTTTCCCACCCTTTCGACAGAAAGAGGTCGAAAGAATGGGGCACGGAGAGTTTGTGTCCGACCTCGCCAGGCGGTTCAGGGCTTGGCGGGCTGTGTGCCAAATCCCTTCTCGATGAACTCCACAACCCTTTGACGGGCGTCGAAACCGTGCCAGGGTTCCGTTGATGGACGGCCAAACATGCCGATTGCAAGCGGTCCGTGGTCGTCACGCGGATAGGTGACGAGTTCTACGGGCACTCCTTCCTGGCGAAGAGCGCGGTACATTTCCTGAGACTGGCCCAGCGGGTCAGTGGTATCGCTCTCCCCTTGCAAGAGCATGAACGGCGTTTTGGCATGCGCCGCCCCCGCCAGCGGGCTCTGCTTCCAGGCGTCGGCCATGTGTTCCCAGGGCTTTCCGAAGTACCAGCGGTCGTACCATGAGCCGCCCTCGGTGCCGTACTCGCTGAACTGGTCGATCACGGGCGCTCCGCTGATGATGGCGTTAAATCGATCGGTCTTGCCTTCAACAAATCCAGCCATTTCGCCGCCATAGCTGTAGCCCATCAAGGCCATTCGGGTTGAATCCAGCGGATACTTGGCCAAGACTGCGTCGACACCGGCCATGACGTCCCGGTAGTCGCCGCCGCCGAGGTCATTCTTGTTGGCCGCGCCGAACTTCACTCCATAGTTGGATGAGCCGCGCGGATTGGGCCGCAGAATTGCCCATCCATGCCCCACAAGAAAGTCGGCAAATTCATCATTGCGGTCTTCAAATGCCCCAAATGGCCCGCCGTGCACGTCGACAACAAGCGGAACCTTCGCGGAAGAGGAGGCAGTCGAGGGAAGGTAGAGTAGTCCCTCAATGGTGAAGCCGCCGCTCTTCCAATGAACAAGTTCCGGCTTGACCGTACGAAGATTTGCCGGGGCAAGTTCAGGAATGGAGACACTCTGGCAGGGATCGCCCAGCTTGGATGCAAAGCAGAGCTTTTCCGGCTCTCCGCCGCTTTGCGCCAGCCAAACCCAGCCTGTTTGCTTGCGATTGGTATTGAGGCCGTCGATTACCGCTGCTCCAAGGTCGACGGGCGTGGGAGCTGTTTTGCCGTCGAGGGAGATTCGCACCGGAGTCGAATGCGTGCCGATGCCGGCGGTTGAGATCAGGGAACCATCCGCGGCATAGATCAGGACGCCTCCGTTGACTTGGCCGACGAAGCCTGCGGAGAGACGGCGCGCCGGACCTGCTCCAGTGCCATCCAGAGGAAGCGCAAATAGTTCTTCGTAGCCGGGAGGCGCGTCTTCAGGGGTTTGCGCGGCGAACACTACCTCTGCGCCATCCGGACGCCAGGCTGCGCCGCGGCCTGCGGTTGCGGGAATTCCATCAAGCTTGGCCGGCTTATCCGGAGCGGCTGCGTCTACCACCCAGCCAGCGCCTGCCGGGCCCAAATCGGATGCATCGTTGGGCTTTTCGGTCATAACCAGCACACGGTCAGCCGTTAGCGACCACACGGCCTGGTGAACATCCGGAGCAATCGCAACCGGCTTGAGAGCACCGTCGAGCGAGCCATCGGCCTTGAGGGCGGCGAGATACAGGCGCGTCCCATGCAATTCATGGTTTACCCAGGATGCGTCAGCCTTGGCGTCTTTCTGCTTTTTCTCGCCGGGGGTTTCAGGGTCGCGCGCCCAAATTGCAAGCCACTTTCCGTCGGGCGAGGGTGCATACCCGCCTATATCCAGCGGCAAGGGTTCGGGTGCGGCATCCGGCTTTTTCTCGGGGGTCTTCGCGTCGGGCTTCTTGTCGGAACTCGTGTCTGTTGTGGATGACGTGGCTGCGGATGGCGGCGGAATTGCTCCTGGGATTTTGGATTCATCGACTGGAGGAAGAACCTTGAAATCGTAGGGCGATCCTTCGCCGCCACGCAGATCGAGCCGGAAGATCTGGGTGTTCTCACCGCGTTTGGCCAGGAAATAGATCGCAGTTCCGTCAGGAGCCCACTGCGCGGCACGCTCACCACGTTTGTCTGAAGGCGCGGAAAAGGTGATCTGCCGAGCTTTGTCCGAGCTGCCAGTCGCGGGGGCCAACCAGAAGTGAGTCTTCGCGCCATCAACGGTGGCTTCTGTGACCGTGAAGAGCACGAGCTTGCCATCCGGCGAAAGTTGCGGAGTTCCGATTGACTTGAGGTGACGCAGGTCCTCGCTGGTAGGGAAATGCGGCTCGGTGACTGCTGGCGCGGCTGCCTGGCTATGAGCTGGAGGTGGGGCGACGGCGAGGACAGCAAAGGCTACGAAGTTGATCAGAAATCCATGGGTTGAAAAGCGCATGCGGACAGGATACATTGCGACCGGTGATTTTCGATGCGCCTTCGAAAGTCGTCTGTCAGTTCAGTAGCCCCTCCGGGGCTTTGCATTTCATTTCATCGGCTTCCCAGAGCTGCGCTTCGCTTGCACTGGGCTATTTTCGACGACTCCCTCTGGGAGCAAAGGTTCATAGCGCTAGTCGCAGCGCAGGGCTACCATCGGATCGACCTTGGTGGCACGTCGTGCAGGGAGCCACGCGGCTATGAGGGTCATCCCGCTTACCACAACGAGGGCGACTCCGAAGGTGATGGGGTCCAGGGCGCTCAGTCCAAAGAGCTGGTCCTTGATGTATTTGGTAGCCAACAGTGCAAGCGGCAATCCCAGGGCTACACCGATGGCGAGCAGCAGCAAAGATTCACGCAAAATCATCCACTGGACAGCGGGGTGTTGTGCGCCCAACGCGATGCGGATGCCGATCTCGTTGGTGCGGCGAACGACGTTGTAGCTCATCACGCCATAGAGACCGATGGCAGCCAGCAGCAGCGCCAGCGCGGCGAAGAGCGTGGTCAGGGTGGAGACGAGCTGATCGTGCGACATGAAGTTGTCGACCTGATCGCGGATGGTGGTGATCTTGGTTAGAGGGAAATTGGGGTTGATGGACGCAACCGCTGCGCGCAGATCGGTAATCGTGTTCGCAGGGTCGCCAGTCGTACGCAGCAGGACGAGGCTTGCAAAGCGGTCTTGATTCTCTTCCGGTTGGGCCGAAATCGCTGCTGCACTCTTGGCCGCAGCTGAAGTATCAATCGGATTGAAGGGCTCGATCTGCGCCAGCGGGATGTAGGTCATCCGACCCGAATCCGTATCACGAGGATTGCTGGATTTTGTGTCGCGCGCGATGCCGACAATTTGCCACGGCCCTTTCACATCGTCGATGCCGATGGTCAGAATTTTGCCGATTGCGTCGCCCTTGGGGAAAAAGTGTTTGGCAACGGTCTGATTGATTACGGCCACTTTCCGCCGGTTCAACGTGTCGCCGTCATTGATTGCGCGCCCGGCAACGATGGCGATTCCGGCGGTCTCAAAATACTGTCCGGAAACTCGATTGAGATTCGAGTTGGTGTTCTCCTTGGGCGCGGGTGTGTAGCCGGCGAAGGAGATATTCGAGGACCAGTTGCCGCCACTGATCGGGGGAGTGGCCGCCAGCGCCGCGGACTTGACGCCGGGAAGCGCGGAGAGCCGTTCGAGCAGTTGCTGGTGCACGCCCGGCGCCTGATGAGGCTTGTAACCGGCGAGCCCGGCATTGAATTCAGCTAGAAGTAAATGAGTTCGCTCGAAGCCGTAATCCTGGTTTTCAAGATTGCGCAGGGTACGCAGAAAAAGCCCCGCGCCGACCAGCAGAAGCAGTGAAAGCATCACCTGCGCGGTAACGAGCGCTTTGGGCCAGAAGCGCGCGGATTTGCCGCCGCTGCTCTGGGCTGTGCGACTGCCGGAGCTCAGATTGCTTGCGGCTCCGATACGAGACGCGAGGATGGCCGGCGCAAGTCCGAAAAGCAAGCCTGTGAGCAAAGAGACTCCCAGCGTGAACAGCAGCACCATTGAATCCGGAGCAGGGTTCATGGCGATGTACGAGCTCCCCTGGCCGACAAACGCAATCAGCGCACGCGTTGCGGCGAAGGCAATTCCCAGGCCAAGCATTCCGCCTGCAAAAGACAGCAGGAAGGTTTCAATCAGACACTGGCAGACGATGCGTGCGCGGCTGGAGCCGAGGGCCAGGCGGGTGGCGATCTCTCTCCGGCGAGTGGCTGCACGGGCCAGCAGGAAATTAGCCAGATTGGCACAAGCTATGAGCAAAACCAAAGCTACGACGCACATCAGAATTTGAAGTGAGTCGCCGTATTGGCTGCGGAGTTGGGAGACGCCATGGGCTGCGGGAGTCAGCGGAACGGTGAAGCGGTTGATCTCTTGCTGGCGCTCTGGAGTGAGCTTGGAACCCGCCAGTGTTCGCAGACGGTTGCGAATTTGCTGATCAAGCCATACCTGACTCTGAGCCAGCGATGCCTTGCTGTTTGCGCCGTCGCCGTTGAGGCGGCCAAAGAGGTTTAGAAAATAGGCTCCGTCATCTTGCGTCAGCAGCGAATCATGCGACATAACTGCGGGCTGCATCGATGTCGGCGCCCAAAGAGCGGGCGGTTCCAGGTCTTGCTTGATGACGTGAAAGGCCTCCGGCATGACGCCGATGATGGCGAAGGGGGTACCGTTGATGCTGATGGTTTTGCCTAGAATGGCTGGGTCGGACGAAAGCGATTGCTGCCAGAAATGATGGCTCAGGACAACGACGGCTCCACTGCCGGGGGTAGCATCGTCGGCCGGGCTGATCGCGCGTCCCATGAATGGTTGTGCTCCGAGGACGTTGAAGTAATTGCCTGACACCAGGCTGGCCGGAGCGAGGATTACTGGCACGTTGGATGAGCCGGCGCCATCCGCGGCAGGAAGGCGGAGGCTTACCTTGTCGTAGAAGCTGCTGTAGGAAGCGATTCCTTGAAACGGCCCGGGATCGGCCTCAAGCTGGCGGGCAAAGTACCACGGAAAAAGACTGTATGCGCCGATATCGATGCCTCCTGCAATGCCGCTGCCGCTCGAATCTCCGAAAGTCACCAGTTGCTCGGGATTGCGGACGGGGAGATTGCGGAGCATGACCTGGTTGATGAGCGTGAAGATGGCTGTGTTGCCACCGATGCCGAGAGCCAATGACAGCAGCGCAATGGCGGTGAATGCCGGGGCCTTGGCCAACATGCGCAGGCTGATGCGGGTGTCCTGGAGCAGGCCTTCGAGAGTGGATTCCCAGCGCGCGGACCACACCTTGTGTTTCACGGCATTGGTGCTGCCCATCTCAATGCGTGCGGCGTGGGCGGCTTGTTCGGGGGTCATTCCCGTACGGCGTTTGTCCTCGGCGGATGCGTCGAGAAACGCGCTCAGTTCTTCGTCCATTTCGCGCTCCGCATTTTTGCGGCCCAGGAGTGCGCGAAGACCTGTGGCGATATTTCCGAATAATCCCATTGCGTTCTCCTTTATTGAATCGGCGGGAATGGATGACTGAGCATTTTTCGGACTTTGCTTCTATTCGCAGCGCAGCGCAACGGTTGGCTCGACCAGCGAAGCCTTGCGGGCGGGCAGGTACCCGGCCAGAAGCGCGACGACAATCAGCATTCCAACTGCCGCGAAGAGGCTGGCTGGATCAGCGGGGCTTAGTCCGTACAGCAGTTTGGAAAACAGATGATTGCCTTCGAGCGCCATCGGAACTCCAAGGACGATTCCGACACCAACCAGGACCAAAATCTCGCGCAGAATAAGCCAGAGGACACTAGCGCGCCTGGCTCCCAGGGCCATGCGAACGCCAATCTCGCTCGTGCGGCGCGCTACCGCATACGAGAGCAGACCGTAGATGCCGATGCAGACGAGAAAGGCGGCCAGGATGCCGAAGAAGGAAGAGAGCCGCGCGATCAGTCTTTGACTGGCGGTTGAGTCTTCCACTTGCTCGGTAAGCGTTGACGTGGCGCCGACGAGTACATTCGGATTGACTTCAGTAATGGCATGGCGCACGGCCGAGATGATCTGGCCTTCGTCTCCGGAATAGCGCACCACAAAGTTGCCGAAATACTGCACCCGCTGCGTGTAGGGAAAATAGGCAACGGGCTCCGGACTCTCCTGCATTCGGACGTATTTTGCGTTCTTGACGACACCGACGATTTCGATATCGCCGCTGTGCGAAGGATCGTCTCCAAAACCGAAATGGCGGCCGATAGGCGAGCTGTCGGGAAAGAACAACTGCGCCATGGTTTGATTAATGACGGCAACCTTGGGCGAATCGATTCTGTCTGTGGAGTCGAAGCCGCGACCGGCAATGATAGGCAGGCTCAATGCGGAAAAGAAGCTTTTTCCGACAACATTGTGCAGCACATCCTTGCTGTTTTCTGGAGTGCGCGGAACGCCCTGAGCCGTAACGTCGTCGGACCATTCGCCCTGATTGAAAGTAAACATGGAAAAGCTCGCGGCGTGAACACCGGGAAGACTTTGCACGCGGTCTTCAATCTGTTGTTGAAGATAGACAAGGCGCGCATCCAGCGGCAGGCCGGCGGTATATTCGTCCAGCGAAAAGACCAGAACATTTTGTTTGTTGAAGCCGGTATCGATCTTTGTCAAATTCACCAGGCTGCGCAAGAACAAACTCGCGCTCACGAGCAGGACAAGAGAAAGAGAAATCTGTGCAACGATCAATCCACGCGCAAGAGAAAAGCGGGATGAAGGCGCGGCCGTGCCACGCGCTTGCTTGAGCGATCCGTTCAAATCGACGCGCGTGGCGCGAATTGCGGGAGTCATGCCGAAAAGCAGCGCGGTGAAGACGGTGAGAATAACTGTGAACCCAAGCACGCGGAGGTCGGGGCCGACTTTCATCGAGGCAACTTCAGCGCTGTGCGAAGCCATGGTGAGCAGCAGATGGCTGGCCTTCCATGCAGAGGCAACACCGACGACCGCGCCCATCAATGCGAGCACAAAACTCTCCGTGAGAAGTTGCCGCACGATGCGCGATCGGGTGGCGCCGATAGCCATGCGCATGGCAAACTCGCGCGAACGGGAAGTGCTTCGTGCCAGGAGCAGGCTGGCGAGATTGGCGCACGCAATAAGCAGGACAAGGCTGGCGATGGTGATCAGAATGATCAGTGGAAGTGAGAACTGGCGACGCAACCGGGAGAGTCCTTTTGCGGCTGAGGTCAATTCAACCTGCGCATGCGCCAGGTCGGCGAGATCCTTTTGTGACGGAGACTGGCCGAGATATTCGCTACGAATGTATTGCTTGAAGATCAGGTTAGTGTTGGCCGTTGCCTGGGCCGCGCTTACACCAGGCTTGAGACGCGCAATGATGTACAGCGATTGAAACCACTTGTCGTTCAGGCCGTTCCAACCCGGCGACATTTCCTTTTCCATGGAGAGGGGAATCCAGAAATCGGGGACCTCTCCAACGGTGACTCCGAAGAAACCGGGCGGCGCGATGCCCACGATGGTGTAATTGGTGCCTTCGATGTGAACCGTCTTGCCCACCGTCGCAGGATCGCTGCCGTGACGCTGCCACCATGAGTAACTGGCCACGGCTACCGCGCCGCTTCCTGGGGTTTGGTCGTCACTCTCCGTCAGCAGGCGTCCGCGGTCGGGAGCTATGCCCAGCACCGAAAAAAACGATCCGGAAACGAGTGAAGCGCGCATCGTTTCTCGGCCTGCTCCCACGAGTGTTCCATGCGAAGAAAACTCGATGCTGTCGATGGCCGCAACACCTGAAAAAACTTCGTTCTTCTTACTAGCGTTGCGGAAGAAGCTATACGAGTAGAGCCTCGTGCTATCGTTTGGCAGACTGTCGTTGCTGCCTGCAGCCCGCCCATCCCCGAAAAGCACCAATTGTCCAGGTTGATCGACGGGAAGAGACCGCAACATCACAACATCCATCAGGCTGAAGATGGCTGTGTTGGCGCCTATTCCGAGCGCGAGAGATACAACGGCAACAAGCGTGAACGCAGGGCTCCGGGCGAGCATGCGCAGGCTGTAGCGAAGATCTTGCCAGAGGTTCTCCACCGCCGTTTCCCAACCTGCCTGTCGGATGTGGTGCTTGACCGCGTTGGTGCTGCCCATCTCCACACGTGCGGCGCGGGCGGCTTGCTCCGGGGACATTCCGGCGCGGCGCTTGGCTTCGGCTGACGCATCGAGGAAACCGCGGAGTTCTTCGTCCATCTCCTGCTCGGTGCGCGTGGAGGCGAAGATTGATTGGAGGCCGGCTGTTATGTTCTTGAACCAGTTCATGGCACTCTCCTGAATCGAGGGTCGTGCTCTCCCTGGTCTCAAAACCGAGTCCAGGGGCACCCATCATCGGTACAAATACAAGCGGTCGAAAAGCCTAAGCTTCGAGAATTCTGGAAATTGCGGCGGTCTGACGGCCCCACGCACTAGTCTCTTCTTTGAGTGCTTTGCGGCCGGCTGGCGTGAGTTCGTAGTACTTGGCGCGACGGTTGTTTTCAGTTGCGCGCCACTCGCTTTTTACACGTCCTGCGCGCTCCATGCGGCTAAGAGCCGGAAGCAGCGAGCCGGGGTTCACGCGAAAAACACCAGCGCTGATCTGCTCAATGCGCTGTGCGACCCCGTACCCGTGCATGGCCTGAAGGGCCAGCGTCTTCAGAATCAGCATCTCCAAGGTTCCCTGCACCATATCGCCCGGCTTCTGCCCCATTCGCAATCTCCTCTTGACTATCAAGAGGTAGCGCATATTCATCTTGATTGTCAAGAGGAACAGGGTGAATTTCTCCACGGGGACAAGGGTGGTATCAACTCAAAGGCCACCCGTGACGGGCGGCCTTATGAGTGTGAACCCAGATTGAGTGCCTTGTTTCGAACTATGCGGGAGGAGGCGCAGCGGGCTTGGGTTGCTCCGGAGCCTTGGGCTTGGGGGCTTCCTGCTTCTTTGACGGTGCCAGGATCGCATGCAGAATGGTGCCTTCCATGCGCGGCATGAATTCGACGATGCCGTTGTCGCCAATGTCCTTGATCAGCTTGTTGATAATCGCGTAACCCAGTTCGCGGTGGGCCATTTGGCGTCCACGGAAACGCAGACTGGCCTTCACCTTGTCGCCGTCCACAAGGAAGCGAACGGCCTGATTCTTTTTGGTCTGGTAGTCGTGTTCATCCACTGTAACGGAGAACTTGACCTCTTTGACCACGATGACTTTTTGCTTTTTGCGGGCGGCGCGCTCGCTCTTTTCTTTCTCGTAAAGGTAGCGGCCGTAATCCTGGATGCGGCAGACAGGAGGCACCGCGTTGGGTGAAACCTCCACTAGATCGAGCCCGCGTTCGCGAGCAATTCTCAGCGCTTCAAAGGGCGGAAGAATGCCCATCTGTTCGCCGTTTTCGTCGATTACGCGGATTTCACGCGCGCGAATTCGATCGTTGATGCGGATAAAAGACTTTGCAGAACGTTTGTCGAGTGCGATGATGCTCCTCCAAGAGTCGTTGGTGCCCGCCACCGGGGTTTTCCGGAGTCGCCGCGGGAACACGAACGCACACTGAGTATAGCACTGGGTCGGCCCTTCTGAATGCAGGCTCTATTCCAGACTTAAACCGACAGCCTGCATGGTCCCTTCCGCATCGAATCCGGTTATTCGCAGGCGAACCAGGTGGTTAGCCGACAGCTTTCCCTCCAACTCGACGGGGAGAAAGTTTTCAGTGAGCGTGAAAGTGCGGTTCATGCGTGCGATCTCGGAGGGAGTGTGCAGCGTAATCGCCTCTAGTTCCGTCCCCACAAAGCGCATTCTGTGGGCTTTGGTCTTTTCGGAAGCTAGCGCTTTCAAAGCGGCCATGCGCTCTGCAACTGCGGCAGCTTCCACTGGGTGTTCAGCGTGGAGCGTCCAACCGCGCGTGCCGGGGCGGGGCGAGAACGGGAATAGGTGCAAGTAGCCGAACGGAAGCTTGTTTACCAGGTCAAACGTCTCCTGGAACTCAGCATCTGTCTCTCCTGGAAAACCCACTATCACGTCGGCGCCCAGGGTGAGTGCCGGACCGGCTGCTTCGACGAGAGCATAGACCTTTTCCTCGTAGTGCCAGGGCCGGTAGCGGCGATGCATGCGACGCAGAACTGCGTCAGAGCCTGATTGCAGTGGAAGGTGCGCATGCCGGGCAAGTCTGACGCCTCCATACTCGGCCATGAGCTTGATGAGTTCTCCATTCCAGTCCATGGGCTCAATTGAACTCAGCCGCAGACGGGGCAGGCCAGTCTGAAGCATGATTTGCCGGACGAGGTCTGCAAAGTTCCGATGACCGGCAACTTGGGAGCTGGGAAGGTCCTGCCCCCAACGACCGAGATTGATCCCGGACAGCACCAGTTCATTGCCGCCGGCGGCAACAAAGCCGTCAATCTGCTTCAGTATGGTTGCGAAAGGGAGGCTTCTGGAAAAGCCGCGCGTCTGCGGAATTACGCAAAATGTGCAGCGATTGCTGCAGCCTTCTTGAATCTTGAGATTGGGCCGGGTCTGAGTGCCGGGAACTAACTGCGCCTCCTCGAGAAAGGAATGGGCAAAGCGGTCGTCGGCCCAAACCACCGTCATTGAGGCGGATGCGGCTTGCGTCCCCTGAATCTGTATGAGTTCACCGCTTGCCCGCGAGTCTACTGGCGGCCCCTGCGGCCCCGCCAAAGTCAATGCTATCCGCGGCGTGAATGCTTTGTGGCTGTTACCCACCACTGCGGCGACTCCACCCAGCCCGGCCAACTCTTGCGGAGCACGTTGCGCATAGCATCCCGTCACAACGATCCGCGCCGCTGGGTTTTGTCGATGCGTCCGCCGGATATACGCTCGCGCCGCACGGTCGGCCTCGGCCGTTACGCTGCAGGTATTCACTACGACCACATCGGCGGCGGCTGGATTCTCCTCGCTGAGCCCCCCGGAACGCAGGCGGTCGCTAACCGCCTCGCCATCCGCGCGCGAGGCCCTGCAACCGAAGTTTTCCACATGAAATCCCGGCATAAATTCAGTTTAGAGGCTGGCAGCCACAGGTCAAGACTCGGCCCAATTACGTAATGCCACGCATCGCCTCCGCTATACTTTAGGTAGGCGGCTTCTTTCAGAAGGTCAGCCTCGACGACATGCAATCATCCGCACCCGCCAGCATTTCAGCCCCCTCATCGCTTGCTCCAAGCGGCTCGGCGCGGTCCATATTTGGCTTCGTTTACTTCACATTTGTCTGCTATCTGAGCATCGGATTGCCCCTTGCCGTGCTGCCGGCCTTTGTACATCTGCGGATGGGCTTTCACCCTGCGGTGGCATTGCTGGTTGTCAGCATTCAGTACATTGCCACATTTCTCAGCCGGCCATGGGCTGGGCGCATCTCCGACCACTCCGGTGCCAGAGTGGCGGTCATCTGGGGGATGGCCATCTGCGCGTTCAGTGGGCTGCTACTGGCGGCGGGGGCTCTCAACTTGAGACCATGGCTCACTGTTGGAACGCTCGTTGCGAGTCGTCTCGCGCTGGGTGTGGGCGAAAGCCTTGGTTCGACGGGAGCGACGCTGTGGGGAATCACCAGCGCGGGGCCACAGCACACCGCTAAAGTCATCTCTTTCAATGGAGTTGCCACTTATGGAGGGCTGGCTCTGGGAGCACCGCTCGGTGTCATCCTTGCCAAGCACCTCGGGCTTGGTTCCCTGGGAATTCTGACCGCTATCCTCGGCGGATTCAGCTTTTTTCTGGCTATACGAAAGAGCGGGGTACCGGTTACACCCGGCGAGCATTTACCGTTTCGCGATGTGCTCGGCCGCGTTGCTCCGCACGGCATGGCGCTTGCGCTGGGGGGGGTGGGCTACAGCGTATTGGCCACGTGCGTCTCCCTCTATTACATCAGCCGCCACTGGAACGAGAATGGCGCGGCACTTTGCCTGACTGCTTTTGGTGTGGCGTTCATTGCTGCGCGGCTGCTGTTTATTCAGGTCATCAACCGATTTGGGGGATTCCCGGTTGGGATAGTCTGCCTCTCGGTTGAGTCGCTGGGAATACTGCTGCTGTGGAGCGCCGGTTCGCCATGGATGGCATCTTGTGGAGCTGCGCTGACGGGTTTTGGCTTCTCGCTGGTGTTTCCCGCCTTGGGAGTCGAGGCCGTCAAGCGCGTCCCCATGCACAACCGTGGCACGGCGCTGGGAGTTTTCACCGGCTTCTCCGACGTCTCATTTTTCCTGGTCGGACCTGTTGTCGGTGCTGTCATCGGCGCCTGGGGCTACTCGAGCGCTTTCCTGTTCGCGCTGGGGAGCGTGCTCACTTCGCTGGTCATCGTTCTCGTTTTACGCCAGATGCAGGAAGACTGATCGATTGGGGGCGATCGGTATTTTTCTGCTACGATTTTCTCCAAGCCAGCCTTTCTCAACTTAATTAGCAATTGTCCGATAAGAGACTAGACCGGTTGGCGAGTGTCCGTCTTCGAGGAAGCCGATAGGAGAGCGTGCAGATTATTGATGATGTATCTCCTCAAAAAGCGACTGTGGGTTACAGTGACGGCCATGCTAATCTCGGTGGCTTGCGGTATTGGGCTCGGCTACCTGACGAGTAGTGCCATCAGTGTCCATGGAGCCATGGCAAGGTTGCAGCAGTATGCAGTGCGCCTTCTGGACAACGACGTGGCCTCGTCCAGAGAGGCCAGGACCGTACTAAGTGCATTGAATTCATCACCTTACCCGCACTGCTCGGAAGCAGAATTGCAATACTTTCGCGATCTGCTCTACAAAGCGGATTACCTTAAGGACGTTGGGAGCATTCGAGGCGACAAGATAGATTGTTCGGCAAACATGGGTCGCCTGGCCGAATCTCTGCAACTCCCCGAGCCGAAATTCATCCAGCATGACGGCATCAAGGTGTACCAAAACCTTGCTCCGCCTGCGTTGGAAGGCACTCGC
>Ga0302140_10008313_pt1 | contig 12914 bp, 10 predicted proteins | sample I_Bog_E1_1_FD_202095 | JGI IMG/M metagenome (GOLD analysis project Ga0302140, IMG submission 202095) | Peat permafrost microbial communities from Stordalen Mire near Abisko, Sweden - I_Bog_E1_1 | ecosystem: Environmental > Terrestrial > Soil > Wetlands > Peat | place: Sweden: Abisko, Stordalen...
ATTGGCGCAGCCTTTCGCGTAGGTGCAGCACCGCATATCTTTTGCGCGAAACCAGGGTTTGCATTTTTTCGCCGGTACGTTCGGCTATCTCTTTAAAGGAAATGTCTTCCAGTTCGTGCCAGATAAATACCTGCCGTTGTTCCTCCGGCAATTCGTCCAGCGCAAAAAATAGCTGTTCCCAAAAAAGGTTTCGCACATATTCCGTTTCCGGCGTTTTTGCTTCTGTCATCAGGATGGCCTTAAAGTCCATGGCATCGTCGTCATCTTCCCCGGCAGGCAGCATATCGTCCAAAAGGGTTTCGGTATGTTTTTTATGCTTGTCGAGTATTTTATTACGCGCCACCTTGTACAGCCAGGCCCCTGTTTGCTCAATAGGCTCGGAATTTACCACCGAGCTGAATTGGTACCACACATCCTGCAGAATGTCTTCAGCATCGGCATCGTTCTTCACCCTTTTCCTGATAAAGCCCAGCAAGCTTTTCCCATACGCACCGATGGCTTGTATGATGGCGTTGTTTTTTTCTCCGGGCATTACAGCTGTTACCAATGTATTTGTGTTTAAAGATAGAGACGATTGCGATTTGAAAAGATTTTAAATTATTTTTAGATTTTAGTTCATGCTTCGCAGTTCATAGTTCATAGCAGGGACGGAGAACGGGGCAGCTGCCATGAACTATGAACCATGAACTATGAACTCAACCAACTACTACAACATCGCCGCAATGCTTGCCGCATCCTGCCTGGCGATGCTGGTCCCGTTTGAGCTGGTGCTGTTGTCGTATGCTATATTAGGCCCTGGCCATTACCTCACCGAAATATCCTGGCTTAACGGGCGACAGTTTTTTACGCCCAAAAAGTATGATATCCTTATTATCATCATGGTTGCCGTTGCCGCCTTTTTGCTGAAACTACCTTACGCGTATATTGTGTTTTACTTGTTTGGGCTGGCTTTCATCCTGCTGGCCGCGCAAAACACCATTTACCGCATACTGGCATTTGCACTGGTTGTTGTTGCCGGATACTTCCTGCTAAGTAATAACCTATTGCAAACCATTTTCGGGCTGTATGTGCCAACGCTTATCCATGTTTACTTTTTTACAGGGGCGTTTATGCTATTTGGAGCGTTGAAAGACAAAAATGTTTCAGGTTATATAGCTTTTATTGTGTTCCTCGCCTGCCCTGTTTTACTTTGTTTATTGCTGCCAGGCTGGCATAGTACCACGGCGGGCTGGGCCATTACCAATTACGGCGACTTCGGGCGACTAAACACCACCACGCTGCGCAACCAGCACATTGATATTTTCAATAACCCCTTCAGCGTTGTTTTAACCCGACTCATCGCGTTTGCTTACACCTATCATTATCTCAACTGGTTCAGCAAAACACGTATTATCAACTGGCACAAAATGTCGGTAAAAAGGTCGATAGTTATTGGCATAATTTGGGCGGCCTCGGTAGCTTTGTATTTTTACAACTATCGCATCGGCATCAAGTGGCTTTTTATGCTAAGCCTTGCGCATGTGATATTGGAGTTTCCGCTAAATCACCGTAGTTTTATGGGGATTGGGAAAGAGCTGGGGTTGAGGATGAGAAGAAGAAGCGCATAGTTCATGATTGGTTGATGGTTTATAGTTCATGGTTCATAGTAAAAGCAACAGGGTTAAACGCTGAAATTAAGGCGGTCCTGATTTTTATGTGAGCCATCAAACTACAAGCCTTTTCTACCATGAACTATGAACCATGAACTAAATTATGAGCTACAACACCAAACTTGCTGACCGCGTCCGCGAAGCCCTGGCGCAACGCACCGTTGTGGAAGAAAAAGAAATGTTCCGCGGGGTATGTTTTATGGTGAACGGTAAAATGTGCGTTTGCATAAGCGGCGAAGAGTTGTTATGCCGCATAGGCGCTGAAGCGATGGAAGCGGCCCTGGACGAAAATGGCGTTCGGCAGATGATTATGGCCCGAAGTCGGCCGAGCAAGGACTTTGTATTTGTTAGTCCTGAAGCATTTCAGCGCCAAACCGACTTTGATAAATGGATAGAGCTGGCGCTGGATTTTAACCCCAAAGCGAAAGCGTCGAAGAAAAGATGATGTGCGGATGTGCAGATGATTGATTAAGAAAAATGTAATTCGGTGTTTGGGAATAATTTCTTACGCTTCCTGCCACGGTAACCGAACCAGAGACCATAAGCCGGGCCGATAGCCATATAGAAAAACCCGGATAACCCTACAAATTGCAATGGCACCAGGTAGGCAATCAAAATAGAGCCAACGCCAATAAAAGAGCAGATTAGGAATATATCCCTAATCGTTTTCGACTCAAATACCTCGATTTCATTCAGGCCGATCTCCGTTGAACACCTGATCGCCCACCGGTACATAAAATAAAACAATAGGTTGATCGCCATATACCCCAAACCATAAATAAGGAACAGCGTAGGGACATCATGGTCGGTGATCATTGCTTTAACGGTGCCATTTTCGTGATACTTGTTACCCAAAAAAGCAACGTTAAATAAAAATTTAAGCGGGTATACGTAAACCAGCACCACGAAAAGCAGCGCGCCGTTTAGGGTTGCTGTCCATGCGTCCTTTAGTCCAAAATACCGGAAAAAGAGATTTTGGTTATTCCATATCAGGAAAAGTAAAGTAAAACATACCGCAAAACTCCCTGTTCCTTTAAGCGTTTCAGCCAGGTCGCCGAAAGTTTTGGGCACTTCCAGGGAAACGATGATCAAAGTAACCGCAAAAGCGAATACCGCATCGCTGAAGGTTTCCAGGCGCGAAGGCTCATGGCTGCGCCATTCAATTATCTTTTTCTTTTTGGTTAGTTTGGCTGCCCGTACTCTCATATGATTTAGCTAAAGCTACAGCTTTTCCGGTTTTATACAAATTTTCTTCTTTAGCGATCTCTTTTAGTTGCGCGGACGATAGTGGCTGTTTAATGAGCTTATCCAAATCTGGCTGGCCGGCATCCACCCAGGCCGAATACCAATAACTAGCTACGGAAAGAATAGAGGCCCGCATCCGCTTTTCGATCATTCCATGCAGCAATTTTTGGTAAGCCAGCGAATAATCGGCCGAGTAATCCTTTATCATTTTATTGCCATGCTTTACCATTTCATATTTTTTGCCGGGCGGGAAGGTTTTGTTCAGCAAACGTTCCAGCCTCAAAACAGAATCGGTGGCTTTAAATGAACTGCTGCAAATCCGGAACGCTTCTTTCAACGGATTTTCGATATAACGTGCTTTGCCGGCGTAATAATTATACTGATCGCCAAAAAGTTCAGGTATACGGCTTTCCCAAAGGGCGTGTATCCCGGTTTGGCCGGTGAGCTGCCCGTTGTAGTTTTGTGTCAAATGCAGCGGCACGTGGGCATCCGCAACATAATGGCCGAGGTTTGCCGAAGCGTTCAAAATGCCGACGGTGTCATGCACCTTAAATGCTTTTACCAGGTAATAATAATTGGAAACGATGGTCCACGGCAGCGTGCCATATTTGTTTAAGGTATCTGCCGTGTACTTGTGGGCGGCATCGTACCAGTTTTGCGGGATTTTGGCAAATGGGTCCTTACCGTAATGATCAGCATTCAAAAAATGGCGGGGTGCTTCAGTGGAATCAACGTAGCGGCGTTTGTCGGCAGAAATGGCGTGCGCCGTTATATAATCGATGTTGGCCTTGTAAAAGCCGGCCATAGCTTTGGGAAGCGCAAAGATTGCAAATCGATTGATGTGATAATGCGCATAAAAGCCCCAGGAAGAGAAAAAAAACAATAAGGTTAAACCAGCGGCAAGCCTAAAAAACGGTTTCATATTTCAAATATAATCTTAGTATCCGTCACTTTTGACGACCAAAAAACTAACATTACAACCTTCTAACATTACAACCTTCCAACATTAATAAAAAACCTGTTTGATTTTAAAAATAAACCTCCTATATTTGCAGTCCTTAAAAATAGAGTAAAGAATAACGAAGCTAAGTAATGGCAAATCATAAATCATCATTAAAAAGGATCCGTTCAAACGCTGCGAAGCGCTTACGTAACCGGTACCAGGCTAAAACCACCAGGAACGCAATCAAAAGATTAAGGGGCACAACCAGCAAAGCTGATGCGCAGCCGCTTTTGACCAAAGTAATATCCATGCTCGACCGTTTGGCTAAAAAGAATGTTATTCATAAAAACAAAGCATCAAACAATAAATCAAAACTTACCAAATTTGTAAATAATTTGAAGTAGTAATATAGAGCGATTTGCTTGAAAAGCCCGTTTTCTTAACCAGGAAACGGGCTTTTTTATTTTTTTGAAAAATCCGGCAACAAAAGCAGGTGTTTTTTTCGTACAAGTATCTATAGCACACGGTTGCATTATACCACAAGTAGCATTAGAGAATTGAAACTGAGGATATACATAACACTCGCTTTATCACTTGCAGGGTTGACCAGCTTTGGTTTTGTTAACCGCGGTCGCGTTGATAGCCTGAAAATACTGGTTGAGTCTTCCCTAAAAAAGGCGCCCGACACCACAAATATCAACAGGTTAAATACACTTGCAGCCAATTATTTCGACACAAATCCCGATAGCACCATTTATTATGCGCAGAAAAGCATGGTACTCTCGCGCAAAATAAACTATAAGGCCGGCGTTGGCGATGCCCTGGTACAAACCGCCCATGCCGATTATTTTAAGGGAAGATTTAACCAGGCGATACAGGAATTTGACGAAGCCATTTTAATTTATCAAAAGCTAAATGACTATACCGGGCTGAGTAATTGCTATATGCTTTATGGCAGGATGTACAATTTACTGGCCAATTATAAAGCCGCGCTAAATTATTTAAACCTGGCGCTCGATATCAACAAAAAGCAAAACAACGAAACTTACGAGTCCGACTGTTACAAAAATATCGGTATTGTGTATTACAGCGAGGGGCAACTGTCCACAGCACTCGACTATTATTACAAAGCGCTTTTTATTGCGATCAAATTAAAGAATAAAGCTTTTATGGCGGCCGATTACAACGATATCGGTGTCGTGCTGCAAAGCATGGAGCTTTATCCGAAAGCACTTGAATATTTTAGAAAATCACTTAAACTTTTCGCCGGCGCCAAAAACCTGAATGGTGTTGGAACGATCTATGAAAATATTGGCGAGGTAATGCTGAATGAAAAGAATTACGGTAAATCGATCGACTATTTAACGCGGTCAATTAATATCGCCAAAAAACAGGACGATAAGGACGGCCTGATGTCAGACTACACTGACCTGGGTTTGTGTTACGGAAATATTGGCCGCTTCCCTGAAGCCCTCACCAACCTGGATACTTCACTGCAAATATCAAGGAGGTATAAAGAGGTGTACAACGAGGCTTACACCCTTATTGGTTTCGCAACTGTATTCAACCTGCAAAAGGACTATAAAAATGCCTATAAATATGCAATGGAAGGCCAGGCACTTGCTGTAAAGATCGGCAATGTTTCTGTTAGGTCAAATGCAGCGCTGCAGTTAAATAAAACATTGGCAGGTCTCGGAAAATTCGACAAGGCGTACAAACTGCTGCGGCAATACATCGACCTGAAGGACAGCCTCAACAATAATGAAAGCATTCAGAAACTCACTTCCTATAACCTGGACCTAAACTTCGCTGCAAAAAAACAACAGCTTGCCCAGCAGGAACGCGAAAAAGATATGCTGTACCAGCAAAGAATGAGCCAGCAACGGTTGATCAATACTATTTTCTCGATCATTATTTTGGGTATGATCGCGGTTTCGATGGTTTATTACCGCCAGAAACGCAAGCAGCAAAAGATAAATGCCATGCTTGAAGAGAAAAACCATGAAGTTTTAGAACAAAAAACCAGCATAGACGAGCAGGCCCAAAAATTAAACGACCTGAATACACTGAAGGACAGGCTAATTTCAGTATTGGCGCATGACCTAAGGGCGCCGCTTAGCACATTACGGGGCTTATTCGACCTGCTGCAGGATGACACCATATCGCACGAGCAAATGCTCGAGATGATACCCGGTGTATTGAAAAAATTGGAATATACTTCGGATTTCCTGGATACCCTATTGTTCTGGATCAACAGCCAAATGGAAAACTTTGAAAGCTCGGCGAAGAATTTCTATGTAAAAGACATTGTAGCTTTTGAGGCTGAAAACTACCAGGAACAAGCGGCATTAAAAGGTATATCACTCATCGACAGCGTGCCGGAAGATGTTGTAGCGTCTGCCGACCCTAATTCCATCCGCATCGTTATCCGTAACCTGATCACCAACGCCATCAAATTCTCGCGCGAGGATGATACTATTGAGATAACCGCTGAACGCGAAGATGCTCACAACTACGTAATAACAGTAAGAGACACCGGCACCGGCATGAGCGACGAACAGCTGAAAAAACTATTTAAAAGCAAAGTAAACAGCAAAGCCGGTACCAATAACGAATCGGGCACCGGCATGGGCATGTTGTTTTGTAAGGACCTTGTTGAACGCTGCAGCGGCCGTATCTGGGTTGAAAGCAAGCAGGGCGAGGGCACAGCGTTTTCATTCACCGTCCCAACCGGTTTCATTGCCGAAAGTCGCCTCGAAGTAGCGTAAGAAGTCGGAAAAGTCCGAAGTCCGGAAAGCCGGAAAAGACAAAAAGATTTTAAATTAGACCCAAAAATAGAAAGTCCGAAAGATTGAAGCCATACTCAGCTTTTTTCTTTCGGACTTTTCTGACTTTCCGGACTTTCCGGACTTTCCTTCTATCTGAATTTTAAAATAACAGTTTTGGCGGAGATCCCCTCCAGTAAGGGTCTAAAAATCAGTTGTGCGTTCTGGCGCGCCAGGCCTAAAACATTCATTTCTTTTGCATCATCCAATATCTTCTTTTCAGCTATTTTGTAAACCGACTCTACCATATCTTTTGCACCGTCTTCGAACATAACGCCTTTTATATCATATATTTTCGATTTTTCATGATCAAGTTTTGCATAACAGATCTCGGGCTGCGGTAAAAAAACAGTAACGGAATCTTTGCCCTGTACAATATCCGATCTTTTTACTTGGGTAAGGTCGATACATGCAGTAACCTCGCCTACGGCCAAAAGCAATACACGGCTATCAGGTAAAATCGGGTGGACCTCTTTTTGTTCGATGATATCCTTCATCTCATATTTCACCAGTTCAAGCTTCCCCATGCTGGTTATTTTTTGAACCAGGCCGGTGTCGCTGATTTCAATACGCGAAACGGAAAACTGGTGTTTGATATAAAAGAACAGGAAAACCAGGAACCCGGTTATGATGATGGTGCTCACAAGGATAAACAGTATCCGGCTGCCAAATCGGTTTGCCATAATTGTTTTATTTATAGTTATACTACAAAAAAAGAGAGCAGTTTGTTACGCTGCTCTCCAAACAAAATGTTTATACAGGCCGATCCCGCTTTACAGAACCCGGCTAAAGGCTTTTACAAAAAACCCTGTTTTTATGCGTAGGTAACGCCCAGTGTGATGGGCACGTTCAATGCTTTGGATATAATGCAATTTGCCTTGGCGCCTTCGGCTATTTCCTTAAATTTTTCTTCGTCTACACCATCAATTGGTGATCCCTTTAGTTCGAGGTGAATACCGGTTATGCTTAAAGCCTGCATGTCCAGGTCTAAAATAGCATCGGTGCTTAAATCATTCGGCTTAAAGCCTGCCTGGGTTAAAACGGCGCCAACGGCCATGGTAAAGCATCCGGCATGGGCTGCGGCTATCAACTCTTCCGGGTTGGTTCCAACGCCTTCGGCAAAACGTGTTTTAAATGAATACTGTGTGTTGTTTAAGGTGGTGCTTTGAGTGGTGATCTCTCCCTTACCGTCCATAAGGGTTCCGTTCCAATGTGCGTGTGCTGTCCTTTTCATAGTTTTAGTGATTGAATGGTGGTATTACAAAGTTTTTATTGATGTTGTCGACAAAATTGAGCACCTCATCGCGCCCGTCCTGTGTTTCGGCCGAAGTTATAAAATATTCAGGGGCTTCTTCGAAGGTTTCCATTAAGGCTTTGTTAAATTTAACAATATTCTGACTTGTCTTCAACCCCGACTGCTTGTCGGCCTTGGTAAATACCAGTACAAACGACAGGCCTTTTTCGCCCAGCCAGTTGCAAAATTCCAGGTCTATCTTTTGCGGCTCAAGCCGGCTGTCAATCAATACCATCACGCATTGCAGGCTTTCGCGTTTATCCAGGTAGGTGCGGATAAATTTGTTCCAGTCCTCTTTTTTGCTTTTGGAGATGCGCGCATAGCCGTAACCGGGCAAGTCGACGATATACCAACTGTCATTGATCAAAAAATGATTGATCAACTGGGTTTTGCCAGGGGTCTGCGAAGTTTTGGCCAGTCCTTTTTTGCTCAAAAGCATATTGATCAGCGATGATTTGCCCACGTTTGAACGGCCGATAAATGCATATTCAGGCTTCACCGGAGGCGGCAATTTTGATATCTGGGTGTTACTGCAAATAAACTCGGCTGATTTAATGACCATGGGGCAAAGGTAGGGTATTAAGTCCGAAAGAAGGAAAGACAGGAAAGTCCGAAGTGCGAGTTGTGAATGATATTAAGAATCCACCCTAATCATCTTTCGGACTTTCCGGACTTTTCCGAGTTTCGGACTTTCAAACTAAATTTACAATCAATAAACACGGGTGCTTCCAATATTTCGTAGATTTGATGTTTAAACATGTAATTTAATGAACGATTATAAAATACCGGCACAAACCCATATCGGGCATGTGCATTTAAAGGTGAGCGACCTTCAAAAATCGCTTGATTTTTATTCGGGCTTGCTGGGCTTTGATAAAGTAATGGTGTATGGCGGCCAGGCGGCATTTATCTCGGCCGGCGGCTATCACCACCATATCGGTTTAAACACCTGGCAAAGTAAAGGTGCGCCACCAGCGCCTGAATATGCACCGGGGTTGTATCATACCGCCATTTTATACCCTGAACGCCGAGACCTGGCGGAGATATTGCAAAGACTGATCGACGCCAAATACCCAATTACCGGTGCGTCCGATCATGGCGTTTCAGAAGCGATTTACTTAGACGACCCGGATGGGAATGGCGTCGAATTGTATTGGGACAGGCCGAAAGAGCAATGGCCGCTTGATGAGAATGGGCATTTGACGATGTTTACCAAAGCGCTGGATGTAAAGGGGCTTTTGTCGACGTTGCAGAAAGTATAAGTTTTCTTTCACTGCCTTTGGCCTGACCGATAGCGTTAAGTTAATAAAAACCGCCCCATCGGGGCCAAATATTGGTAGAAAAATAACCAGACAAATTTTGCCGCGCCGTAGGTACGGAATATTTGCCTGGTGTTTGCGCATGTCGGTTAATTTATTGCGTACCGGCACGCTATTTTCCTTTTTATTTTTTTCTACCGATATGTTGCACCTACGGCGCAATTTTGAGGCGGCAGCATGCACACCACTGAAGCCAACGGCGATGACATTTTGGGGCAGATTTAAACGCACCTGCTGATTGGTGATTTGCCTCTGTTATTTTATCCTTTTGATTTACCTTATTTTATATCTTTATTTAGGGTCAAATTCAAATCGATGAAAACCTCGTTGTCTTTCTTTGTTTTTCTGTTATTTCCAGCAGTTTATAGTGTGGCGCAAACCAGCAAACCGATATATTCCTCAAAAGCCTATAGCATTTATGCGGATAAGGTGGTGCAGGGAAAATTTACGGCAAAGGCATTGTCGGGAACCGAGCTGACCTCGAATTACTCCAGTCCGGCGAATCTGTTCAAAAACCCTGTGATCGAGTTTAAATTCAGCATCAACGGCAAGGACAACGAAATGGCGGTTGGTAAAAACCATTATTTTTATTGTCCGGGACAGGTAAACGAAACGCCGGTGATCGTTTTTGGCGAGGCCGATGCAAGCGCCAAACCACAATCCAAACCCGACGTCTATCTAAAAGCTTCCACTCAACTTAAAATACGGCTGGATATGCGACCGGTACTGAATGCTTTTAAAACACAAGGCTATTATACCGGCGCCAACGGCGAAAAAATATACAAAAACGATTTTAAAGGCGTGTTTGTAGCAGGCAATACCGCGCCGCTGATATGGGATTTTAATAACCTGGTAAATCATGCCGGCCTGGAAATGAAAGATCCTGACGGCGACGGTATTTATGAAACCACCGTGGTATTAAATGCGCCTGAGGACGAAAAAAAACTGGCCTCTTCCTGGAAAATGAGCCGCGATGTAACTGCCTTCCCGCAATACCATTCGTCCTATAAAATCAGCGATGCCATTTATAACCTCGGATTGGAAGAAATGCAAAATGCAGTTGAGCCGGACAGCACCTTCCGCACCGGGAAGGAATGGGGTGGGGTTTGGACAAGGGATATTAGCTATAGCATTATCCTTTCCATGGCGGTATTGCAGCCTAAGGTGGCCATGTACAGCCTGATGCGCAAGGTGCAGAATGGCCGTATTATACAGGATACCGGCACCGGCGGTGCTTACCCCTGCTCGACCGACCGGATGATTTGGGGCGTCGCGGCTTACGAAGTTTATAAGGTAACAGGCGACAGGGCCTGGCTGAAAAAAGTTTACACCATTATCAAAAACTCGGCAGATGACGATGCCTTAAATGCTTACGACAAAGTTACCGGCATGGTACGCGGCGAATCATCCTTTTTGGATTGGCGCGAAGAAACTTATCCCAAATGGATGCAGCCGGCGGATATTTATGAATCGGAATGTTTGGGCACCAACGTGGTGCACTACCAGGTTAATAAAGTGCTGGCGTCTATGGCCAAATTGCTGAATGACCCGGCTGGACCAACCTATACTGAAAGGGCCAACACCATAAAAAAAGGCATCAACCAACATTTATGGATGGCCGATAAAGGGTATTACGGTCAATACCTGTACGGGCGTAATTTTAAAAGCTTATCCCCACGCTCGGAAGCTTTGGGCGAGGCGCTGGCGGTTTATTTTGACGCCGCAGACGCGGAGCAGCAACAACAGGTAGTTGCCAGTACGCCGGTTAACGCATTCGGCATTCCCTGCATCTACCCGCAAATACCGGGCATCCTCCCCTATCACAACAAAGCCGTTTGGCCTTTTGTAGAAACTTATTGGGCGCTCGCTTCGGCAAAGGCAGGGAATGAGACCTCGCTGCTGCGGGGCATCAGCGCTATTTATCGCCCGGCGGCGCTATTTTTAACCAATAAGGAAAATTTTGTCGTGAGTGATGGTGACTACGCCGGTACACAGATCAATTCCAGCAACATGCTCTGGAGTTTAACGGGTAATATTGCGTTGGTATATAAAGTACTTTTTGGCATACATTACAACGTGTACAATATTGAGTTTAAGCCATTCGTTCCGCAGGCGCTCGCCGGTGTACGCACGCTCGAGAATTTTAAATACCGGGGCGCAGTGTTAAATATTTCAATGGCGGGCTTTGGCAATCAAATTAAGGGCATGTGGCTCGACGGAAAGCCTTTGGCAGATCATTTGATACCCGCTGATTTAAAAGGGACACATACCGTAAAAATTGTACTGGCCAATAATATTGTTACCGGCAAAAGCAATTTGCAGCCTGATTATACAGCACCGGAAACACCCGAAGTAATTTACGCAAATGGTAAACTGTCGTGGCCGGCTGTAGACGGGGCAACTGGTTATAAAGTGACGCGTAATGGCGAGAAATTTAAAGCGGTTAGCGGCACTTCTGTTACTGTTCCCGTTGATAGCTATGGCGAATTCCAGGTAGCGGCGACCGATGCAAAGGGCGTGACTTCCTTTTATAGCGAACCGGTAGCGGTAATACCTGCAGGAATCACTACCATCGTAGAAGCGGAAACAGCGGCTGATAAATCCGATCTGCCTTACAATGGTTTTTCCGGCAGCGGTTTTGTAGAGATCAGCAAAACAAAAAACACCGTGCTTAATATCCCTTTTTCGGTTGACGCTGATGGTGTTTATGCTATTGATTTCCGCTACGCCAACGGCAACGGCCCTATCAACACCGAAAACAAATGCGCTATCCGCACGTTGAATGTCGACGATCAATTTGCCGGGACAATTGTATTACCGCAACGCGGAAAAGGCGAATGGTCCAACTGGGGTTTTACCAATTCCGTTAAGATCGCATTGAAAAAAGGGAAACATGTCATCAGCCTGCAGTTTAAGGATGCTAATGAGAATATGAACCGGGAGATCAACCAGGCAATGGTCGATTATTTGAGGGTGGTGAGAATTTCATATTGACAAAAATGTCATTTCGACCGCAGGGAGAAATCTTCTACGAGCAACATTACCGCCTGCAAAGTTCGGATGCAAAGCGTTTAAGATTTCTCACTGTGTTCGAAATGACATCTCTGTTAGACATCGCTCTCTAACATTTTAACTCTTCATCACCATTTTCTCCGGGTCCCAATGCATCGGTACGTTTTTAAAATAGCTGTCGTTGCAAAGCAATGCCGGCGCTGCGGCGCGGTAACCGAACACCGCATCTTCCACCACCTTGCCATTATTGCGGATGGCGTTGAAGAAGTTGGTAAAATGGTCATAAGGTCCGCCCAGGTAGCCTTTTTCAGCTGAGTAAGTGATCTCTTCCGGCGCAAGCATGTGTTTTCTTTCAACGGCTGTGGGCGCGGCATTTTTCATTTTTTCGGCATAAAACGGGTCATCCGGCTCGAAAATTTTGTTGCGTTTCAGCACCACCTCATCCCAGGTAATATCCATCGCGCCTTCGCTGCCTACCAGGCGCAGGTAGGTGGTGCCGCTGGTGCCGTCCACAAAGTTGCAGCGCAGCGAGAGGTTAAAGCCCGGATGTCTTTCGTTTTGCGGGTAATCGAAAGTACCGAGCAATACGTCAGGCACTTCGCGGCCGTCATGCCAGAACCGGAGACC
>Ga0302140_10008316_pt1 | contig 12912 bp, 9 predicted proteins | sample I_Bog_E1_1_FD_202095 | JGI IMG/M metagenome (GOLD analysis project Ga0302140, IMG submission 202095) | Peat permafrost microbial communities from Stordalen Mire near Abisko, Sweden - I_Bog_E1_1 | ecosystem: Environmental > Terrestrial > Soil > Wetlands > Peat | place: Sweden: Abisko, Stordalen...
GCTCCTCGTGCTGTTCGGGCTCCTGCGGCAGGTCGCGGTGATATTTTTCACCTGCCGGTATCGGGCCGAACCATTTTTCGGCCAGTTGTTTAATATCTTCTGTCTTTACATCGCCGCCAACTACCATAATAGCGTTTTGCGGGGTATAATGCTTTTTAAAAAAAGCTTTTACGTCTTCAATTTTAGCATCCTCGATGTGTTTGATCTCCTTCCCAATAGTGGCCCATTGATAAGGGTGTTTTTTATAGATCATCGGGCGCAATTTCATCCAAACGTCGCCGTAGGGCTGGTTGAGGTAACGTTGTTTAAACTCCTCGATCACCACATTGCGCTGCACATCCAGGCTCTTTTTGCTGAAAGCCAGGCTCAGCATCCTATCGCTTTCCAGCCAGAAGGCTGTCTCGATATTAGCAGATGGCAGCGTGATGTAATAATTGGTGATGTCGTTGCTGGTAAAAGCATTGTTTTCGCCGCCTACGCGCTGTAAAGGCTCATCATAAGCCGGAATATTTACCGATCCGCCAAACATCAGGTGCTCAAACAAATGTGCAAAACCGGTTTGGTTGGGATCTTCATCACGGGCGCCCACATCATATAGAATGTTGAGCACCGCCATCGGGGTCGTATCGTCTTCATGAACAAGCACCCGCAGGCCGTTGTTCAATGAAAAACGGTTGAATTTAACCATGTATCAATTTTCTGTTAACGGACAGCAAATGTAGAATTTTTGGCGACGTGTTGAAATATTGGAATGTTGAAAGGTTGTAAAGTTGAAATATTGGGGGAGGGTCCTTTGTGACGGCTTTTTACCTTTCGCTTTTAACCTTTATCCTTTCACCTCTATTTTCTACTTTTATCCTTTCGCCTTCCACCTCAAAAAAATGATCTCAAAGGACGACCTGATCAAACAGATTTCCGGCACAATAGGGAAAAACCGGGTGCTTGAGCTGACCCGTATTCTGAAAGAACAGCAATTCGCGGCTCACGACCTGATCGATATCACTTTTCACCACGATAGCGCAATTGCCTTTCACGCAGCCTGGATATTGGAGAACCAGTTTTTACAAAATCAGGGAAAATGTGTGCATAGTCTGGAGTATCTGCTGTCGCGGATAAAAGAGGTAAAACACGAAAGCTGCCAGCGGCATTACGCCAAAATCGTGATGCATGTTACCGGGAAAAAGGCGCCCAAAGTAGTTCAACAAAAACTCCTGAAGCTGGACCTGGAGCCGGTTGTTGAGCAATGTTTCGACTGGATGATTGATCCCGGGGTGAAAATTGCTGTAAAATGCTTTGCCGGCGAAGCCCTGTTTAACTTGCGCGACCGGTATCCATGGATAAAAGAAGAACTCGCTGAGCAATTGCAGTTTTTAATGCGCAACGGCACAGCTGCCATCCAGTCGAGGGGTAGGAAGTTGCTGGCGCTGTTGTGAGGAGAGTGGCAGTAGCAGTGGCAGTAGCAGTAGCAGTGGCAGTAGCACTTGTTTAAGATTGGGTTCGTTCAACTGTTTAATACAATTGCTACTTTTAAAGGCAACGCATTCAAAAGACTGCTAGTGCTACTCAATACTGCTACTTACTCAAGAAGGCCTGTCCTCCGGATGCAATCTGGTACTCACCTGGTAGTGATGCAGCTTCGCCTCTATAGCCGATGAACTGTCATTTGCGTAAGCTCCAAAGGCGTTGATCAAAACCCCTTTGAGGTTATATTTATCCGAGTGCACCGCGTAGACTATCGACATATCCGAAGGATCGCTGGCGCCTTCGAAACGATAGAATTCGTCGATCTCGAAATCTTCGGCGGCCATCCTTATTTTCTTCTCTTTGTCGTCCACCGTTTCTCCGTCCAGGCTAAGATTCTCGGTGTATCCCCTTTTCATCAGGTCGTTAGTGGCTTCCACCAAATTATTGTATGTTCTCATGGTGATTTTTTTGTTTAAGTAATTCCTTTAAGAAAGATAACCACAAATCAGCACTCTTGTTTTTGGGTACCCCCTTATCTTTAAGCAATCGTCCCGATTTATCTATATTTGTTTGCCGCCTGGTTATTTTATGAACTTTACAAGGATTTTACTCAAAAGCTTTATTCCTAATCTAAAGGTCGGGTATAACGATTTCAAAAATTCACGGGCGGCCATCCCGTTCAAAACCAAAATGGCCGACCTGATCGCCGTGGTGCGCAGCGCCGGCGTATTTTTGCTTTTCGGCATACTTGCGCTATTTTTATTCCTGTTCATTGCACCGGGGCGCGATGCCTTGTCGCTCGTTTTGGAGGACGTTCATTCCGGCAACATCTCCAGCCTTGTGTCTTTGCTGATCGGCGTTTTTATATGGAGCATCATTTCGGAATTCGGTGCACGCTACTCCATCTACGTTACCGATAATTCGGGCAAAAACTTAAGCGCCGAACGGGTAGAATGGCGCAAATTCGTACAGCGCCTAATTGCAGGCAGCTGCCTGCTGCTGCCCACGCTGCTGGTAATGTTTAGCATGATAATTATCCAACTTACAACGCCGCACGCAAAAACAGAAAACCTATGGCCCGCGTTAATTATTGCTTTGGCCGTTGTTTACTGGCTTTTAAGTATCCTAACCAATTTATATTTTCATTCGCTTGATGATATAAAAAAGCAGCGGACCGGCAAAAGTTGGTTTCTCAGCTCTACGCGTCTGAGTCCCACCGAAAGAAACTGGACGAGCAAAATATATGGTATCTACAACGACTTCGTTTTCAGCCTGCCAAAACCCGAAAATTACCTGGGGCGTGAACGGGAGAACCTGAAAGTTTTCACCAATTATTTTGAAAATATCCCGGCTACCGAGCGTGACCATTTTCCTCAGGACACGAAAATAGTCGCGACGGGGGTTAGTGTACCCAAAGAATTTATTTTCACCAAATTTGAAGACGGCGGATCGGATGTTGCCAGTTCGCTCAGGTGGATATACGATATCCCGATCACCTTTTATAAGGTATTGCACCAGCAGGTAAAATGGATATTCATCGGGGCGTTAAGCATCCTGCTGGTGATTAGTTGCATACCTGCCGACCGCGGTATATTTGAGGTGTTGGGTGCGCCCGGCCTGGTTTGCGGGTCGCTGGCCTGCTGGATAGGCGTTTACATCGGCGTTTTATATATCGACTTTGCCGTTCTTCGTAAATCGTGGCTATCGCTTCGCTTTTTGCTGCTTGTTTTAGTGCTGTGCTCCTCGTATTTCAATAATGACCACCCTGTCAGGGTCCATCCAACCGATCTTAAACGCATTACCTTTAGAACGCATTTCGAACGATGGTTCACCGATTACAAAAAGAGTTTTAAGAACGTGCCCGACTCGCGCAAATACCCCGTTGTTTTTATTTGTGCCGAGGGTGGCGCATTCAGGACGGGCGCCTATACGGCAATCTTCCTGGATAAACTACAGCAGAAACTGGCGGCCAGGAATATAGATTTTAAAAGATCGGTTTATGCTATGTCGGGCGTATCGGGCGGCAGCCTGGGGCTGGGCTTTTTTAATGCGACAAATTACATAAACAGTCCTAAAGATTTTATAAAAGATGGTTCCGCATCGCCTTCCGAACTTTTTTTCCGCCATGATTGCCTCGCACCAATCGTCGGCAAAATGTTTTATGGCGACCTGCTCAATTTATTTATCCCGGTACATATTAGCCGTTTTGATAGGGCAATCGCGCTGGAAAACTCGTGGGAATATGCTTTTCAGCAGATTATAAAGCCCGGCGCGAAAAATACTTTCAAAAATGATTTCCTGGCGCCGTACCAAAATCAGTATAAGCATCCCCTGCCTCTGCTGCTGATCAACACCACGGAAGTGGAAACAGGCAATCAATGCTGGATAACCAACGTTGTGCCCGGCAGTATTATTTACGCCCGGCAACGCGACTTGCTGCGCATCAAAATGCACGATACCAGCATTAATTACAGTACCGCCATCAATTTTAGCAGCCGGTTTCCGCTTACTTCGCCCGGCGGCATGATCCGGGAGAAAAATTCCACTTTTAACCGAAAGCTCCATTACGTTGATGGCGGCTACTACGAAAATACGGGCGCGGCAAGCATGCAAGAACTACTTTACCAGGTACGGGCCGATTCGATGAGCCATGAAGTTTACCCGGTGGTGATCTACCTGCGGTTTAGCAACGATCCGGCAAATCAAACCAAAGACATCAGTTTTGCCAACGAAATATCCGAGATCATCCTCGGCATTTATAATACGCGCAACGGCCGCACCTACATGGCCGTGCAACAGCTCAACGGACTGACCAGGCATTTTAACGCGATGCCAGGTAGTCGAGAAAATACCGGCCTGGTTATTGATGAACCGCTGGATGAAGACCAGCGCCAGGTACCGCTGGATTGGGCGCTTTCCGAACAAAGCATGGAAAATGTTAAAAATGACGTTAATAAAAAATTGAATTATTCAAGCGGCATTCTGCCGATCATTACCAATTGTAAATATCCTTTCCCCGCGATCAAACAGAAGTAGTACGAATCCGGAATTTTAGATTATATTTAGCTTTAATTAGTTAGCCTGGACAAACTGGTGGACCTTACTAAATCTTTCCGCAACATAACCCGGGTGCTGTTAGCCGGTTTAATTTTGCTTTTTACCGCTATTCATGTTTCCGCCCAGGCTCCGGTGGTCAGTTCATTCAGCCCGGCCAGCGGCACTATAGGTACGATAGTGATCATTACAGGCACGGGGTTTAATGCAATCGCAACAAATAATATTGTGTTTTTTGGCGCCACCAGGGCAAAGGTAATTGCCGCAAGCACAACCAGCCTTACTATTTCCGTGCCTGTAGGGGCCGCTTATCAGCCTTTTTCCGTATTGAATGGTGGCACGGGCTTAACTGGATATTCGGGTCAGCCGTTTGTAACAACCTTCACCCCTAATCAAGGGTCAATCACCGCAGCTGATTTTATGCCCCCGGTTACTTTTAATACCGGAAGCACCGGAAGCTTCGTATCCGTAAGCGATATCGATGGCGATGGCAAGCCCGATCTCATTTTGTTTAGTGTCGACAACAATACGCTGTCTGTTTTGCGGAATACATCAGTAAAAGGGTCCATCACCGCTAGCTCGTTTGCGCCGCCGGTTGATTTTGCTACCGGGAATACGCCCGCATCCCTGGTGGTTGGTGACCTGGATGGCGATGGCAAGCCAGACGTCGCTGTAGTTAATAGTGCTGACAGCACCATATCTATCTATCGCAATACGAGCACTTTAGGGGCTATTTCTTTTGCTCTCCCAGTTACATTCGCTGCGCCTTCGGGTTCCAGTCAATTGGTGATAGGAGACATGGACGGCGATGGGAAGCCCGACCTTGTTGTGCTTTCCAGCGTTTATACCAATGGCGACAATACTAATACCTATGTAAACACCATATCGGTATTTCGCAATAACTCAACCGGCGGCGTCATTAATAGTAGTTCCTTTGCGCCAGGCGTTGCGATTTGTGCCACTACCGGGACCGATGTGGAAGACCTGGCGATTAGTGATATTGATGGTGATGGCAAACCTGATATTGTTGCCTCTCTTTACATATTGGGTGAGGTTCTTATCCTTCGGAATACGTCTACGGTCGGCACTATTAATAGCAACTCCTTTGCAGCGCCGCTTTATTTTAACACCCGCAATCAGCCGACAGTAGTTTTTCCCTTTAGCGTTTCAATTGGCGACCTGGACGAGGACGGCAAACCTGACCTTGTTGTGGTTAATTCTAATTCAGAATACAACAATTTATGCATTTTTCGAAATACGAGTACCGTGGGTTCAATCTCTTTTGCATCCCAGGTTGACTTTTTGACGGGCCCCGGCTACCCCACTTTCGCGGCAATCGGAGATTTAGATGGTGATGGCAAACCAGATATCGCTTTAGTCAATACGGATCAAGATAGTATCTCCGTTTTTCGCAACACATCAACCGCAGGTTCGATAACAGCGAATTCTTTGGCGCCTGGGGTTAATTTTTTTATGGGATTCAGTCCGAAATACAGCAATGTAGCCATTGCCGATTTGGATGGCGACGGTAAGTCGGATCTTGTAGCGGCCATTGGCAGTTCTTATGTGGGCGAGTCAGTCGCAGTTTTACGCAACGCCCCCATTTTACCGCTTAGCAAAATTGCCACGTTAAATAACCTTACCATCAGCAGCGGTACCTTAACGCCGGTATTTGCGAGCGAAACGCTTGGCTATACGGATACGGTTGCGAACACTGTAACCAGCGTAACTGTTACGCCTACTGTTACCGATACAACAGCAACGCTAAAAGTGAACGGCGTCACGGTAACGAGCGGAACAGCATCAGGTCCAATACCGTTGGCGGTAGGGCCAAATACGATCACAGTTGTAATAACTGCCCAGGATGGCATAACTACCGATACCTATACCATAACGGTCATCAGGGCTGCAAGTTCCGATGCAAGCCTCATCGATATTACGGTAAGCGAGGGCACACTCACGCCTGTTTTTACCAGCACAACCACTGCTTATGCCGATAGCGTATCCTATTCGGTAACCAGCATTACTGTTACGCCCACTATCAATAATAATTATGCCACTGTAGTTGTAAACGGGGTCGCGGTAGCCAGCGGTTCGCCATCAAACGCAATACCGCTTGCCGTCGGCGAAAATACTATCACGGTAATTGTTACCGCCCAGGATGGCATAACTACAGATACTTATACTATAATGGTTTACAGAGGTGCAGCATCAACCGAAATTTATGTACCTAATGCTTTTACGCCCAACGGCGATGGAAAAAATGACCAGGTGCATGTACACAGCGAAAGCATCCAAAGCATGGCTTTTTATATTTACGACCAATGGGGAGAGTTGCTCTTTACCTCAACCAATATCCAAAATGGCTGGGATGGCACTTATAAGGGTGCCAAAGAACCTGTAGGAGTTTACGTGTATTCTGTACAAGCCACGATGATAGATGGCCGAAAAGTAACCAAAAAGGGGACGATTACGTTATTAAGATAAAACCCTGATAATTCCAATAGCCGCATTTCTACCCGCAAAGTAATGTTTTTTCGTAACCGCCGGTCAATCATCTTCACCGCCGGCAAAAAATTTCTGATTAAAATTCACCAGGAACAATTCCTGCGTGGCACGGGTGCAGGCTGTGTAAAACCAGCGCAAAAACTCGGTATTTACCATTTCTTCAGTAAGGTAACCCTGGTCTACAAATACCGCGTCCCACTGGCCACCCTGGGCCTTGTGGCAGGTAACGGCGTAGGCAAATTTTATCTGCAGGGCATTATAGTAGGGGTTCTTTTTTAATTCTTCCCATTTAAGGCGTTTATTAGGGATATGCTCATAATCCTTCATCACTTCCTGGTAAAATCGCTTTTGATCGTCCGCAGGCAACGCCGGCGCCTCGGTATAAAGCGTATCCATCAGCACCTTACACTCTATCATTGGGTCTTCCGCATAATCGGTAAACTCCAATTGAACGTCGGCAAATCGGAAGCCGTACATATCTTCCGTTCGCCGCACACGTCTTATTCGCCCGATATCGCCGTTTGCAATAAAATTGGTGCTGCCCTCTTCCTGGTCCTGCAGCCAGAAATAATTGTTTTTTACCACCATTACCTGGTCGCCGCCGGTTAATTCTTCTTCCCTGTACAAAATACGTCCGCGGATTTGCTGGTTATAGGCGTTGGCGTTTTTGTTGGAGCGGCAAATAATGAGCGTGTTGTCGTCGCCGTATTTTCGATAGGCATAATTAAGCCCTTCCACCAAAACCTCCCCTCCCATCCTGAAAATATCCTTGTAGCCTTTGGTAACGATCTGCGGCATCTTTTCCCTTTTTTTCCGCACCATCTCCCTCACCTTCGTCGCATTAAACAAAATACCCGAATCTTTTTGCTGCCGCACCACATCCGTCATCTCGAAGCTAAAAACGTCGAGCCCGAATTTGTCTTTCATCAGGTTGGTGTCGAGTGCAGGGCTGTCTTCTGAACCTACGGGCGGTAATTGGGCGGTATCCCCTACCAGCATCAGCTTGCAGTTTTTGGAGTTATAAACAAAATTGACAAGGTCGAATAGCAAAGAGGCCCGATGGTTTAGCCCGATCTCGTCGCTGATCATCGAGGCCTCATCTACAATAAAAAGCGTGTTATCAGCCAGGTTATCGCCCAGCGAAAAGCCTTCATCCATGTTCAGGGCCGATTTTTTACGGTAGATACGTTTGTGTATCGTAAACGCCTTTCTTCCCGAATAAGCGGTGATCACTTTAGCGGCACGGCCCGTGGGCGCCAGCAACATGGATTTGAAATTGTAGCTGCGTAAGGCTTTCACCACAGCGCCTACTACCGTGGTTTTACCAGTGCCCGCATAACCCTTTAAAATAAAGCATTCATCGCCGTTATCGCTAAGCAAAAATTTGTGCAGTCGGCCAAACAACTCCAATTGCTGGCCAGTAGGTTCATGCGGGAACGATTTTTGAATAATATCTGCGGTCAAGTGCTTTTGCTTAGTATGTTATGTTGATGATCTATCAACAAATTTAAACGGTTTGAAGGTCAATATTTTTAAGATAATTACTGTGGTATTCCCAACTTTAATTTTAAGTATGCGTAATAAGAATAATCGTGAAAGCTTTATGATTGCGGTGTACAATCTGAACTTAGATCTATGAAAAAACTTTACCTCGAATTTTTCCGTGGCGCTGCTTCCGTGTTTATTTTAGGCTGGCACATGGCTTTCATGGCCCCTACCGGCCATCCAACACAATTGGCAGGCTATTGGGGTACCGATGCGCTGATGATCTTTTTCATGCTATCGGGAATTGTCATCAACCTTACCGAAAGCAGAAAGCCCCGGACGGCGCTGGAATTTTTAAAAAACAGGTTCATACGCATCTACCCGCTATTCCTGGTCGGCATGGCATTAGCTTTTTTTGCATTGCTGGTCACGGGCCGCCCATTTCCTTCGGTCAAAACAAGCCTGGGAAACTTTTTTATGGTGAGCACGATGAGCGACTATATGGGCTATATCGTCCCAAGTATCCAAAGCAACCTAGCGGTATGGAGCCTTTCCTTCGAGGCAGGATTTTACATACTTTTTGCAATGACCATCGGGCGCAATCAAAAAAGGGCCATCTTTTATTGGTTTTTGATCGCATTGCTTTCCATTCCATTATATTTCCTTAACGTTGAAAAAGATGCCTTATTCCATGTCATCGCTATTTTTGCATTTTCTTCCATCTGGCTGGTAGGCTATTATATTTACCAATACCGCAGCTATTTTTATGCCGACCGGAACGCCGCACTCTTCTGCCTCGGCATACTTCCGCTTATTTCAAGAATGCATTTTACCGACAACTTTTACGATCCGTTCAAGTATTTCATGTTTTCTTTGTTCGCCATTCCATTCCTGCGATATTGCCTGCAAATCCCTTATTCGGGTTTTAAAATTAAGCTGAGCTACCTGGTGATACCACATTTGATCATTGTGGCTTGTGCATTAACCATCCGGTACCTGCCGCTTAAAAACGCGTTGGCCTATAGCACCTTGCCCTATGTTTACTGGGGCTTGGGTTACCTGCTTCATAGGTCAAAAGCAAAGCAAAAGATCATCAACCTGGTGAACAAAAGCGGGGCCATATTGGGCAAGCACTCTTATGCGCTTTACATCAGCCATTTCCCTATCGTATTCATATTTTCGTTGCTCATACACAACATTGCACTATATATTTTGGTTACGCTACCGGTTGTCGCGGTGGTGACTTACCTGCTCGAAAACAAACTGCAGCCTTTTGCAATGCGTTACTTGAGTAAGGGGAAAACGTCGGCGGGCAAAAACGAAGAGTTTAAAATAGAATTGGCGACTGCACAAGCGGCAGTATAATTGAACCTGGAATCTCCAAATAGCTAAAATCGCCAATATCTTCCCTGTTAATATTGCAGGCAGCATTAACAAAAAATAGTTACTTTTGCTTAGCTGCATGGACGATCACAATAACAATTATACCGACAATAGCTTTAACCTGTACCAGGCTTATAGCTACTCATTGCTCTTACAGGTCGATTTAACTTCATTTAGCTATGCCTTTGTACATCAAAACCGCTTGCTGGTTTATGCGCAAAACTGCGACCTGGATGAGTTGGCGCACCCCAAACAACTTAGCGAAATATTAACGGCCACTTACCGGAAAGTGGTTATCGGCCTGCCGGCGACCGGTTTGACGCTGGTCCCAAAAAGCCTGTTCCGGGAGGGCCATGTAGCCGATTTCGCCCGCTTATTAGATGTAAGGGGCGACGAAAAGGTTTTTGCGCAGGCGCTGGACAGCGAAAATAATATCATTTACAAAACGCCTGAGCTTATTGCCTCGGCAGTGGAAAAATTTGGATTTGGCAATACTTTTTATAACGCAAGGGGGTGGATCCAAGCCATAGCCGGGAGCCGGCCTTCATCAACCAACCTTTACCTTGACATTAGCAGAACCCAGGTTCAATTCCTTTATTTCCAGGGCAAAAGCATCCGTTTTTATAACACCTTCGAATTTAAAAATGAGGAAGAATTGGTTTATTTTACCGCTTTCGTTTGCGAAGAACTCAACTTAAAACCAAGGGAAACTACGCTGGTTTTGAGCGGAGAAGTTGTGATCGACGATAAGAATATGAAACGTCTTGGCGATTTTTTCCCGAAGATCGAGATCAATGGAATCAGGGTTCTTGAGCTTCCCGGGCAGATCCCTTCGCATAAGCTTTTATCGCTTGCCGCGTTATCGTTATGCGAATCATAGGCGGTAAATTAAAAGGCCTCAGGCTAAATCCACCAAAAAATCTGCCGGTCCGGCCGACGACCGACATAGCCAAGGAAGCGCTCTTTAATATCCTGCAAAACCATGTTGAATTCGAGGGGATGAACGTGCTCGACCTGTTTAGCGGCACCGGGAATATTTCGATGGAGTTTGCGTCGCGGGGAGCAAATAAAGTTATTTCGGTAGACCGCAGTGTCCTTTGCGTTAACTATCTGAAAGATATTTCGCGCCAGCATCAACTGGATAACATAAAAGTTTATAACGATGACGTTTTTAAATACCTGCAGCACGAGACCGATCAGTTTGACCTGGTTTTTGCAGACCCGCCATACGATTTAAATAAACTGCGTGAACTACCCGGAATGATATTTGATGGGAACCTGCTGGCCCCTGGCGGGTTATTGATCGTGGAGCACCAGTCAATGCAAAATTTAACCAAACATCCTGCTTTTACAGAACAGCGCCGGTACGGTAACTCGTCATTTTCATTTTTCAGACAGCACGAACACATAAATCCAGCGCAATGAGCCAGGTTAAAATATTAAACACGGAAATCCTCTCCAACAATTGGTACACGCTAAAAAAAGTAACTTATGAAACCATCCAAAATGATGGCACGGTGCTTTTGCAGCACCGCGAGGCGTATGACCGGGGTAATGGCGCTACCATCCTGCTGTACAATAAAAAGTTAAAAACCGTGGTACTAACCCAGCAGTTCAGGCTGCCGACATACATTAACGGTAACGAAACGGGCATGCTGATTGAGTGCTGCGCCGGCTTGCTTGATAAGGACAACCCGGAAGGCTGTATTAAGCGCGAAACGGAGGAAGAAACCGGCTACAAGATCACCGACATCAAAAAAGTGTTTGAAGCTTATATGTCGCCCGGTTCGGTCACTGAAATACTGTATTTTTTTGTTGCTGAATATACCCAGGATATGAAGGTAAGCGATGGCGGCGGCATAGCCGAAGAAGACGAACGCATTAAAGTTTTGGAGATACCCTTTGAAAAAGCCTTGAAAATGATGAGTACCGGTGAAATAAAAGATGCTAAAACAATTGTGTTGTTACAATACGCGCTGATTAACAAACTTGTGGAATAATAACGGTTTGTGGATAATAATTATGTAACATTCTATTGACACTCAACAGTATATCTGCAAAACGATTATTTTTACAACTTTTAGCTATTCCCCTGTTGATCACTATTTTATTACCCCTTAAATGCAGATAAAGGACAATACCAGGTATGTATTTGCCTGCATTATTATGCTGATAGTAGCATTTATTCAATGTTACAAAACCGTTCACGACCTTCACTGGGCATCCGAGCCCGATTTTGACCGCGACATCGCCTATATCCGCGCAACTTTAAACGGGCATTATGGCCAGGACCCCAGTATGGCGGGCCAGTATATGTGGTATAATCCCATTATCTTCCTTTCGGAAACACTGTTTGTAAAATTGTCGGGATGGCCCATTAACGTGGTGGTAGCCCGCTGCGGCGCTTTTTTAAACCTCATCAACCCAATTGTATTCTTTATCGTCCTGGTTAAGCTGTTTGATTATAAAACCGCTTTGGCATCCCTGCTATGTTTTATCTTTTTAATAGCCGGTAATTTACCTTGTTGGGGCGCAGCTACTTATTCGCCCTGGATGGTTTCAGACACCGCCGTACAGTGGTTATTCTTTTTGTCGATACTTTGCTGTTACAAAGCCTTTAACTCGCAGAAAATGGGCTGGTTCATTGTACTTGGCGTGGTGCTCGGGATCACATTCCTGGGCCATTCCGCGCCGGTGTTCATCATGGTATTTATCCTGTTGATCATGCAGGGACAAAGAGTGCTCACCGCGTTGAAGGACAAGCAATACAACCTTATAGGCACCTACTTTCTGCAGGGCGCGGCAACCGTTATCCCGTTTATCATTTTCGCGTTCCCGATGCTGTATTATGTTTACGGAAAATACCACCTGCATTTTGTAAACCGGATTATCCTGGAATGCGCACCCGGAATATTTGCACGAAAAGAAACCTTTACGCTGCTCAAATTAAATGTTACTTTTTCGTTGATCATTTCTATTATCGGGTTTATCTGGTTCTATAAAAACTTCAATAATAAG
>Ga0302140_10008317_pt1 | contig 12910 bp, 7 predicted proteins | sample I_Bog_E1_1_FD_202095 | JGI IMG/M metagenome (GOLD analysis project Ga0302140, IMG submission 202095) | Peat permafrost microbial communities from Stordalen Mire near Abisko, Sweden - I_Bog_E1_1 | ecosystem: Environmental > Terrestrial > Soil > Wetlands > Peat | place: Sweden: Abisko, Stordalen...
TCAAGGATTCTTCTCAGATGTGGAAGGCAAAGCGGATACAGCGCACGCACCGCTGTGGAACTATAAAGTGCTCGCCGCCGGAAACGCGACGTTGCCCACGCCTCCCGAGGGGAAATTCAGTCTTCCCGTTTGGAACGACGAATTGTATTTCGAATACCACCGCGGTGTCTTCACTTCCCAAGCCAATCACAAGAGAAACATGCGCGAGAGTGAAGAACAACTGCTCAACGCAGAAAAGTATTCGTCGTTGGCTTGGCTATCGGGAACGGCTTATCCTGGCCCGGAACTGACCGAAGCATGGAAGAAAGTTCTCTTCAATCAATTTCATGATCTGGCCGCAGGTTCCGGCATCGCCGACATTTATCGGGACGCGCAGCGCGACTACGACTTCGTTCGACTGCAGGCAGAGCATGTAACTTCGGGCGCGCTGAACACGATAGCCCATTCGATCGACACGCAGGGTCAAGGTGTGCCTCTGCTCGTCATCAACCCGCTAGCGTGGGAAAGAACAGATCTCGTGACGCTAAGTGTGCAACTGCCAGAGGCGGAAAAAAACGGTTTCTCGATTGTCAATTCGAAAGGCGAGCCACAACCGTTTCAAACGCTAACGAAGAATTCCGGAACAAACACTTATCAGTTGCTGGTAGAAGCAAGAAAGGTTCCGCCGCTCGGCTATGAAGTTCTGCACGTAGTCCCCCATGTAGCCATTCCGCCGGGTGATATCAAGGTCAATGGACTGACACTGGAAAATGACTTGTTACGCGTGACGGTTGATTCGAAGACGGGTTGTATCTCCAGTCTCTACGACAAGAACTCAAAGTTCGAGTCGATCGCGGCCAATGCTTGCGGCAATGAATTAATCGCCTTTAAAGATACGCCTCGAGATTACGACGCGTGGAATATCGACGCGGATTTCGACCAGCACTTCACCAAACTCGACATGGTAGACTCCGTCGCGGTCACTGAAAGGGGCCCTCTCCGCGCCACGATACGAGTGGTACGCAACTGGCAAAACTCGAAGTTTGTGCAGGATATTTCGATCTACTCCGGGCTCAATCGAGTGGATGTCGCAAACGAAATCGACTGGCACGAAACCCATGTGTTGCTCAAAGCGGCCTTTCCGCTGGCAGCGTCGGGTGCGGAGGCGACCTACGAGATTCCTTACGGCTCCATTGAACGCCCAACCACGCGGAACAACCGGTTTGAGGCGGCAAAGTTCGAAGTCCCCGCGCTGCGCTGGGCTGATTTGGGAGACGGGAACCACGGCTTCAGTTTGATCAACGAATCGAAGTATGGATACGACGCAAAGGGCAATACGCTGCGCATTTCGTTGCTCCGTTCGCCGACGTGGCCCGATCCCGACGCCGATCGCGGCCACCACAATTTCAGTTATTCTCTCTACCCTCACAGTGGCGACTGGAGACAGGCCCTAACCGTCCGGCGAGGATACGAGTTCAACTACAAATTGTCGGCCATGCAAGTGGACGCTCACGAAGGAACACTTCCTGCGACGCACTCATTTGTCGACATCAAAGCGGCCAACGTAGTGCTGACTGCCATGAAGAAAACGGAAGACGGCAATGGTCTCTTGTTTCGGTTCTATGAGTGGGCGGGAAAGACTGGGAACGTGACGATCGTGGTGCCGCCAGGAGCTACGGATGCGACACTCACCGACCTGATGGAACGACCTCAAGGATCGGCGATACCCGTGACGGAAGGTAAGGTCAGCGTTCCGGTTCACCCCTTCGAAATCGTGTCGGTTCGGGTGACTTATCCGAACAACAACGCAAAATGAGAGGTCACTGGCGCGGCTCCTCGATCGTCAGAACGCGATCCGCAACGACGTCGTGGAGTTCCTGCTTGGTTCCACTCGGCCATTGAATTTGGATCTCTTTGATGCGCGCGTTCGCTCCGAGACCGAAGTGAACTCGGCTGTCGCTGGACGACGCGTATCCGACAGCGGTTGAGACATGATTCCACTGCGACTTGCCGTCGGGCGTCGTAATGTGAATCCGAGCACCGATCGCCATGCGGTTGCTTTTGGTGCCAACCAAATTCAACAGAATCCAATGACCTGGGTTCGGCGAGACGTTCCGAAATAGCTTGGCCTGTCCGCCGAGCACGGATACCACCGCGTCAATCCGCCCGTCGTTGTTGAAGTCTCCGAACGCCGAGCCGCGGTGAGCTGCCTCAAGTTGAAAGTCTGATCCAGCGCTCGGACTGACGTCCTGGAATTTTCCGTTGCCGAGGTTGCGGAAAACGGAATTCGGCTCAGCATAGCGGCGGTTGGGGAAGACGAGGCTGATATTGTCCACTACATTCGAGCGGGACACGAACAAATCCTTCCACCCATCGTTATCGAAGTCATACATCCCGTTGCCCCATCCCGACATCGCTGCCGTGGCCAACGCCAGGCCGCTCGAGGCGGTTGCGTCCGAGAAATCGCCTGAGGCTCGGTTCAAATACAGGGGAAAAGTTTCATGTTCAATCGCGGTATGCCAGAGATCGGGCCGGCCATCATTATTAATGTCGCGGAAGTCGGATCCCATGCCGGAAAGGGCGGTGCCATGAGCGCCGTAGGCAACGCCTGCCTCTACTCCGATCTCTTCGAACTTCTTCCCACCAATATTATGGAAAAGAAAGTTTCGAGTCGTGTCGTTCGCTACGAAAATGTCGAGAAATCCGTCGCCGTCGTAATCGGCAAACGAGGCGCTCATTCCCTTCCCCATCTTCGCCGCGATACCGGTCTCTTCTGAGACATCGGTAAAGGTGCCATCCCCATTATTTCTGTAAAGCGAATTGTGCAGCGGAGCGTAGAACTTGGGATGGCAATAGCCGCGGACTTCGTCGTTGAGCTTGCAGACCGGATCTTGATTCAATTCCCATTTGCAATAATTGACGACAAAAAGATCGAGGAGTCCATCATTGTTATAGTCAAACCATCCGGCACCCACTGACCACATCTTCCGGCCATCGAGAAGCGCGCCCGTAAGACCCGCTTTGGCCGTGACGTCGGTGAAGGTGCCGTCTCCGTTGTTGTGAAAGAGTTGGTTGCTGGCGACGTTCGCCACAAAGAGGTCGGGGTAGCCATCATTGTCGTAGTCGCCGACCGCAACACCCATTCCGTAGCCGGATCCAGCGACTCCGGCCTTTTCGGTCACATCGGTGAAGGTGCCATCGTGATTGTTATGGAAGAGGCGATTCCAATATTGCGGTGATTCTTTTTGCAGCGTGGGTATAGCCGCGCCGTTCACCACATAGACGTCGAGGTAGCCGTCGCGATCGTAATCCAACACTCCTACGCCGCCAGGCATAGTCTCGATCTGATTCTTGTTCGAAGTAGGGCAATTCGCAGTGACAAAATGCAGGCCGCTTTTCGCAGCGATTTCTTCGAATTGGATTGGCCCTTTGACGGCGGTCGCACTTACGCTCGATTCCTTCTGAAAGCCAATTAGCGCTGCTGGCCGCAAGCAAAGCAAGCCCGCAGCGGCTGCGCCTTTACCGAGGAAGTGTCTTCGATTCATGCGGAGCCAAGCTTAACTCGCCCATGACGGGAGGCAAAGAGGAAAGCAAGAGTGGATCTCGGAAAATAAGAAGCGAGACCGACATCGCGCCGGTCCCGCTCTTGTCCTTAGAAGGTATATCGCAACGCGAACTGTATCTCGCGCTGGTTGTCGCCTAGCGTACCGCTGATTCGTGCACCGTTATTCTGATCGGGATTGTGGCCCGAAACCGAAAATTGCGGGTGGTTGAAAATATTGAACATTTCGGCACGAAACTGTAGTTGTTGCCGTTCGGTAATTTTGAAATTCTTAAAGGTCGAGAAATCGAAATTAACCTGGTCTGGCCCAACCAGATCGCCATCTCCGGCGGTACCGAACTGGTGGGCGAATTGTTGTCCAGGCGCTAGAGGTGGCACGACAAAGGCGGCCGGGTTGTACCAGCATATGAGCGTCTGATGACCCGGGTTGTCACAACCGTCCAGCGCTTGCTGTGGAATATTGAAGGAGAAATCATACGGATTCGCGACCTTGTCTGGCATGGCCGCAGTACCAGTTCGGGTTTGATCGTTTCCCAGAAACGCCGTGTAATGTTCGCCGCTTCGTATCGTCGTAATTCCGCCGACCTGCCACCCGCCCGCCACGGCGTCCACAAATGAGTTCATACCTGCGCCGAATTCTTTTCCTCTACCGAACGGCAGCTCATAGGTGTAGCTAACGCTAAGTCGGTGACGAAAGTCCGGGTCCACATTGCCCCTCTGAGCGTTCGCGTCCGCAGCGATTTGAGTATTTCCCGTGTGAGCGCCTTGGAAGCTCCCGATGTCGTGCGACCACGTATAGGAAGTGAGAACTGTGAAACCTTTCGAAAACCGTTTTTCCAGTTTGGTCTCTAGTCCATTAAAAAATACACTGAAGTTCGGATAGTCGATGGGATTGATGACGGAGAGGTTGGGCAGAACGTTGAAGTAAGGCCGACCCATGTTGCCGGTTGGATCACTGAAGTTTGTGTCCAGCGGCTGCCTCGGCTGGTTTAGGTTGCTGTCTTCGTTATTCCAGATACCGGTAGCGCGGGTTCCAACATAAGCGACATGTAGCACCCAGTTTCTCGCGAGCTCGCGCTGCACTGAGAAGTTCCACTCCAGAACGCGCGGCGCCTTGCGCACGGGTCCTGTGGTTTTTACCTGGCCGGATGGATTGGCTGGGTCGCTGGTCGGCAGCACAGCGGGGAACCCCGAATCGATCATGGTTGCGAAAGTAGGAATAACATTGTCGTTCGTGCTTTGTTGGTAAAACTGGAGAGCCGGAGGATTCTCTCCCAAATCGTTGAACTGATTGCCCTCGGGAGCATAGAACATGCCGAATGCACTGCTGATCACTGTCTTGCGATCGTCGAACGGCGACCACGCAAAGCCGACGCGTGGTCCAAAGTCTTTCTTGTCATAGCCGACGCCTGCATTCGATTTCGCTCCGGGACCAAAGTTGAGATCGACGACGTTGGTCTGAAGATTGAAGTTCCCCACAGTTCCTCCCACCGGGGAAAAGATGTCATAGCGTAAGCCGAGATTAACCGTCAGGTGGCTACTCACCCTAATGTCATCCTGCACGAATTCTCCCAGTTCGAAAAAACGGGTGTGGTCTTTGTACGCCAATCCGTCCTGCTCGCGATAGTCGGGTAAGCCTAATAAGAGATCTGCAAGCGCGTTACCGCTGGGCGGCGGATTAGGCGGTGGATTCAAATTCTGCGTGAAGTTTGAGGAAAAGGAAAATTGCCCGAACGCCGCTTGGGATTGATAGAAGTTGCGCTGGTAGCGCCGGTAATCGACGCCCATCTTGATTGTGTGTTTTCCTCGAATCCAGCTCACCGAGTCTGCAATTTGATAGGTATTGTCCGCCGAAAGTTCGGGGATCCAGTTCGAATTGCCCAGGTTGTTATATCCATTGATACCGATATTCGCCAGACCCGATGTTTCAGCGTTACCACGATTGGCATTAGGAATTCCAACCATGTCGGAAACGTTGACTCCGTAGTTGACCGGTGTAGAGGTTACGGCGTAACGGATAAATGAAAGACGGAGATCGTTGAGGAAGTTGCTGTTAAAGGTGTGCGTAATGCCGACTGCGTGATTTTGCTCGCGCATGTTCATGTTGCCGCCACAGCACCCACCCGCCAGTCCTGGCAATGGCACCGGAGCATACTGGGGGTGATCTTCCACCGAGGAGTGACCAAATACCTGATCGTGATCCGTGAGTCTGTAGTCCACGCGCACGTCGCCTTGGTTCCCCGTCAGCGTCGCCACCGGGAACGAAATAAAGTTGTTCGAAGTTCCAGCGCCAGGAACATTGGGGAGGGGAAAGAGGTTGACGATATTTTGTCCGATTGTATCGATACGGTTGGCTGGGATGACCGACGGATTGGAAGGGTTCAAAAGTTGCCGCGTTCCATCAGCTTGGGTCGTATTCGGGTCGTAGAGAAGAACCCCGGCCCCTCCGTTTTGATCGCTGAAATCACCCGTGCGTTCCGCGACCGTGGGAACAGTAGCCTGATCGACCCCAGCTTCGTGAAGCCGCGAACCCGCGTAGTCGCCAAAAATAAAAAGCCGGTTCTTGATGATTGGTCCGCCGATAAAGAAGCCGAACTGATTGCGATGTAGCGGGGCTTTGGGGCCGTTGCTGGCCGGGTCGAAGTAGTTTCTGGCATCGAGTGCATCGTTCCGAAGGTATTCGTACGCGCCGCCATGGAGTTGGTTGGTTCCCGACTTGAAGGCCGCATTGACTGCCGCGCCACCACGGCCGAACTCCGCCTTCATCGAATTTTCCTCTACGCGAAATTCTCCGATCGCATCTGGAGACGGGTTGACCGCAATCGTGCCGTCGCCGATACCATTGTTGTCCACGCCATCCAGCAAGAAATTGTTATCAAAAGCCCACAAACCATTGACCGCTAGCTGGATGCCTGGCCGGTTGTCGTCGGTCGAGCCGCTTAGTCCGATTCCTGAGCTCGACCCTGGAGTCGTGCCCGGCCCCAGCCACGCGAGCTGGGTAAACAGCCGCCCGTTGAGGGGCAGATCGACGATTCGTTGTTGAGTTTCCTCTGTCCCAAGAGACGATGTCTCAGTAGAAATCAGGGGAGGGTCGGCACTCACCTGCGTCGTCTCGCTCGCTGAACCGACTTTGAGTTGCAAATCCACTTGGGCAACTTGGTTCACGTTGAGTTCGATTCCCGAATGTAGAGACCTTTCAAATCCCTTGGCTGTGGCTTCTACCGAATAGGTACCGATGTGCAGAAGACGAGCGGTGTAGAGGCCGGAACTGTCCGTAGTAATCGTCTGAGACTGGTTGGTGCCTCCGTTGGTGACGGTCACGGTCGCCCCAGCCACCGCCGCGCCGGACGGATCAGTGACGGTACCAGAGATGCTCGCCCGGTCGATCTGCGCCCTTAGCCTTCCGGCAACGAGAAATACCACTGCCAAACAAATCACCACGCGGATTGTTTTGCTATGTGCGATCACAGTCCCTCCCCGAGACGCGATTTCCCATCGTTTCCGGATCGTGTCAAAGCGCTTAGAGTCAACCGCCGATACGGGAACAAAACCGGCTCATCCTACAAAATCCCATCCGCAGCGTCAATAAGAAAATAAGGAACTATATCCGTATTACGGAATATCGAACAAAAGGGCGAGCCTCTGTTCGCTAGAACAAAACGGAAGGGCTATGATCTTGCGCTGGATGCTGGGTAGGGCGATACGGTTTTCGCGGCTAGAACGTTCGGCGACAACATCTGGGATAACGTCACCGCTGAGTTGCGGATTTCTTCCTGAACTTGCGTGAGCTTTGGTTCCATGCGGCTAGCGGGCCCTGACAAACTGATCCCGGCGATGACACGCCCCGACTGATCAAAGATCGGAGCAGCGACACAAATCACTCCGGTCAGATTCTCCTCCATGTCAAGCGCGACAGCTCGTTCGCGAACCGAGGCGAGGTGCTCAAGGAGATGCTTTTTCTGTGTGATGGTCTTTGAGGTACGCCGAATCAGGGGATGGCGTTCGAGTATCCTTTCCACCTCGTTCTCGGGCAGGAACGCGAGCATCGCCTTCCCGAGCGAGGTACAGTGAACCGGATTGCGTTCCCCTGGAATCGCGGCGATTCGAAGCGCACTAGGACTTTGCAGCACGTCGATGTAGGCGACCTGCCCGTCTTCGATGACGCCAAGATTGATCGTTTCACCAAAACGCAGCAACAGATTCTGCATCACACTCTTGGAAATGGATTGGAGGCGGCGAAAGTGGATAGCGGGGCCGGTCAGATCGTAGAACTTGGCAGCGAGATGATAATGTGACCTGATCTCGTCTTTTTCGACGTAACCAAGTTTTTCAAGTGAATACAGGATCCGATGAACCGTGGTCCGGGCGAAGGGGACGGCCCCAGCTACCTCGACAAAGGCCACAGATTTTTGCTTGCTTCCCCTCTCGACAAAGTATTCCAGGACAGTAAAAATCTTACCCATCACCTCGATGTAGTTCTTGTCAGCTTGCACGCGTTGAGGCTTGATCGACTTCTTCTTGGGCATGTCTCTCGTTCCTTCCGGAAACCGACTCCAGTCGCTCTTCGCGCGGCATGGCCTAACTTCGAGTGTTGCCGTTGACGCGACTTCGTTCGTCCTTCCATTCAAGAATAATCGATTTTCTGCGACTGCGAGGTTGCCATTCCGTATTACGGGTACAGTTCGCAGTTTAACTCCCTGTGACAGGATTCCAGGAATTCTCAATCTGTTCCAGAGTTCTTCCCCGAGTCTCCGGAACCATCTTCAACGCGAAAACGAAAGCGACAACGCAAAGGCCGGCAAACAGCAAAAAACAGCCTCTCATCCCGAGGTGCTCGACGACTGTCAGAAACGTCGCAGTCACCAGAAAATCGAAGGCCCAGATCGCCATGGTTGCCAGAGACATCGCTTGCGCGCGAACCGTTGTGGGGTAGATCTCGGAGATGAGGAGCCAGAAGATCGGACCCAACCCGATGTCGAAGCTCGCCAGATAAACAAGAATATCGGTCACGACCAGCCATTTCTGGGGATGAGGATCGCCCAGAATCCAAGCGAGATGCAGCAACACCACGCCCATCCCCGCTAAACTAACAAGCAGCAGCAGGCGGCGGCCAACCTTGTCTACCAGGAACATCGAGACGATGGTGGCGATCAACCCCACCAGTCCGATCAGGAATGTAGCCAGAATCGCGTTACCAGCATTCGAAAAACCGACCATCTGGAAAATAGTGGGGGCATAGTAGACGATGGTGTTAACGCCGGTGATTTGCTGAAAAATGGCGAGAACAATTCCCACGATCAGCGGCTTACGAAAGCGGCGCACCAGCAGATCGCGGAATCTGAGTTGATCAATCTCGGTAACGTGCCGCAATTCTTTCAGGTCGCGAGTTGCTTTAGCGGAACCCTCAATTCGCTCCAGAATCTTTTCGGCAGCCGCAAAGTTGCCGTGAGCCGCCAGCCAGCGTGGAGTCTCAGGCAAGTAAATCAGTCCCACCAAGAGAATAATGGATGGGAAGACCGCGCTCATGAACATCCATCGCCAACTGCCCGAGCCCGCCAACAAATAGTCGACATAATACGCAATCACGACCCCGGTCGAAATGGCCAATTGATTCAACGTCACGAGAGCCCCGCGAATGTCCTCTGGCGCCAGTTCAGCGATATAGAGCGGAACCAGCAGTGAGCTGATTCCCACCGCGGCCCCCACAAAGAGGCGCGAGATCACGAAGACCAAAGGACCGTTCGCAAGACCGGTAGTGAGAGCGAATATGCCGTACACCAGCGCCGTCATCACCAGCGTCGGCTTGCGTCCAAATCGATCTCCTAAATAGCCGCCAAGCGCAGTACCCGCGAGAGCACCCGCGAGAACGATACTCACAGCGACCTCAGTTTGAACCGATCCCAAGCGGAACTGGCTGCGGACGAACAAAATTGCACCTGAAATGACGGCGGTGTCGTAGCCAAAGAGGAACCCGCCGATGGCGACCGTAATCGAGGTGAGAACGACAAATCCCCGTCGGGCACCCAAAGTCTGGCCTTTTTCGGTATTTGGCGGTGGATTCGTAAACCCTGTCGTCGTAGACATGGCGAGCAGTATAGTCGTCGACTGTGGCCTGTCAATACTTATCTGGTTTTGTATCCGTCTAACGGGACTCCCCGAACACTGTGTTAATCAGCGCTGCAAAAGTGATCGGAAATGGAGGGAATGGAAACTTAGGGTCGATGCTTTTGCTAATATTCTGCACATGTTTGAGGCATATGCTCTTTGTCCCTGTCAGCAGCTTAATTGGAAAACAGTTCAAGGAAAAGCAACCCAAGTTGTCCCGTATTACGGACACAGTTTCATGTTGACTTATTTTACAAGACCCCGTTATGATCCCGCGAAGCTGAGAGGCATAGCAGCCAGCTTTTAGCTGTCTTTGATTTCTGAGTGGTTATGTCTCAATCGAATTCCGCTGATATGAAAAGTTGAAGCGAGGACGACGTGACGAAAAGCAGGTTGCGAAGCAAGTTACGCGCAGGGGCGTTTGTAAAAGTGGTGGGAATTAACCGGGTCACCGAACCGTGGCTTGCCGAGGTAGCCGGCAAACTGGGGTTTGACGTGATTTGGTTCGACATGGAACATCGTGCCCACGGCTACGAAATGATCGATCGCATGTCGGTCGCCTGCCGTGCCACAGGCGTAGATTTGATGGTGCGAATTCGTAAAACGGGATACACGAGTGCTATGCGGGCTTTGGAGTTTGGAGCAAACGGAATCATGGTTCCCCATTGCTGCAGTGCTCAAGAGGCGCAGCAGTGGGTGAACTGGACCCGGTTTCCACCGCAGGGAAAAAGGGGATTTGACGGGGCCGGGGCCGATGGGGATTATGCGCTCACCGATCCCTTGGAATATCTGAAAGAGCGGAATCACGAGACTTTTCTAGCCTTGCAAATCGAAGATCCCGAGGCAGTCAATTGTGTAGAAGAGATTGCGGCGGTCGACGGCGTCGATTTATTGTTTGTCGGGCCAGCGGACTTATCCATCAGCTATGGGGTCCCGATGCAGCGACAACATCCACTGGTCCAACGCGCTTTGGACCGAGTGGCGAATGCGGCGGAGAAAGCGGGGAAATGGTGGGGCACCGTTACGGAGACACCCGCGGCGGCGCAAATCGAACTTGATCGAGGAGCGCGAATGGTGACCTGTGCGGATGATCATTTTCTACTTGTGCATGGCCTGCAAAATGCCTATCGACAGTTTGAAAACATCAAGATTAGCTGAGCAGGGTTTTCAAGCAGGCTTGCGATAGTACTTGGCAGGCGAGTCGAACATTAGGTTACACCAATGAAAATCTATTCCGGCGCAGAACTGATCGAGTGTGAGATCGTAGGGCGCCCCTTATACCTGCCACTTTTGCGCGAGGGACGCGATTCGTTGCTCTTGGATTGCGGCACAACGAGCCATGCCGCGAAGGACATACCCGCGTATCTAGCCCAAGAGCGGGTGGGAACGGAAGACCTTACGTGGGCCGTGATAACCCATCCCGATGGCGATCACTGCGGAGGCTCTGCCGAAATCAAGCGCCGGTATCCAAAAGCGCGGCTTGCTTGCGGTGAAGCGGATCGGGATATGATCGAGTCTCCCGATTACCTCTTTTCGTTCCGCTATGATGCCTATCGGAAAGATCACGGAATTTTTTTTGACCAGCAAACTACAAAGGACATCAAGAATTGTTCATCCACTCCTCAACCCGTCGCATTCACATTTGTGGGTGGTGAGGTCCTGCGCCTGGGTGCCAATCGAGTTCTGGACATCTGGCATTTGCCGGGCCACAGTCATGGTCATCTCGGAGTCTATGACCGAAACCACCGCACGCTCTACTACGGCGACGCGATTCAAGGGGCAGGATACAGGTCGATCCATGGTGGTTGGTCGCTGTGTCCGACTTATCTTTATGTAGACGCCTATCTCCAGTCGATCCGTGCCATCGAGCACTCCAACGCGGAGATGATTGTCGGATGTCACTGGCCGGTGCTGCGAGGGAAAGTGGCGATACGGGAATTTTGTGCCGAGTCGCGTAACTTTGTAATGCATGCCGATCGACTGGTCGCAAACTATGTGCGCGACCACCAATCAGGAGTGACGCTCCGCGAGCTTTGTGAGCAGCTATCCGATCGGCTCGGAGAATGGCCCCACGCCGTATGCCTTGAGTTGGCCAATGCACTCTCGGGGCATCTCGACCGTGGGATAGCAATGGGAAGGTTCGAAGTGGACCGGTCGGCATCTCCATTTGTATACAGACTCTGCGCATCAGGGTAAAGAACGCGTAAAAGAGGAGTGAGATTACGCAAGATCCTGGCACTGGAAACGCGCGTCGCGCGATTGTTACCGGCGCCGCCAATGGACTCGGCCTCGCGATCGCGCGACGCCTAAGTGCCGGCGGAGCTCATGTGTTGTTGGTGGATAGCGACAAGACTGTCCTGTCTAGAATCGGCGAAAATGGCTTTCCACCCAGTACTTCCTTCGCGGTGGTAAAAGACTTATCCGATCCCGATGCGGCTTCTTTTGTGTTTGCTCAAGCAGATAAGACCCTCGGGCTGGCCGATATTCTTGTCAATTGCGCGGCTTGGAGCTTTCACAAGCCCATGCTCGAAGTGTCGCTCGACGAATTTGACCGCGTGGTAGCAACCAATCAACGAGCGCCTTTTTTTCTAGCCCAGGCATTTGTACGGCGTATCGCCGAGGCCGTGTCGCGTCCCCGCGATCCTGTAATCGTGAATATCGCTTCGGTCAACGCGCTGGCCGGCAATCCCGGCCTTGTGCCTTACGCTGGAACCAAGGGAGCTCTCCTAGCCATGACTCGTGCCATGGCGGTCGAGGCGCAGGGATTGAACGTCCGCGTCAATGCGATCAGCCCGGCAGCCGTCAAAACCTTCGTGACCGAGAACCTGATCGCCGCTGGTGTCATTGTTCCATCACAATTGTTCGAAAAATACTTGGTAAAAAGATTCGCCAGCTGCGAAGAGGTTGCCGAGTTAGTCGCTTATTTATGCAGCGAGGCAGCAACTTACGTGAATGGCGCAAACTGGGAAATCGATGGCGGATATCTCGCACAGTAGATTGATGCGTGAACATTAATCTTTCAGGTTTCGCGAGATCGGCATTCATCGACCACGTGAGGAACGAGAGGACTCAATAGATTTCAAATGAAAGTCATATCAGTTGAAGCTTTTCTCATCGCCGCAGGGTGGCGGAATTTTACGTTCGTCAAGGTCCAGACCGACTCGGGTCTGGTTGGTTGGGGCGAAGGCACATTGGGATGGAAGGAAACTGCAGTTCGAGAGTTGGTTCTCGACTACGGCAGACGCTACGTGGTTGGGCAAAACC
>Ga0302140_10008327_pt1 | contig 12902 bp, 16 predicted proteins | sample I_Bog_E1_1_FD_202095 | JGI IMG/M metagenome (GOLD analysis project Ga0302140, IMG submission 202095) | Peat permafrost microbial communities from Stordalen Mire near Abisko, Sweden - I_Bog_E1_1 | ecosystem: Environmental > Terrestrial > Soil > Wetlands > Peat | place: Sweden: Abisko, Stordalen...
TGCATACTGTGGACAAGGCTGCGTCCTCCTCTGACGGTGAGTTCTAGACAAACCCAACCTATCAGATCGACGCAGCCTTGCCTCTATACCAGACTTACTGCGATAAATACTGTTTTGGACAAGAGTGAATGAAGATGAACTGGCGCAGCGCAGAGAAGCTTCACGGAATCGCGCTCGAAATGAATATAGCTGGCCTGATATTGTCTCCAGTTATCTTGCTCTGCTTGAGCAAACGGCGGTTCAACATGGAAAGAGGCCGAGAGCGAATTTGCGTATCGCATCAAAGACTTCGATGCCATAGTTATGATGCAAAAGAATATGTAATGCCATTTCCACGGATCGCCTATAGAATGGAAGCATGATACTCGAGAGCTTTCCTGTTGGAGCGCTGGCCTGCAACTGCACGATTCTTGGTGATGAAGAGGTTGGCGAAGCTATTGTGATCGATCCGGGCGACGAGGTGGAGCGCATAGCTCGTTGGCTCACTGAGCACAGCCTCAAAGTCAAGCAGATTTTGCTCACACACGGGCACATTGACCACGTGGGCGGAGCAGTGCGTCTGAAGCGTCTGACGGGCGCGCCGATTTTGATGAATGAATACGATCTGCCGCTGCTGGCGATGATGGGGATGCAGGCCGGATGGCTGGGCATGGAGTCGCCGGAGACCGCGCCACCCGACGAGAATCTGGCCGACGGCCTTATTGTTGGTCTGGAGCGCTATCAGGCGCAGGTGTTGCATACTCCCGGCCATACACAGGGGTCGGTCTGCCTGTACTTTGCTTCGATTGGCTTGCTGGTGGCGGGGGACACGCTTTTTGAAGGCAGCATTGGCCGCACTGATTTGCCGGGGGGCGACTTCAAGCAGATTATCGACTCGATTCAGACGCGGCTGATGGCGCTGCCAGACGAGACTCGCGTCCTGACCGGCCACGGTCCAGAGACGACCATTGGTGCGGAGCGCAAGAGCAATCCATTTTTGTTTGGGCGGTCGGGGGTGGCGTTCTAACGGTCTCAGAATGACGCGGTATTCACAGCCATTGGAGTACAATCGACGCTAAGCGCATCACAAGCCCGGCGGTGAGCGGAATGGGCTTCGTGAGCGCAAATTCAATCGTTTGAACGTGGAGCAAGAGCTTCCCTATGGCACGCATTTATCCTTTTCGCGCATGGCGCTACAATCCTTCGGTGGTTCGCCTGGATGACGTGGTGACGCAGCCTTATGACAAGATTTCTCCGGCGATGCAGCAGGCCTACTACCAGCGCAGCCCGTATAACTTGGTGCGCATTATTCTAGGGCTTCCGGAACTGTTCGATGCCGAGCGCGGCGAGAGCGTTTATAGCCGTGCGGCGCGCGACTTCAGTACATGGCGGAAGCAGGGCGTGCTGGCGCAGGAAAAGGATCCCTGCATCTTTGCCTACGCGCAGCAATTCAAGGTTCCAGGAACCGAGATTGTGAAGGAGCGGCGCGGGTTTATCGCCCTCGGCAAAGTGCACGACTACTCCGAGAAAGTGGTCTTCCGGCATGAGCAGACGCTGAGCAAGCCCAAGGGCGACCGGCTGAATCTGCTCAAGGCGACGCACGCGCACTTTGGCCAGATTTTCATGCTTTATTCGGACCCGGCGGGCAGCGTGGAGAAGATTCTCTACGAGGGCGCGGGACCGGCCGAGGCGGAGGTCACGGACGAGTACGGCGTGCTGCACCGGTTGTGGAAGGTGAGCGATCCGGCGGCGATTCGCATGGTGACGACGGCGATGGACGACAAAAAGCTGATTATCGCCGACGGGCACCATCGTTACGAGACGGCGCTGAATTACTCGAAGGAGCACGCGGCAGCGGAGCCTGCCAAGACGGAGACGAGCACCAACCAATTGCCGCAGCCGGCTTATCCCGAGGCGGCGGTGATGATGACTTTTGTGAACATGGACTCAGACGGGCTGGTGGTGCTGCCGACGCATCGCGTAGTGCACAGCCTCCAGAACTTTGATCCGGCGACATTCACGCGTGCTGCCGAGGAATTTTTCACGGTTACAACATTGCGTGGAGCAGACTCTGCGGAGTTTATCCGCACATTGAGTAGCCAACAGGGAACGGCCTTTGTTGCGGTCACTCGCGCGGGTGCATATCTGCTGCGCTCGAAGCCGGAGCCGATTGCCGCCGCGCTGGCCGATCTGCCGGAGCGTCAGCGTCAGCTTGATCTGAGCCATCTGCATTCGATTGTGCTGGACCGGCTGTTGGGCCTGGATGCGGAGAAGGTGCGCGAGCAGACGAATATTCGCTATCTGCGCGATGCTGCCGAGGCCGTCGATCAGGTGCGCCGCGGCGAGGCGGACGTGGTCTTCCTGACGAATCCGGTTTCGATGGAGCAATTGAAGGAAGTGGCCTTTGCCGGCGACGTGATGCCGCAGAAGTCGACAGACTTCTTCCCCAAGTTGCTCAGCGGCTTGACGATCTACGCGCTGGATTAAGGGTAGATGGATGGGTGGCTCTTTTCGGATAGCTGGGCCGAGGGAGCCACCCATTTTTTGTAGTTCAGGACTTTCCTGTCGATTGTGAAGAGATTCCTAGTCTTTTTCTTTCGGTCTGCGTCCAAGGAATTGATTCAATCAAAAATGCCAGGGAAGGGAAGTTAGTTCGCATGATTCCTAATCGGTTCGATGCGTTTCTGCTCCGGTCGGTGATATTTGTTGAAATCATGATGCTGAGTGGCTTGATTGCCGTGGCGCAGAGTCCAATTCCTGTCGCGACTGCCGATGAGTCGGCATCACCGCAGGTTGCGCCCGCAAAGCTAGCAGCGCCGGAGGCTCCCAAGCTTCCGATCACCATCCTCGAAGATACGCTGATTCGGGTGCAGACCATCGAGTCGGTGAACAGCAAGCGGGTCAAGGAAGGTTCGCCAGTGCTGTTCATGGTGAACGAAGGTGTGTTAGTCGGCGATGTGCTGGCGATTCCGCGCGGAGCGATGGTGCGAGGAAGAGTCACCGAGTCGAAGAAGGCTGGCAGGCTGACAGGAAGCCCGGAGTTGGCCCTTCAACTCACCTCGCTGGAGTTGGGCGGGCGGAGTTACCCGCTCGACAGCTACCAATTTAAAGTAACTGGCACAAGCAAGACCCGTCCGACGGAAAACAAAGTGATTCGCGGCGCGTATGTGGGCGCACTGGCTGGAGCGTTCAGTAACCCCAGGATGGGCGGCACGGCTGCGGGCCGGGCGGCGAGCGTAGGCACGGACGCGACCATCGGCGCGGGCGTAGGCACGCTGGTTGCCGCAGCCACGCCGGGGCCTGGAATCTGGATTCCTTCCGAGGCAGAGGTGGACTTCTACCTGGCTGCTCCGGTGACCGTGACGCCGGTCAGCGCCAAGGAAGCGGCCCGGCTGGCGCAGGGGCTGCACTCCGGCGGTCCGAACCTCTACTTGCGCGGTGACACGCCTTAGTGCGAAGGTGTTAAAAGACGCATCATAATTAGACTTGCTGCGGCGAGAGGGATCATGCTGAGTGAAAAATCGATGGAACAAATCTCAGCAATGAAGCTTGCAATAGGTTTGAGTAACGCACTTACGGGAGCGAGTATTTCAATTTATTTCAGAGCGGGACTTTTGGCTGTTTGTTTCTCGACCATTGTCGTGGTCGGACTGGCAGCGCAGCAGGCACCCGCAGCTCCGCAGCCCCGCTTTGTCGTTGTGCTGGACGCGGCGCACGGCGGCACGGATGCGGGCGGACATCTGGCCAACAACCAACTGGAGAAGAGCTTTACGCTGGCGTTGAGTGTGCGGCTGCGTTCTCTGCTGACGGCGCGCGGGATTCAAGTGGTGACCACGCGTGACGCCGACGTTGCGGTTGAGCCGAACCGGAGAGCGGCGATTGCCAATCACGCGCAAGCGCAGGCCTGCCTGAGCCTGCACGCTACGGAAAGCGGCCTGGGCGTGCATCTGTTCGCCTCTTCGCTTGCGCCCGCTACACAGGCACGCTTTACCGCGTGGAAGACTGCGCAGGCTGGGTGGGTGACACGCTCGCTGGCGCTGGCCGGGGTGATGAACTCCGCGCTTGAGCAGGCGGGAATGAGCGTGACGCTGGGCCGCACCTCTCTGGCCGCCATGGACAGCATGACTTGCCCGGCGGTGGCCGTCGAGATTGCGCCGGAGATGGGTCCGGATAAGAAAGTAGCCGCCGGTTTGGACGATCCTGACTACCAGGCGCGCGTGGCAACAGCTCTGGCCGCGGCAATCGTTGAATGGCGCACGGAGGCCCGGCAACCATGATTCCTCGCCATCAGAAGTTTCTCTTTGGGTTTCTACTGCTGGCTTCGGTTGGCATGGGCATCTTGCTGTGGCAGTTGCGTGAGCGGGCGCATCAGAGAATGATTGCCGGGCAAGACTCATCGCCGACCAGCGCTCCGGAGGTTGCGGCGGCTGAGGAGGCTACGCTCCTCGTGGCCAGCGACAGCGACGGCGCGTTGCGAACGCAATCTTTCTCCTTGCCGTTGCCCGCCGATCCCGGCTCCCGTGCCCGCGCTGTGCTGGTGAAGCTGCTGGACCTCTATTCGGCTGCCGACTCGACACATCCCGTACCGGGCGGCGGAGGGGCTGTTTTGCAGGTCTTTCTGCTGCCCGCGCCGTCGCTTGGAGGTGCAGCGCCCGCATCCGGCCAAAGCGTCGTCGCAACTCCCGCTTCGCCGCAGAATCAGCCGCAAACCGGCCCGCAACTGGCGGTCGTCAATCTGGCGGGCAACTTTGCCGCCAATCATCCATCGGGCATTGCGGCCGAGACGCTCACAGTGCTTTCGATCTGCGGTACTCTGCACGCGAACCTGCCTCGCGTGACACAGGTGCGCTTCCTGGTGGATGGCAAGGAGCGCGAGACACTGGCTGGCCACGCTGACTTAACCCGCGCATATCTGGCTGGCGATGATGTGCCGTCTGCGGGAGCGCACCCAGAATGAGTCCTGGATTGCAACAACAATGTGAGAAATGATAGCGTGAGGCTCGACGAGCAGCGCAGATATTTCATGAGATCAGAGAGCGCCGCCCCCTTTAACCTGCGAGCCGAGGAGTGCATTTAATGAAGGTGAGCTTTATTCAAACACGACCAAGCCTGCTGAAGACGCTTATTTGGGTTCCATTTTTATTCATGGCCTTGGGGCTTCGCTTCGGCTTGGCAATCTGTTTTCCAAATCTATTTCATCCGGACGAGATATTTCAGACTCTGGAGCCCGCCCACAGGCTGGCCTATGGCTACGGCGTCGTTACCTGGGAGTGGCTCGATGGCGTTCGCTCCTGGGTCTTTCCAGCCTTTCTGGCTGGCGTAATGCGGGCTACTGATTGGGCGGGACCAGGCTCTTCTGGATACCTTTGGGGAACGACGGTCGTTCTCTCTCTCATCTCCCTTTCAACCATCTGGTTTGGTTATGCTTGGGCCAGACGCGCCAGCGGAACTCAGGCTGCGATCATTGCGGCAGGCGCGTGTTCTATCTACTTCGGGCTGGTTTACTTTGCGCCCAAAGCTCTGAACGAAGTTGTAGCCACACATCTGCTGCTGCCGGGGTTGTATCTCGGCGTTTACGCGGAGAAAATCGGCGAAAAAAAGCGGCTATTTCTCGCCGGTCTCCTCTGCGGATTGGCTGCCATGCTGCGGATTCAGTTGCTGCCCTCGGTTTTCTTTGCTGTAGCCTATTTCTGTTACCCCTACTGGCGGCGGAGAATCCCCGTTGTGCTCGCCGGGCTTTCACTTCCGGTTCTTGCATTTGGCCTGGTGGACAATGTCACGTGGTCTTATCCTTGGCAGTCTAGCATTCGCTATTTTCAGGTTAACCTTATTGCAGGTCGTGGCCTTGGCTTTGAACATATGCCATGGTATTGGTATCTCCGGGCACTTTTGATCCTGATTGGACCGGCTGTCCTTTTACTTTGGCACGGGGCCAGGAAGAGTCCATTTCTGGCGTACTTCGCGCTCGCCGTGGTGGGTTCGCACAGCTTGATTGCTCACAAGGAAATTCGTTTTATTTATCCGGTTCTTCCCGTGGCTCTTACGCTGGCATCCATCGGAGCGGTGGAAGTTGTTTCTGATTGGAAGGCTCGTACAAAAAGAACAATTTCTCCGAAATCCACCATTGCCTTTGGACTTGTCTTTTTTATTCTTTCTTCGATTTCCATTTTTATTCTGTGCCATAAATGGTACAGAACGAATGGTGGAATCGCCGCCATGGACCGGCTGAGTCAAGACTCTGCTCTCTGCGGTGTGGGCATTTATCAGTTCTATTGGTGGCATTCAGGAGGATATGTTCATCTTCATCGCAATGTTCCCATGATGCCGATTACCAGCAGCGCGCAACTCTTGAGGGATGCGCCCAGCTTCAACGCGCTTCTTGCGCCGCAGCATATTTCAGGCATCCCCACCGCCTTCAAGACTTCTGAATGCTGGAATGACGTCTGTCTGCTACAGCGGGAGGGTGGGTGTGTGCCGCCTCCGCCTGGTGATGAGATTAATACGATTCAGCGGGCGGAAAATGGCAATCCGCAGTGAGTCCGGTTACTGCTTTTGCAGATCGGCGGCAAGGGGACACTTGGCAGATTTTCTTCATGGAAGGCCAAAGCGAGTAGCCTATTAAAAGATGATTTCCACGATAGGCGTTTTTGATTCCGGATTTGGCGGTTTGACCGTGCTGCGGGCGCTGGTGGCGCGGCTGCCGGGCGTCCGCTTTGCCTTTTTAGGCGATACGGCACGGCTGCCTTATGGCTCCAAGTCACAGCGAACCATCGCCCGTTACGCCGCGCAGAGTGCGCAGTTCCTGGTCCGCGAACAGGGCGCGGAGTATTTGGTGATTGCCTGCAACACGGCCAGCGCACTGGCGCTGGATGCGATTCAGGCAGCTGTGCCTGTACCGGTTCTGGGTGTGATTGAGCCGGGGGCCGAGGCCGCGCGAGCCGCTTCCCGCACGGGGGACGTTTTAGTCATAGCCACAAACGCTACGGTGCAGAGCCATGCCTACGCCGCCGCCTGCCGTGCCCGTGGGTTGAGGGCGCTGGAGAAGGCCTGCCCGCTGCTGGTGCCGCTGGTCGAAGAAGGCTGGACCAACCATAAGGTCACCGCCGAAGTCATCGACATTTATCTGGCGGAGGTTTTGGCGGAGGCTGACGCGCTGGGCATGAATCCCGATGCGCTGGTTCTGGGCTGCACGCATTACCCGCTGTTGCGCCCGCTGCTGGAGCGCGCCGTGCCAGCCGGAATGCGCGTGATTGATTCCGCCGAGGCGGCTTCTGAGGCTGCCGCGCGCCTCTTCGGCCTGCAAGACAGAGTTGATCCGCCCTCCAGCACGCAGATTGACTGCTTCGCCACCGATTCTGTGGAAAAGTTCGAGCGTCTCGGCTCCAAGTTTCTTGGTCAGCCGACGGGCAAGGTCAAATTGGTGGATATGAGCGGCTGGGTGGACAATATCTTCTTTGTTGCTGATATTCTATGAAAGTGGGTTCAGCTTCCCCAGAAAGCGGACCCCGGAGGAAAGAAGCAAGAATGATCAATTTGGCGGGTAAGACAGCCTTTGCTTTCATCTCGGCATTCCTGGTGATTTCCGCTGCGCAGATACAATCTTACGCGCAAATGGCAAAGCTCACGGGGCCGGTATTCTTTGGTTCTCCGGATCAGCCATTTGGCATTCGGCGCGCGGTTACATCTGCGGATCGCGCCGTCATACAGAGTTATCGCGCAGGACGCAAGCCTCTTCTCTTTTCAACCAGCTTTGACAGCCCAGCTGAGCTGCAGGCGGATTGGGTGCCGCAGACGGATGATAACCCGAGCCTGAAATCATGTCGGCGACCGGCCAACGCGGAGGCATCCAGCGCGGGCCTGCGGCTGAAGACTCTGGTAGCAACGGACTGCCGCGCCCATTGGTCAACCGCCTCGATCAACAGCAAGGCGAAGTACACGTATGGATTCTTTGAAGCCACGATGAAGATTGCGGATATCAAGGGAATGAACAATGCCTTTTGGCTGACGACCGACGACCACTACGAGATAGACGTGACCGAGGCACAGTACCCGAACTACAGCCACATTACACTTCATAAGTGGCCCGCGACCAAAGACGAGACGCACGAGGCCGTGGGATTTGGGGCAAAGTTCGACAGAAATCTGGCCTACGATTTTCATGATTACGGTGTGCTTTGGACTCCAACGGGGATGATCTTCGAGGTCGACGGGGAGCCTGTCGCCGCACTCACTTTGAAAGGATCTCCCAAGGCTCCTGCCACGGTACGCTTCTCAACGGCGCTTGCAGATTGGGCCGGTGGACCAGTGCCGGAGCACCCGGAGGGACATGGCGCTGTCGTGAAGTCGCTCCGCATCTACGGACAATAGTAGTGTGTTGTATTCTGAAATCAGGAACAGGTGAGTCCTTCATCCCCAAGATACGTACCACCCCGACTCACATGATCCAGGAGGACAAACGCAAGAATGATCAATCTGGCGGGTAAGATAGCCGTCGTCTTCGGGCTGGCGAACAAGCGTTCCATTGCCTGGGGCATCGCCCAACAACTGCACGCGGCTGGCGCAACGCTGGCCATCTGCTATCAAAACGAGCGCATGAAGCTGGAGGCGCAGAGCCTCATCGACGAGCTGCCGGGAGCCAGCGGCTACCAGTGCGATGTGGCCAATGACGCCGAGATTGAGGCGGTCTTTGGCGTCTTCAAAGAGAAGTTCGGCAAGCTCGATATTCTTGTGCACGCCATCGCCTACGCACCCGCCGAGGAACTACGCGGCGAATTTATCGACACTACGCGCGAGGGTTTCCGCATTGCCAACGACATCAGTGTCTATTCGCTAATCGCCGTCTCGCGCGGCGCTGCAAGGCTGATGACCGAGGGCGGCAGCATCATGACCCTCAGCTACTACGCCGCCGAGAAGGTTGTTCCCAACTACAACGTAATGGCCGTGGCCAAGGCTGGACTGGAATCAACGGTCCGCTATCTGGCCTATAACCTCGGCTCCAAAAATATTCGCGTCAACGCCATCTCCGCCGGTCCGGTCAAGACGCTGGCCGCGCGTGGCGTTGGAGACCTGAGCGAGATGATGCGCTCCCACGCCGAACGCGCTCCGTTGCATCGCAACATCGATCAGGCGGAAGTGGGCGGCGCGGCGCTGTTTCTGGCCAGCGACCTTTCCAGCGCCATCACCGGCGAGATCATGTACGTCGATTGCGGCTATAACATCATGGGGTTCTGAAACCTTTCCCGATTCCCTCTTTCGTCGTATTCTATTAACCAAAGGCGGAGACCATGAAGACCTTCACGCTCGACGAGGCGCAATCCCTGCTCCCGGTTCTGGAATCGCTGTTGAAGCGCGCCATCGACGGCAAGAAGGCGGCCCAGGAGGTTGAGTCCAACCTCGCCGAGCTGGCCCGCCGCATCTACATCTCAGGCGGCATGAGGGTGGATACGTCCACGGTCGTTCGCCAACGGGCCGAGATGGAGGCCCACGTCCAGCTTGTCCGCGAGAGCGTTGCCGAAATCGACTCGATCGGTGTGCAGGTCAAGGATCTTGACGCTGGCCTGTTGGATTTCCCCTGCCGCATTGAAGACGAGATTGTGTTGCTCTGCTGGCGCATGGGCGAGTCGGCCATCGAGCACTGGCACTCGGTCGACTCCGGCTTCAAAGATCGCAAGCTCCTCGACGAGCGCTTCCGCCGCCGCTCCGCCAGCGGCAACCGGCCCAACTAGTTCTCAGTTCTCAGTTGTTAGCTCTCAGTTAATTGTTGATAGCAACGAACGCATGGTAAAGACCGGAAAAAACAACTGCGGGTCCACGAATTCCATAGTGACGGTGCGCTGAGAACTGGCAGAATCTTTTCGCCGCCCTCCATCATCTCTTAATAGGCAAACGATTCAGCACCGTACCGGTAGGGGCAACCTCTGACCGTACATTTTGTTAACCCCAATAACCTGCAAGGAGTGAATATGCTTTCCGTTGGTTCCACCTTTCCGAGCTTCAATTTGACCGCCGTCGTCGATCTCGACCTCAGCAAGGCCTTCCAGCCCATCACCGAATCCACATACGAAGGCAAGTGGAAGGTTTACTTTTTCTGGCCCAAGGACTTTACCTTTGTCTGCCCCACAGAGATTGCCGGCTTTGGCCAGCTCAACTCCGAGTTCGCCGCCCGCAATACGCAGGTTCTCGGCGGCAGCATCGACTCCGAGTTCGTTCACTGGGCATGGCGCAACGACCAGCCATCGCTCAAGGATTTGCCCTTCCCTCTGCTCTCGGACATCAAGCGTGAACTCTCGACGGCGCTTGGCATCCTCGATCCCGTTGCCGGCGTCGCCCAGCGTGCCGCCTTCATCGTCGACCCAGAGAACAAGATCCGTTTCGTTTATGTGACCGACCTGTCCATTGGCCGCGACCCGAAGGAGGTTTTGCGCGTTCTGGACGCTCTGCAAAACGGTGGTCTGACTCCCTGTGGCTGGCATAAAGGCGACGCCACCATCAAGGTCTAGCCGCTTCGGCCTCAACCTCGTCCACTGCTTCTGGAACCCTCACGGAGCCTCCCGCTTTTCCGTATTTTTTACGGAAAATGTGGGAGGCTCTGTTGCATTTCCACTATCTATGCTATGACGCGGCGGAGAAATCGCATTATGTGTCGAATCACGCGGATTGCGATAATACGGGCGTGGCGGATAAGCTGCTGGGGTATGCGCTGAGCCGATAGGTTGAGGCACAAAAGTAAAACTGTAGTGAACGCCGATGTAATCGGAGACCTTTGCGGAATTCCAGAGAACGGGGTTTTCTATCTTTAAATTATGGTGCGCCCGGAGAGAGTCGAACTCCCGACCTACTGGTTCGTAGCCAGTCGCTCTATCCAACTGAGCTACGGGCGCACATGGTTTGATCCATACGAACTTTGATTAGAATAACAGGGAACGATGGACAGCGCAAGCGATTGCGGCTGCGAGTTTGCGACTTGATATGATTGACTATGGTGCCATTCGATTCCATCTCCCAGCCGCAGCTCAGCCGTCGCCGCTTTCTGAAGGCTGGCTTGGGCACGGTGGCTGCTATGGCGCTTTATTCGAGCGAGATTGAACGCCACTGGGTTGAAATCACCAGTCACGAAGTCGCCCTGCAAGGATTGCCCGCAGCCTTCGATGGATTCCGCGTCGTGCATCTCAGCGACATTCACATGGATGAATTCACTGAGCCTTTCTTTCTGCGTCAAGTGGTTGAACAAATCAATCGCCTGCGGCCCGATGCGGTCGTTCTGACCGGCGATTATGTTTCTTATGGGATTGGTTCGAACCATTATGCGATTGGGGCCGCTTGGCAGTGCGCAGAGATTCTGAAAACCCTGCAATGCAAGCAGATATTTGCCTCACTTGGCAATCATGACGTTGCCATCAGCTCTCGAGAAGTGACCAGAGCATTTTCCGCCAACGGCATCACAATTCTCAATAACTCCTGCCTGCCGATGCAGCGCGCGGGCGGCAGGTTCTGGCTGGCGGGAGTGGATGATCCCGTCTATGGTCGTCCCAAGCTGGCGTTGGCGATTCCAGCTTCCATCCGCAACCTGCCCAATGAACCCGTGGTTTTGCTCTGCCACGCGCCGGATTACGCCGACCAACTGCTGCGGCATCCGGCGGGAAGCTCTGTCGGGCTGATGCTGAGCGGCCACACGCACGGCGGTCAAGTTCGCCTGCCGCTGATCGGGGCTTTGCTGACGAATTCGCTGGGACGAAAGTACGTGCAGGGATGGTTCCGGCTAGGCGGGCTGCAACTGTACGTCAATCGCGGCCTCGGCACCTCTGGGCTACCTTTCCGGCTGGATTGCAGACCGGAGATCGCGCTGCTGACGTTGCGCCGGGCTTCCATGGCTTCTTCATGAAGTTCTTATGGCCGACGGTGCAGAATGGTTTATGTATATTCGACTCGACCGCGCACACCGATCTCTCCCCGTGATCCTGGGTGCAATCACGCTGGCCAGCGTTGGAGTTCTCTTTGCATGGGATGCTTTTCCCTGGCTGTTCCCAGCCAACGCGCACAACATTCTGGGTGCATTTCCGCTGGCGATGATCGCGATTGCCTATTTGGCCTATCAATCCGCGCACCGGCCACCGCGCAAGGAAGTCTTCAAGGCCGTGCTGCTGGCGGTGGCGTTTTTATTCTGGGCGGCCAATCAACTCTGGCCCGATTTTGCCCTAGCGACGCTCTTCAACGACGTGGCCATCGCTCTTTTTGTCCTGGATGTTTTTCTGGTGATGATCGGTTGGCCGGCAGCGTCGCCCGATGAGTCCTTTGCGGAGAGCAGCGCAAGTTGCCCATACAAAAAATAGCTCTCAGCTTTCATTGCGGTAGAGCATATCGCGGATGGTTTTCCGGCGGGCTTCATTCAATTCGCTCTCTGCCTTGCGGGCAGTGGCGTCCAGGTGGCTATTTCCGGTGGGTTCGGCAGCCTCTGGTTCGCTGCACGCGGGGCAGCGGTTGGCAAAGCCGGGCTTATCCGGCCTCAGCTCGAATTCTTCCGAGCAAACGATACAGGTTTTAATTGGGAATGCCATACATCTCCATGATAACGCAGAGTCAACGTAAAGTTGGACTGGACGGATATTGCACAGGGCAATCGCATTTTCAATCTCTGCGCAACGGGAGTATTTACAAGTGAAGAGAAGACGAAATATGAGTCAAAAAAACATCCTGTTCCGGATGAAGGTTTTCACATTGTGGAATGAAATTTGCGTTTTCGCGCACATCGTCGATGTTTTCTTAAACCGAGTTCCGTGCAGGAATGACGAGGGATTTCAGAGTTATTGCGGTCTGCAATTGGATTCGGCGATGAATTAATCTGCACGGTTTGAAAATAAGGGGGGGGGGAGGGGGTAGGGCCGTTTTGGGGAATGGGGAATTGGGTAAGTCGCGGCTCCGATCCT
>Ga0302140_10008329_pt1 | contig 12901 bp, 9 predicted proteins | sample I_Bog_E1_1_FD_202095 | JGI IMG/M metagenome (GOLD analysis project Ga0302140, IMG submission 202095) | Peat permafrost microbial communities from Stordalen Mire near Abisko, Sweden - I_Bog_E1_1 | ecosystem: Environmental > Terrestrial > Soil > Wetlands > Peat | place: Sweden: Abisko, Stordalen...
CCGCCTTCGACAGTCGTCTCACTCCACACGTACTTCTTCATGCCGTCGGATGCCGGTACCCAGGGCCCGCCTGACTCGCTCCATCCGGGCGACCCGGCGATGGCCTCTTCCATTCCCAGTTGATCTGCCAGCGTGGTGGCGTACTTGAAGGCGTCTTTCCACTCAGGTGTCATGTAGGCCAGGCGGTGATCGACGACCTGAGGGGTGGCCAGAGCAGCATCGAAGTTCTGAAAACCGGCCAAGCCGATTCGATGCATCCACTCCAGATCCAGCTTGATGCCTTCCTTGGAGATGTTCCCGTTCATCCAATGCCACCACACGCGCGGACGAGCGCTATCCGGCGGATTCTCAAAGCCGCTCCGAAGCGGATCGGACGGGTTCTGCGCCAACCCCACTCCGAGTCCAAGGGTGATCACCAAGGCTGCCGATATCAGTCTTTTCACTGAAGTCCTCATTCCCTCTCCTATCTTGCCAATTGATTGCATTGCGTTCAGGATGTTGCGGCCGAGCTTCCTGCTGATACCGATCATGGCGTTGGGGCCTCTACCCCGATCTCCTGTGGTGTGACGTTGTCTTGTGATTGCATTGCACTGTTTCGCGTTGCGGCTGAATGAGCGCGCAGTTTCTGGAATGCCGCGAGTGCCTGCTTTTGCGCCTGCGCGTCTCCGAGCGCGTGCTCGACTTGCGCCAGACGGTACCAGGCAACTTCGTCTTGTGGACGAAGCACAGTGGCACGTTTGAGGTGCGGCAGGGCCAACGGTGCTTTTTCTTCGTCGAGCAGAATCCCACCAAGCCCTACTTCCGCCTCTTCAAAGTCGGGGTAGTACTTGATTGCGGATTCGTAAAGTTGTTGCGCTGCCACCTGCTGGCCAGCCTTCCAGCGCAAGCCTGCCAGTTCGTAGGCGGCATTGGCATTGGCCGGATCGTCTTCGATTTCCAACGCAAATTCTGCTGCCGCGTTGGTGAGATCTTCGGCGGCGTGCGTCGATTGCCATTGCGCCAGAAAAGTGCGCCCGATGCGGTAATGAATGTTGACGCGGTGCGGATCGCGCTCGAGAATATTCCGATAGCTATCCCTGGCATCTTGCAACTGCCCTTGGCTCTCATGCGCTTCCGCTTCGGCCAACTGTGCCCACAAAGAGCCACCCGGCGCACGAAAGAGACTCTGCATCGTAAGATAGGCGGAGTTGCCAAGAATCTTGCCTGCGTTATACAAGACTTCCGGGTCGTCTTTGTACCGATCGCGCAGGTCGAGAACCAGTTCCGCAGCACGGCGATCCATCGACAATTGGCCATAGACGCGAGCTAACTCCAAACCTGCTTGTCGCTTTTGCTCAGGATCAGAAGCCGATCGATAGGCCTTTTCCAATCCCGGCAGCGCCTCACGGAAGTTCCCACTCTCGGCAAGCGACATCGATAACAGCGCATCCAAGCCGGGCAAGGTGGGTTTCAGTTTGCGCGCTGTGCGCACTTCCTCGATAGAGCGATTGAAGTCGCCGTGCTTGTAACAGAGTGCGGCCAAAGTGGCATGCACCTCAGCAACACTCGGATCCATCTTCTCCAATTGTTCGAAGGCCGTGCGGGCATCGTTGTCCTTGCCTGCCGACAGTGCGGACTGCGCCTCACGATAGAGTCGGGCGAAGCCTGCGTCGTCTGCCTGCGCGTGGGCCCGGTCTGCGACGAATAAGCTGCTCGCGACAAAGAGCAACGTGATCATCCGCTTCATCCCATTAGGCATTGGCCTGCGCCCTTTCCGAGAATCAAGTGTGTGAAAGAGTGGATGTTTCGTTCTCGCAGCCTTCGCTTGCTCATCGTCTCGGAAGCAGGGCAACCGGAAGGAACTGCGCGAAATTCTCTTTCGTCTTTTCGAAGAGACAAAAGGAATCAAAAACAAGCTCAGACACTGTGACCTTGCGGTGCAGGCGGCGTAGATCTATCTTGCACTCTGAACGCTTCATTCTCCGCATTGGTTGCATATTCAACGAGAAGATTAGCAAGGTAACGTGCATGGCGCGGTGAGATCACAATTTTCTCCTTGCCCTGTTTGTCGGGCTTGAATGCAGGGTGGCTGATGTATATTTCGTTCGTCTCTTCGTTTTGTCCTACTTCAAGGAGCCTTGCGACGATGTCCACATTCTGCCTGCTCTTCTCAGTTGCTCAGATATCCGGTTTGAGAAAACTATCTTTCAGATTGGTGTTTCCTGGAATCCGCAAAGCCCTTGCCAAAAGTCTGTTGGAAAGAACCTAAATGGCCTTCCTTCTGCAGGCAACGCTTCACGCCTTGTTCCGACTGCGGACCCTGGCCCCAGAGGAGAATCAGCCTGCAACACGATTGAAAGGGTCAGCCTTCTTGTAACTATCCTCGCTGCTCATGATACGGAGTAGACGGTGCGATCCGCCACCCAAAGAAGCATGGCGGATCACTGGTTGGTTGCGGTTAGAACGTGATCTTGCTGCCCAGTTGCAGAATGCGCGCGGGACGGTAGGAGGTGATGGCGCCGAAATTCGGCGAGGTAACATTGGTGGATTCCGCCGATGTTCCCGGTCCGCTGGTGCTGTTTCCATCCACGCCGAACTGGGCATGATTGAAGGTGTTGAATGTCTCCAGGCGAAGCTCGAACTTGGCTCTCTCGAAGATATCCACGTGCTTGACCATGCCCATATCCCAGTTGCTGATTCCAGGCTCGTCGAGCGTGTTGCGTCCACTGGTGCCAAAGAGACCACCCTGCGGTGCTGCGAAAGCGGCCGTATTGAACCATTCCTTGGAGCCTTTGCTAAATCCGCTCTTTGGATCTCCCACGATATTGGCGCGCTGGTTGGCGGTGCCCAATAATGAATTGGTATCGTTGGCCAGCACCGAGAAGGGGAAGCCTTTCTGGAAAGTGCCAATGCCGGTCACTTCCCAGCCTCCAATTGCGGCGTCCGCAGCACGATTGAGGTTTCCTCCGAACTTTTTGCCGCGTCCCACCGGGAGCACATAAGCGTAGCTGGCGACAAAACGCTGGCCGACGTTGAAGTCGGAACGGCCATAGTCGGCGCGCGGATTCGCGGAATCCATGGGGCCGGCGTAGCTGTTGGTTGCGCCGATTCCGGCTGCCGCCGACTTGCTGTCCAAGCTCTTGGCCCAGGTATAAACCAAGAGCACGGCGCCATCACTGGCGCGATGTTCAAGTTTTGCGTTGCCCGAGTTGTAGCTGGAGTATCCAATCCATTTGCTGTCCAGGAATCCATTGGAACTGGAGAAGTTCTGCAATGGCTGGCGCGAGTGGGGTGCGCAGTTATACGTGCCGCCGGTCGCGATGGTGATGGTCGAATTCGCGTTGCAATAGGCTACTTCGCTGGCGGGCAGCGCTCCTGGCTGGTTGACGTTGAAGCGCTCCAGCAGGTGGGTTCCCTTGTTGCCGATGTAGTTGAGTTCAAGGGTGGTGTTCTTGGCCATCTCCCGCTCGACGGACACGGTCCACTGTTGGACGTAGGGGTTCATGGGGTTTTCAGAGAGAATCACCGCGGTGAAGGCTCCGCCATTGGCAGCGGGCGAGACCGGAGCGACTGCGGTCATGGGGGCAAACAGTTGGTTCGTGGACTTCAGCGTAGTGCCCGCGCTAGCCGTCAAGCCGGTACGGATCAAGAACGGATACTGATCGCCTGAGTTGTCCATCTCGCGCGTTTCGGACGAGTCGAAGAAGATTCCGTACCCTCCGCGTACAACTAATTTATCGGCGGGGCGGTAGGCGAATCCAAAGCGCGGCGCCAGGGGCGACTTGCTGGTGGGGGTGGGGTGCGAGCCGCAGTAACGATAGAGTCCATTGCCCGCAGGTGCGATGCCGTCGGTCAACAGGGCCTGATCTGCGAAGCAGAGTCCGCCCGCAGCGTTTTGCGGATCGAGCCAGAAGAGCTGATCGCTACCAATGGCGCCTGCGCCTTGGTCGTTGGCGTAAGGAATCGTTCGGATGTCAACGCGCAGGCCAAGATTCAGAGTGAGCTTGGAGCTGACCTTCCAGTCATCCTGGATGAACGGGGCGAAGTATTTGAAGACATACGAATTCAGGTGGCCCGGTGCAGATCCTTTCGCCGAGAAGGGGCCCGGCTGGAAGGTCGAAGCTCCACTGTAATAGCCCAATAGATAGTCCGCATAGGAGTTGCCGGTTCCGCAAGTTACGTTCCCCGCCGGGCATCCATTGGTGCCGTTGGCTCCGTTCTGGTTGATCAGGTTGCTGCTGTAGGAATACGATCCCAGAAAGTTGGTGGCGAGATTGCGGTTCTGTACCCAGGAGCGATAATCGGCACCGATGGTGAACGAGTGCGCTCTCCACTCCTTGTCTACTGTATCGGCGAACTCCCATACAGGAATATCGCTGGTGGTGGGATCGTTGCCGGGGCTGCCAGCCGAGACGGAATTAGACACGCCGAAAGCGAGGTTGGGATAACCGGCTGCATAGGCCGGCAGGTTGGTAAAGACGCCGGTAAGTCCGAGAGCCGAGATATCTGCCGCGCTGGCGGCACTGTCGCCCTGAATTGCCTCAGCTTCCAGCTTGCCAAAGCGGAAATCGTTGACGAAGCCGTGAGACAAGGCCAACGTGTAGGCGCCCGTCCAACTGGTCGAGTTTTCCGAGAAGATGTTTGCCCCGGCGTTGGATTCGGCTGCGAGCGAGTCGGTAGCAAAATTTTGCGAGGCGTAATCCGCCCTGGTGTAGCGGAAGAAAACTTGCCCCCACTTTTGCAGGTTCTGGTCTATGCGATAGGTCTGCTGATCGGTATTGGTGATCGAATTCGACGTAGCAAACCAGTTAAGAACGCCGTTGGTATCGGTGGCAGCAGTAGGAATCGTCTTCGCGGTGACGGTGGCCATGCGAGAGAAACGAGCCTTGGGAATCGTGTTTCCAGGAAACGGCTGTCCGGTGAGGGGATCAATCGGCGCGCAGTTCTGGGTGCCTGAGCTTGAGATCGCCGCGCAGGCCGGTGTGCCGGCCAAGGGGAAAAGTGTCGAGTTTGCGGCAATGGCGGAAAAGTCGCCACCAAGTTCAGCCGCCGTGGGCGCGGAGCCGGAGGTATGACCGCCCAGGACCGCGCGCCGGCCCTCGTAATTGGCCAGAAAGAAGGTCTTGTCCTTGCCGTTGTAAAGCTTGGGAATCGAAATCGGGCCATTCAATACATAGCCGAACTGATTGTCGCGCCATTCCGCCGCCGTATTGCTGGTGTTGCTGACGCTTTGGTGGGGGATGGCATTCATATAGTCGTTGCGGAGGAACTCGAAGATGGAGGCGTGATACTGATTTCCGCCGCTCTTGCTTACGATGTTGACCTGGTTGGCGCTAAAGCCATACTGCGCCCCATAGGTCGCGCTCTGGACTTTGAATTCCTGAATTGCGTCCTGCGACAGGATCACGGCCGGGGTGTTGAGAGCCGTATCCGTGTTGGTCATTCCGTCGAGGGTGTAGTTGTTCGACTCCGGCCGAGAGCCGTTGATGCTGATCGCGTCGCCTTCGTTGGAACGCATCTGGCCTTGTTCGCCGACCGTCTGCACCGCGCCGGCACCCACAAACAGCAACGAGGTAAAGTTACGGCCATTGATGGGCAGTTGCGACATCTGCTGCTCACTGACGATTTGCGATACTGAGGACGAATCGGTGTCGAGCGCTACGGCGCTGGCACTCACTTCCACCGTCTCGGTAATGGCGCCGGTCTTGAGTTGCAGGTTGACACGGGCGTCCTGTGCAACCACCAGCACGATGCCACTGACTACGCTCTTGGAAAAGCCGGCCATCTGCACCGAGACCTTATAAGGGCCGGGAATCAGATTGGGAGCCGTGTAATCGCCTGTGCTTGTCGAAATAACTTTGACCGTCACTCCGGTCGATGTATTTGTCACTTCAACTGGTGCGCCCGAAACTACGGCGCCCGTCGCGTCGATAACCGTTCCCAGGATGGTTCCGGTAACGCCCGCTTGTCCCCAAAGGGTAGCGGCGAAGACCAGTACAACTGCCAACATTGCAAAATGCCGAAGCATTCTCACTTTGGTGCCTCCATGAAGTGTTGTGTAGCGTTTAAACGACATTGCCGGCGCCTTTCACTCTTGAGTCCGCTCCGGCTATGAATCTTTGCAACTCACTCAATCTCTCTGTAGGAATCGCCGGGGTGAGCGACTCTCTCAAGCCTTGGTTGGTCTTCTGTCTGTCCACCGCCAGCGCGTTGGCGTTTGCAGCAATGCCCGAATCCGCCGCTGAAGGGAGGGAGTGGGCCTGAGGTTCTGGCAACTTTTGGCTCGGAGTGCAAGTTCCAAGAAAAATAAAGTTGCCTTTTGAAACTTGAAGAAAGGTATGTGGCGCTGGATTCGGTCGTCCAGTGCCATACGGCTACAACCCCGCAGACTCCTGCCTGAGGTAACTCTTGCGCTGTAAATAAGGTATTTAAGCAAGAGCTAGCACAAACGTTAGGAGTCCGTTAGGCGCTTGTTAAGGCGTTCGGAGGCCGTTTTGAATTTGCTTTTACAAGCGCTTGTTCAGCGGCTATACTTCGACGTGCGCGAGGGCCAATGTCTACAACACACTCATTTCCGGAGACTACCCCGTTTCTGTCTGTCGACAGGGAGGCCGTTCTGCTTCAAGCGGAACGCCTGGTTTTGAGTTCCCACTTCAGGAACAGCCGCCGCTATACCGACATGTTGCGCTATGTGGTGAAGCAGACCCTTGATGGTCATGCCGACACCTTGAAGGAACGAACCCTGGGAATTGAGGTCTTCGGGCGGGAACCCAGCTTCGATACCGCGGGTGACTCCATCGTCCGCGTCGCCGCTGCCGAGGTGAGAAAGCGGATCGCACAGTACTATCAGGAAGAGGGGCACGAGCACGAGTTGCGGATCGACCTGCCGCCCGGTTCCTACGTTGCTCGTTTTCGAAGCCCAGTGGGACCTTTGCCCGCCGTTGCCAAAATGCCTGAACTCTCAGGCCCCGCCCCTGCCGATGAACCTCTGCGAAAAGGTGCGAAGGGTACAAGTCTCTCGCTTTGGAAGGTGCTGATCTTCTCGGCTCTACCGCTCCTGGTCATCGCCGCGGTAGTTTTGGTCTCGCAACGGAGTGCCTCTGACACCGGTGTGGACCGGTTTTGGGGGCCTCTGTTCGAGTCTTCAGCCCCGATTATGATCTGCGTTGGAACGGTCGAACCACCGCATCTCACTCCAGAGTTTCGACGCAGGTTCACCCCCGAGATGGCGGATACCGTCAACGGAGCCGTCGATTCTCCCGGACCTGAAACCGGCTTTGTCGATTGGCCGGCGGTCAGTCTGTCCGATGCCGTCGAGATCACTCGCATTACGGAAATGTTGACTAAGCACCAGAAGACGTCGTTCCTCCGCTCGTCTGAGAATGTCACCCTCGGGGATCTGCGGAATGGTCCGGTGGTTCTGCTCGGCGTGTTAGAGAACCCTTGGACCCTGCGGCTGCTTTCGAAGCTCAGATTCCATCCGCGCATGGATTATGCCACGCAGAAGTTCTGGATTGAAGACGCGGAGCATCCCGAACGCAAGGATTGGAGTGCTCCCTGGGGCATTCCCTACTCCGATTCGAGTGACGATTACGCACTGGTCACGCGCACCAGAAATCCGCTCTCGGGCCAGATCTCGGTGGTACTTGGCGGCCTGGCCATGCACGCTAGTCAGGCGGCGGGCGAATTCGCCACCAATCCTGTCTTCCTGAACAATCTGTCCAAGGGTCTGCGCGATCCGAATAAAAATGTGCAGATCGTGGTGAAGATCGGCGTCATCAAAGGCGCGGCCGGTCCTCCGCAAATCGTTGCCGAGTATTACTGGTAGAGGCGATCCGTGCAGATCTCTCGGTATCGTCCTTCTTACCGATCCGCGCTTGTTTCAATTTACTGGCTTGATCTTCTGTGAATCGAAATATGGAAAGCCTACTCAATTCGATGGAGGTGACTTCCTTGTCATCCACGGACAGGGAGGAGGTTCTGTTACAGACTGATCGCCTGATTTTGAGCTCCCACTTCAAGAACAGCCGCCGTTACACGGACATGCTTCGTTACGTCGTGCGACATACCCTGGATGGTCAAGCTGATACTTTGAAAGAACGAACTCTTGGGATTGAGGTCTTTGGGCGGGAACCAAGCTTCGATACGGCAGGAGACTCCATCGTCCGAGTCGCCGCCGCCGAGGTGAGAAAGCGACTGGCCTTGTATTACCAGGAAGAAGGCCATGAGCAGGAGTTGCGAATCGACCTGCCAGCCGGGTCGTACGTGGCTCGTTTCCGTCATCCCCAACAACCAATGCCGGCCGTGGTTGCCGATCAGAAGCCGCTTTCTCCAAGCGGAAATCCGCCAGCAGCCGACTCTTCGACAAGAGTAAACTCCTCCATCGGGAAGCGGTTCCTCTTGTCAGCGAGCACGCTCGCATTGCTCGGAATCGCTGCTGTGGCCACCGTACACTTTATCGGCCAACATGGAAAACAGAGGGACTTCCTCGGACCACTCTGGAAAAGTTCGGAGGATGCGATTTTGTGCATTGGTTCTCCTCTGGTGATCCAAAACCAACCAGGAATCAATGACCAGGCATCGGCCATCGCAATGGGACAACCCACCGCCAACAATACCCTGATTCCCTTGGCGGATGCGATTACGCTCTCGCGCGTTCAGCATCTGCTCAGCGAACACCGAAAGTTGAGTCGGGTTCAACTCGCGCGCGTGTCTCCTTTCAACGATCTACGCGTTGGCCCGACCATTCTGATCGGCGCCTTCGATAACCCGTGGACCCTGCGGCTGACAGAAAAGATGCGCTTTCGGCTGGTCGGCTCGGATGGAACACAAGGCAGCATTGTCGATACCACGACGAAGTCAAGACAGAGCTGGACTGTCGATTTTCACGTCCCGTACTCGGATAGGACCCAGGACTATGGAATTGTCGCCATGACCCACGACGACACACTTGGCCAGCCTCTGCTCATCGTTGCCGGGATCGGGCCCAATGGAACCATGGCGGCAGGTGAGTTCCTGATCAATCAAGCCGATCTGGACGCGCTCTGGAAGATGGCACCCAAGAATTGGAGCGGTGAGAACGTGGAAGTGGTGTTGGCAACTCAGGTCATCCAAGACAATTCCGGCGCGCCGCAGATTGTGGCTGCCGAGTTCTGGTAGATCTCTGCTCGCATTTCCCCTTACTCCGAGAACTCAGTTTCAAGCAGCCTTGATTGTTGCCATTTTGGGGTCTCTGGATGAGGTTGCGACACGCTCCGACGCGTTTTCTGCTTCCATCCTTTTTCCCCAGCTTTCGGGATACACCAACTCAGGTTTCGCAGGAGTGATCACGAAATTGACAACGAGACCAAACTCAAAAACGAGACTTTTCCGCTAAATTTTCAATTCCTCTAGCCAGTCCTTATCCAAAGAACATACTGTCCTTTTGTGATCCATGGGGGTGTAAAAGTGCAATTGACTTGTCTTTCGTTTCGCAAGCGTCCAAGCCTGCCGGTGCTCTAGCTTGCGTTTTGCTTGCCCGTCCTATCCATGCATGCATAGGACGTGCAGCCCAAGCTGGAAACGGACTGGAACAGGACGTTGATCGTGTCGAAATCGACGCCAACCTTGTAGGTGGTAACGAACCCGATGCTGAATGACCAAAGGCTTTCTGTCGGCGACGGAAGGGCATTCGACGATCGTCAACTTCTGCACGATTCCCGCATGAATATTCAAGGCCGGCCAACCCGTAAAATCTCTCGACGATCCCAACCGGGTCTTCTGGAGTTCCACACAGGGCACAGAGCTTTGCGATTCCACAGGCAAGGAGTTGGACGGCTACTTCGGTCGCCTGGTGAGTTGGTAAATGCAGGGTGGATTTATCGGTGAGAACGGCAAGCGCCACGAATAGGGAAACCATTACAGGCTTCCCTATCGTTAGCAGATTTCCAGCGAAAGGCTCGTGGATTTTCGTTCGAGAGCGCGACCTTTTCACTTCGTGCAATGCGTAAACCTTGCACATGCAATCCGACAACTCTCCTGCTCGGTTGAGACTTAAGGCCGAGACCGAATGTTAAACCCCGGCGAGCTTTCTCAGCAGCGCTTCCGGCATCTGGCCCAGCGGAAGCACTTGATCGACAGCATTGAGGAGAATAGCCTCGCGGGGCATTCCGAAGACAACGCATGTCGACTCATCCTGCGCAATCGTGAAAGACCCGGCCTGTTTCATCTCCAACATACCTTTCGCACCATCGGCTCCCATTCCGGTGAGCAAAACAGCGAGAGCATTCTTACCCATGTTGCGGGCGCAGGAGGAAAACAAAACGTCCACAGATGGCAGATGACGATTGACTCGTTCACCCCTATAGACATGAACGGCGTACTCCATCCCTTTGCGAACCAGGGCCATATGATGTCCGCCAGGGGCGAGCAGCGCGTGACCTGGAAGAATGCGATCGCCGTCCTGCGCCTCCTTCACTCGTATTTTGCAAAGCGAGTCGAGACGGGCGGCGAATTGGTGAGTGAAAGCCTCCGGCATGTGCTGCACAATTACGATTCCCGGAAAGTCCGCAGGCAGCGGCGTGAGCAGATCTTTGAGAGCCTCCGTACCGCCAGTCGAAGCGCCGATAGCCACGACTCGGTGTGTCGCGGAGAAATGATAGGTCTTTCCGCTCGGGACGGCAGGTGGAGCTGTCGCAATTGGCCGCCGCACCTTTGCTCTGGCAGCAGCTTTAATCTTTAATACGATCTCTCCCGACTGTTCGATGGTACCGTTCGAGACATCGAGTTTCGGCTTGGAGACATAGTCGACAGCGCCGAGACTGAGTGCCCGAAACGTTGTCTCCGCTCCTTTTGCAGTTAGCGATGAAATCATCACAACCGGCATCGGATGGCCGCGCATGAGCTTCTCAAGGAAGGTCAACCCGTCCATTCGCGGCATTTCAATATCAAGGGTGAGGACATCCGGGTTGAGCGCCTTGATCTTGTCGCGGGCGACAAAGGGGTCCGCCGCGGTACCTATGACTTCAAGATCTGGATCGGAATTGATGATTTGTGTGAGCAACTGACGCATGAGCGCCGAGTCATCAACAATGAGTACTTTGTAGGGAGTCGGCATAAGCGCGTGCCTCATTCAAATTAAAACCTTGAGCCAAGAGAAGCTCGAGCACTGGTGCATTTCACCCTTCAGTACCGCCTCAAAACAAGGTGATCTCTCCGCTGAAGGGGCGGCCGGGCGGAACAGATTGCCAATAAGCGTTTTCCGCATCGATGATCTTCGGCAGGCTCGTGCCATCGACGGTATGCACGGTCGCTTTGCCGGTATCGGTATGGAAGTAGACATGAACCGCTTGGCTTCCTCCCATTCGCTCCGCAATCAGCGGTATTCTTTCTGCGGCAAGGAACTCGCGCACGAACTTTGCGTTTCCGCATCCTATGGGCGGCATTTTGATTCCCCCAAGTACGTTCGCTCCGCCAAATGCCTTGGCTACGAATCTTCGTCGGTCCCCCCCGAGATTCATCAGCTCGTTGATGAGCAACTCCATCGCATGCACCCCGCACCTGGAACTGCGTTCGCCGGCGCGACAATTGGGCAGCAGAATATGATTCATGCCGCCTGCATGCAATATCCGGTCGTACATGCAAACCGCTACACAAGAACCCAGCACAGTGTCCAACATGGCTGGCGACAAGCTAGCCGCGACTTCACCAATATAGAGGCTGATCCGATTCGTGTGCAATGGCCCGGCTTTTCGCGCTGCAGACGGCCTAGAGGACAACGCCTCAGGTGCGATACTCCTCACCCTAAGGTTTTGAACGACACTGCAATGCTCCACTCCGCGAGAGAGGGCACCCCAAGCGCCGTTCATCGGGCGACCTCTCTCAACTGATACATTGTCTGTTTGAGCGGAGCGAAGATGTCAGAGAGCCATGGAATATGTTCCGAGTTCCCCAAAAAGAGGTATCCATTTGGTTTTAGATATCCCGCCATCTTGCGCAGAAACACATCCTGGGTGTCTTGATTGAAATAGATGAGTGCATTGCGAAAGAAGATGGCGTCGAACCGATTATCCAGAGGCCATTTGGCATCCATGAGATTGATGCGCTTGAACTCGACAAGCCTTGCTACGTCGGTCTTCACTTTGACGTGTCCCTGCATGTCGTCCTTGCCGCGAAGAAAATACTTCCTCTGCATGGGGAGTGAAACACTTGTCAGGGAGTCGGCGGGATAGATCGCGCGCGTCGCTGTGCCTAGCACCACTGTATCGATATCGGATGCGACGATTTCAATCTTCCAGCCGCCGGGCGAAGTGTTCAATCCCGTAAGTGAGTCCTTGGACCGCAATTGCTTCTGCAGAGCTTCCAACAGGGTAATCGCAATCGAGTAAGGTTCCTCGCCTGTGGAGCAACATGCACTCCAAATTCGGATGGTCTTTGCGGCCCCTGGCTGCGCCACTTCCTTGATCCGTGGCACGACGGTGTTGGCAAGGAAGTCGAAGTGATGCCGCTCCCTGAAGAAGGATGTCTTGTTGGTTGTGACACAATTGATCAGTTCGCGGATCTCTACGCCGTTGTCCTGTACCTTTTGGACGAATTGGTAATAGTCCGCAAAACTGGCCAGGCCGTGATAGCGCAGTCTCCGCGAGAGACGAGAGGCCAACATGATCTGCTTGCCATCACGCAGCCAGATGCCGGTGCGCTCGTGAACCAACGTACGAAACATTTTGAATTCGCGCAGTTCCATTGGGTAGAGCGAATTATCGGTCATTTGCGCCAGCATTGTACGTGCTCCCGAAGTCTCTCTCTGCGTAGTTCGCGCTGGCGAACTACGCAGAGATTCTTTCCTGCGCCGCAGTCCAGTCGTTTCCCGGAAGGTCCCGGCTTTGCAACAGAAATTTAGAAATCTTCGAAGCTTGAATCAGCCGCTGCAGTTCCGACTGGAACC
>Ga0302140_10008331_pt1 | contig 12899 bp, 8 predicted proteins | sample I_Bog_E1_1_FD_202095 | JGI IMG/M metagenome (GOLD analysis project Ga0302140, IMG submission 202095) | Peat permafrost microbial communities from Stordalen Mire near Abisko, Sweden - I_Bog_E1_1 | ecosystem: Environmental > Terrestrial > Soil > Wetlands > Peat | place: Sweden: Abisko, Stordalen...
GGCCCAACTGGAGATCTTTGAGAAGAACGCGCGTCCCCTCTTTGCCGACAAGTGCCAGGGCTGCCACAACGAAAAGCTCAAAAGCGGCGGCCTCGATTTCTCTTCCGCCGACGGCATCCGGCAGGCCGGCGCCAACGGCATCTTCGGCGTCGCGGCAGACCCCGACAAAAGCCCCATCCTTCAAGCTCTTGGCTACGAAGCCCGCATCAAGATGCCGCCCCAGGGCAAACTGCCCGACGGGACGATCGCGGCCGTTCGCGAATGGATCGCCGCGGGCGCGCCCGTTCCCGCTGCTGCCGGCGGAGCCGCTGGTGTCGAAACTTCTTCCACGGGACTGCGCCCGGTCGCCATCCGCGGTGTAATCACGGAAGCCGACAGGAATTTCTGGGCCTTCAAACCGATCGCGCATACGGAGCCGCCCGCCGCCTCGAATAAGGACTGGAACGCGGGCGTTATCGATCGTTTTGTCCTCGCCAACCTTCATAAGAACGGTCTCGAACCCGCCCCTGCCGCCAACCGGGTCACCCTCATTCGCCGTGCCACCTTCGACCTGATCGGTCTGCCGCCTACCGAAAAAGAGATCAACGACTTCGTCGCCGATAAATCGCCCAATGCCTTCGAAAAGGTTGTCGATCGCCTGCTCGCCTCGCCCCGCTATGGCGAGCGCTGGGGACGCCTCTGGCTTGACGTAATGCGCTACGCCGATTCCACCGGCAGCGACGAAGACCACCGCTATCCGCATGCCTGGCGCTACCGCGACTACGTCGTCAAAGCCTTTAACGACGACATGCCTTACAACGAGTTCGTCCGCGAGCAGCTGGCAGGCGATATCCTTGCGGCCGATCCGAACTCCGGCGTGGGCTACCAGGGTATCGTAGCCACCGGCTTTCTTTCTCTGGGCAAGAAGGCGTTGGCCCAGAAAGACCTGCCGCTCAAGCGCTATGACGTGGTCGACGACCAGATCGACGTTACCGCCAAGGCTTTCATGGGCCTTACTGTGACCTGCGCCCGCTGCCACGACCATAAATTCGACCCCATCGCGACCAAGGATTACTACGCGATGGCTGCTATCTTCGCGAGCACGTTGAGCTATGAGAAAGGTCAGGACGGCGACCCCGTTCAGACTCCGCTCGCGCCCGCCGGACAATTCGAAGCCTTCAGGAAACAATGGACCGACTACCTGGGCGTCGAGCATAAGATCGACAAAATCATAGATTTCGACAGCGTGGCCAAAAAAGATCGCGACAAGCAGGAAAGCCTGCTGGCTGCCTACATGCTCGCCGCTTCAGGCGGGCCCGCCGATTCCACTCTTGACCCGCAACAGCTTGCTAAATGGACTGCATACCTTAACCTCAAAGGACGCCCCGAACTGGTTAAGTGGTACGCCTCTACGGATGCAAGCCGCGGGCAGATCGCCCAGCAGTATCAGGAGGACTTCCGGCGCAGCGCCTATCAATACGATCAGAACTTAAGCTGGTGGAAGACCGCCCGAAGCAGCTATCCGAATGCCGGTAAAGTCGCGGGCCCCCGTCCTGAAGTCGATAAGGCTCAGGACCCGTTCTTCTACGCCGCCTGGATCGATCCCCGCGGTCCCGTCTATCGTTCCGACGAGGAGCGCATCGCCGCGCTCCCCTCCGATCAGGCCACCGAGGTGCGCAAACTGATCGCCGAGCGCACGGAGATGGAGAGGACGCTTCCCACTAAGGAAGTTCCTATGGCCATTGCAGTCAAAGAAGGCCCTGTCATGGAACAGCATGTCTTCCTGCGCGGCGATTACCACAACCTGGGCGACCTGGTCGAACGCACCGAACCCGCCATCCTGCGGCTCAACGCGCCCGCTCCGCCTGTCACTACTAACAGCGGACGGCTCGAACTCGCCAACTGGATTGTCGACCCGCGCAATCCGCTGCCTGCCCGGGTCATGGTCAACCGCATCTGGCAGGGGCATTTCGGCGATGGCATCGTGCGCACTCCGGATAATTTCGGCAAACTGGGCGACCGCCCGTCCAATCCCGAACTCCTCGATTACCTCGCTACTCAGTTCGTGGAAAACGGCTGGTCCATCAAGAAAATGCACCGCGCCATCATGCTCTCGAAGACCTATCAGATGAGCGCCGAATACGATGCCGATAAGAAAGCGAAGGACCCCGAAGACCGGCTCATGTCCCGCTTTCCGCGCCAGCGCCTCAGCATTGAAGAGATCCGCGACGCCTTCCTGTCGATTGGTGGCGACCTCGACCTCGCCATGGGCGGCACGCTCGATCCGGGCGTCGGCACCGATGGCGAAACCAGCGCCAGTCGCATCAGCATGAATCCCGAGAGCACCAACCGCCGCAGTATTTACCTGCCGCTGCGCCGCTCCAATCTGCCGACGCTTTACATGCTCTTCGACTTCGGCGATGCCACCAGCCCCGAAGGCCATCGCAACCCTACGACCGTCGCGACTCAGGCGCTCTTCGTCATGAACAGTCCGCTCGTCAACCGCGAAGCGAAACAACTCGCGGACCGTCTCATCAAACAGGACAAGAAGGAATCGAAGCGAATCGAGGAAGCTTATACAGCGATACTCGACCGCCGCCCCGATCCCGCCGAGGTCGATGCCGGTCTCAGCTATATGCAGAACCTTCGGCGCAAGTGGAACGATATCGACGAGGCTAAGGCATGGCAGAGCTTCTGCCACGCGCTCATGGCCTCTAACGAATTTCTGTACATCTATTAAGGACCCCGATGCAATTCAAAGACTTCATCACGAAAGCGCCGCGGACGAATCAGATGTCGCGCCGCGCCATGCTTCGCGCCGCAGGCTGCGGCTTCGGCATGATGGGCCTGCAATCGCTGCTTGCCGAAACGGCGGCCGCCGCGGCGACAGCGGATCCGTTGGCTCCTAAGTTGCCCATGTTCCCGGCCCGCGCCAAACGTGTGATCTTCCTCTTCATGCACGGCGGCCCTTCGTCCATCGACACCTTCGATCCTAAGCCTTACCTCGATCAAAACGACGGTAAGCCGCTGCCTATCAAACAGCCGCTCACGTTTGCCGCGGGTAAGACCGGCGGCCTGATGAAGTCCCCGTGGAAGTTTCAGAACTCCGGCCAGAGCGGCTTGCCCATCAGCGATCTCTTCCCCGCCATCCGCGAGTGCGCCGACGACCTCTGCGTCGTTCGCTCCGTCGTAGGCGAGGGCGTAGACCATGGCGCGGCCTTGCTGCAGACCTTCACCGGGACGTTCACGTTTACCCGCCCCAGCCTGGGCTCATGGGTGCTCTACGGGCTGGGGACTGAGAACCGTAACTTGCCAGGCTACATCACGATCAAGCCGGCTCTCTCGCATGGCGGGGCCAAGAACTGGAGTTCCGGTTTCTTACCCGGCTCCGTTCAGGGCACGGCCATCGGACATGCGGGCATGCAGGTTGCCGACATTCAGAAGGAGCCTATCGAATATCTGGTCAATCAGGGGCTGAACCGCGAACAGCAGCGCTATGAACTGGACATGATCCAGGCGATTAACCGGAAGCATCAGGAACTCTGGAAATACGACGACGATCTCGAAACCCGCATCCAGTCCTTCGAGATGGCGTTTCGTATGCAAGCGGAGGCGCAGAAGACTTTCGATGTCTCGGGCGAATCAGAAGCAACCAAGAAGCTCTACGGTCTCGACGATCCTAAGACCGCCGATTTCGGCTGGCAGTGCTTGCTGGCCCGCCGCCTGGCCGAAGCCGATGTGCGCTTCATCCAGTGCACCCACAGCTACAAGTGGGATCAGCATACCGACCTCTTTGTCAAACACAACGAGAACGCGGCCGAAGTCGATAAGCCCATTGCCGGCCTTCTCAAGGACCTCAAGGCGCGCGGCTTATTGAAGGACACGCTCGTAGTCTGGTCCGGAGAGTTCGGCCGCACGCCGATTTCCGAAAGCGGCAATGGCCGCGATCACAATCCCTACGGCTACACGGTCTGGATGGCGGGCGGCGGCGTGAAGCCCGGCTTTGCCTACGGATCGACCGATGAGTTTGGGTATCATGCGGCCGAAAATCGTATGCACCTGCACGACCTTCACGCCACAATCCTGGCTCTCACCGGCCTCGATCACCTGAAGCTGACCTATCGCTACTCAGGCCGCGACTTCCGGTTGACCGATACCGCCGGAGCCGTCCACGAGGGCATCTTTGCTTAGACCGCCAGCTTCAACAGGATCGTAGTCCAGTCTTCCCCAACCTCGGGCCCGAACAGGGCTTGACAGTCAGTTACCAGAGGCCACCGGCGGTATGTCGCTGGCTTTTTGCGATGGAGGTGACCCCGTTTGGCGGGGGGCTGCGCATGAGTGGTTGCGCCGGGAAATGATAACGGAACTCCGCTGCCGGTTCCGCTGTCGTTTCCCAGTCCGGTCGGGGGCACGCGTGCGCGGGCGAATACGGCGACCGTCACTTTGAATCCGGGCTCCGGACAGATTGTGCAGGCGGACGGCCAGACGAGTCAGGCCGCGTAGACTGGCTGGGCGCAGTCGCTCGCCAACCGGCGGCTACTCCACGGGCATCGCGCTGGCGAATACCGCTCCGCAGGCCATGGCGGTTCCGGTGGTGATTTACGCCGATACCGGGGCGACGCTGTTTCCACCCCGATTCAGTTGTCTGCCGGAGGGCCCGCCTCGTTTCTCATGCGGAGCCAGTACGCGCTGACGGCCTGTATCCGGGGCATCGTGGAGTTTGATACCCCGAGCGACGGGCAGATCAGCGTGCCGGGGATCCGGGGCGAATCCGACGGGGCGTTCACGACCATACTTCAGGCGGGCGTCGAGAAGCTCCCCGATCCGGAACATCTCGGCGCGATGTAGTCGATGGGCCGGTTCACTTTCGGGCGAAATCGTTCAGCCTTAGCTTGTTGATGAGAATGCCGACGAGTACGGCGAATGTCCGGGTGTGGCTTTGTAAACGGCTGTGGCTCTGTAAAAAATGATGAAACCTTTACCGTCCACCCGCAGTCTTTTTGTGCGTCCGCTTCACAACTGTGAGACGGCGATTGACATTATTGACATTCGGGTAGATCATTATTGACAAGGGGAATCCCATGTACACGCAGCGACTCTTGACATCGGCAGCGGTACTGATCGCGATGACGGCGGCTGTTTCGTCCGCACAAACCATCACGTCAGCTCATTCCGGACTTCTACATTACTTCGATGGATCCGTGTCCATCGACGGCAAAGCCATAGATTACAACCCGGGTAAGTTCTCTGAAATCAAGGAGAACAGCGTCCTGAGCACCGGTCAGGGGCGGGCGGAGATTCTGCTGACGCCGGGCGTTTACCTGCGCGTTGGCGAGAACACGTCAGTCAGGATGCTGGACAACCGGCTGTTGAGCACGCGGGTGGAATTCCTGGCGGGCTCGATGATTCTGGAGTCGGACGATCCGCAGGCGTCGATCAAAGATCCCTCCGTGACGATTGTGTACAAGGGCTATCAGTTGCAGCCGATGAAGTTCGGGATCTTCGAAATGAACTCCGATCCGGCGCAGATGAAGGTGTATCAGGGGCAGGTGACCGCTCAGGCCGGCGACAACAGGGCGACGGTGAAAGACGGACGCATGCTGGTGCTTTCGGCCGCGCTGCTGACCGAGAAGTTCGACGAGAAGACGGTGGACGATCTGTACCTGTGGGCGCGTGATCGCGGCGCGGCGTTGTCGGCGGCAAATATGGCGTCGGCGCGTTCGCTTTCGGCGAACGGCTTTTCTCAGAACAACCTCTATATGGGTGGAATGTATCCGGGACTGGGATTTAACAGCGCCTATGCGGGCGGCTGGTATCTGAATTCGGGACTTGGGATGTACACCTATATGCCCTACGGCGGGATGTTCTACAGCCCGTTCGGCTATGGCATGTTCAGCCCAGGTTCGATCTATAACTACTACACGCCGGGCGGATATTATTGGTATGGCGGCGGCGGCGCACCGACGGCCAGCCTGACGCCTCTGCCAGTTTCCGGCAGCACACTCAGAACGGCTTTGAACAGCACGGGGACGAGCGGACGTTTGACTGGCGGGCATTCGGGAATTTCGGTTCCGGTTGCGGGAAGCGGTTCCGGTACAGTCTCGCTGCAGCGTGCCGGTGCTTTCTCATCCTCGCTGGCTCGTGCGGGCAGCGGTTCGGGCGTTTCAGCGGGATCGGGCCGGTTCTCCGGCAATAACGGCGGCGGCAACAACGGTTCGGCCGGGTTCAGCGGCGGCGGAACAAGCGGCGGCAGCGGCGGTGGATCCTCGGGCGGTGGCGGTGGTGGCGGCGGTATGGCTGGCGGCTCTCGCGGTGGTGGAGGGGCTGGCGGCGGACGCGCCCGTTAAGAGCGGAGTCAATTTCGATTGCGTGATATCCTGAAGCTTCGCGCTTAACTGCGCGAAGCTTCTTCCTTTTAGCGGGAGAGATGGCCGAGTGGTTGAAGGCGCACGCTTGGAAAGCGTGTATAGGGGAAACTCTATCGAGGGTTCGAATCCCTCTCTCTCCGCCATAATATTTTCAATAACTTACAGAGATCATGCTCAGAAATGGTGGGCATTGACTGCTAAAACCAGGTCAGGTTGGTAATGCCCCTGAACCCTATATCGCAGGCATTTCCGCACTGCCGGCAAATGCCTTAGTGGCGATGTCGTCGAGCACCATCGTAGACACCTGCGCCGAAAGCAGCACTTTTTGAACTTCTGTCCAGATCCGCAGGGACACGGATCGTTGCGGCCAAGTTTTTCCTGTAGCTCTTTATCGCCATGAACCACGCGGAATCCGCGATTCGGAATCGCTAGAGTTCCAGCAGACGCAGCCAGGCTTCGTAACGAGGACCGCCCGCTTCGCGAATTGCGCACCCCGGCTCCTCTTTGTGCGTGCAGTTGTTGAAGCGGCACCGTTCCCCGCCGAACTCCGGGAAGGCCGCCTTCAGTTCACTGAGGGTCACCGGACCCAGTCCGAATTCTCTGATACCGGGCGTGTCGATGATTCGCGCTCCGTTCTTCAGGTGATAGAGCCGTGACGCGGTTGTAGTGTGTCGGCCTTTGCCAGTCTCCTCGTTCAGAGCTCCGACCCGAGCCTGGCCTTTTTCAGTAAGCGCGTTCAGAAGGGAACTCTTGCCAACGCCGCTGTGCCCGGTCAGAACAGCGACGCTGCCGGCGAGCCGGTCGCGAAGTCCGTCGATTCCCTCGCCGGTCCTGGTGGAACAGAGCACGATCGGTATCTCGTAACCCGATACGGCAGATGTGTCCGCGGCGAGGTCGAGTTTGTTGATGCAGAGAATGGGCTGAATTCCGCCACGGGCCGCGGCAATCAGGTATCGGTCAATCAGACCTGTGCGAAGAGGAGGGTTGGTTATTGCGGCTACAATCACCATGCGATCAACGTTCGCTACGATGACCCGTTCATGCCGCTCATTGACGGGATCGGTTCGGGTAAGAACGGTGCGACGTGGTGCGATACCAGAGACGCTGTCGTTCAATACGCAGACTCTATCGCCCGGCACCACCGGGATCTCACACCGGACATGTCGAGTTTCCCCTTCGATATCGACGCTGCAAAGTCCAGGCCCGACGCCGATCACAAGTGCGTTCCGTTCGCCCGGCTCAGTCGCGATTGGGCGGGCCTGCGCAGCAAGAAGCTTCTGTCGCCGCAACGAGTCTTTCCTGCCCTTGTCACTTTCACGCATTGAGGAAACGCAGTGAGTGCGCTGTTAGATCGAAACCGGTCAATATAACAGGTTACCGAAACGTCCCGCGTTGAGCGAGCGCACGACGCGATTGCGGCTTTCTCTCCGGGCGCAGGCGTTTGGCCTGATTCGATCCCGCCTCGTCTACCGTGGCAGAATCGGCAGCAAGCACTATCGCCGCGTTCGGAATCCGCCGATAGAATAATCGATGACGGTTGTACACCCTTCTCACGACAAGATAGCCCGGTATATTCGGGGTTATCTGGATGCTCCGGGATCGCCGGCCGTTGTCCGGCTTGAACAGCATTTGCTGAACTGTTCCCACTGTATCCTCCGTGCGGAGCACGCAGTCGAGTTGGGACAGGCGCTGCGGGCAGCGATCACGACACTGCGAAACGACATCGACGACGGGCAGTTTGAATAGGTCTTGCCTGGGGCGTTGTGTGTCGTCCCGGCCCTTTACGCCTGCCGTGCAGCCATGAACTGACGGCCTCCCCTGTCAGATCCGTTTTGATTCAATGATTGACCTTGCCATTCGGGCCGCAGGGAGCGAAGAAGTCATCACGATGAACAACGCCCACGGCGACGATCTGCTTTCCCAAACCGGTGAGGTAGTGCTTGTAATGCGTCCGATCTTTTGATCATGCGTGGGTGCGCAGCCGCTTCATCGGATGGGAGACCTGGTCCGTGTACTGCCGCCAACGCTCCGTCGCAGATTCTTGTTCTGAAAACCGCTGATGTTGAACTCACGGCTGCCGCGCAGGAGGCTTAGTACAACAGGCCTTCCGTCCACGTATTTGCAATTGGCACCGACCTGATAGGGGGCATTATCGGGAGTGTTCAGGATACCCAAATTTGCCGAAGAGCCCGCTGGAAGTTTCCACCCAACATGAGCGCTATGTCTGCACTCGTATAGCCGCGCCGGAGAAGCCCCTCGGTCAGTTCGTAAACGCGGTTGCTGTGGTTCAGCCCGGAGATGTCGTAAGACGGGTGAGCATCCAGATCGAAATCGCTTCCGAGGCCGACATGCCCGACGCCCACCAGCCTCACCGCGTGGTCGAAATGGTCCAGCACGTCCCCGACAGTCGCTAGTCCGCCTGCCCGCACGAATTGCCGCACGGAGGTGATCCCGAAAACGCCTCCCTTGCGTGCGACCGCACGAATCACCTCGTCGGACTTGCAGCGCGCGACGCCCGGAGTCAGGGCGCGGCAGTTGGAATGTGTAATGAGGACCGGCATCTCAGACGAAGAAATTGCGTCGAGGCTTGTCCGCTGGCCGCAATGCGATACGTCGATGGCCATTCCGACCGAATTCATCCGCGCGACCAACTCCCCGCCGAACGCGGTGAGCCCTCTGTCGCGACTCACGGTGCAACCATCGCCGACGTGGCTTTCGCCGTTATAGGTGAGTTGCGTCAGGCGCTGTCCCATCCGGTAGAAAACGTCAACGTCGTCCACGCTTCGGAAATGATTCGCATCCTGCATTCCCAGGATGATCCCGATCCGGGCTTCACGCCTGGCCCGGTCCAGGTCGTCAGGCCTGTCCACGCGCACGAAACAGTTCGGATGCCACCCTATAAACCGATTCCATTTGTCGAGCCACACACGGGTGATGTCATACGACGAGCCAACCTCGAAAGCGACGGCCGGGTGGAATACGTCAATGCCGGAGCCGCGCAGCTTCTCAAAGTCGGTGCTGGTGAATGCAGACGGTATCTGAAGCCACCGGTCAAGCAGCGCCCAGTTCAGAGTAAGGAGGCCGAGCATGTCGATTACGTTCGACTCGGTGACGAGATCGATGGCGCGTCTCGAAAACTCGTGCGGCGTCGTAGCCGATCCGAACAGCGGCGTCGCCAACAGTGATAAAGAGCTCGTGAGTAGTTCTCGGCGACGCAAGTTGCACCAGCCTAAACTCTGTACTGTACCATACAAATAACTTGAGGGGTCAATCGTCCGGCAGTCGGCGCAGTCGGCCAGGGCGAAACGGGGTCGTCACTCTCAAACCCACGAGGAACTGGTCTCGCTGACGATGTGATTTCCGGTGGTGTCCAAACCGAGTCCGGAGAAGCGGAGCGTAAAGCAAGAGGCAGCTTCTGTCGAGCCGATGTTGCTTCAGCGATCCGATGAACTGCCCGACGGGACCGAGCGGCTGCGCGGAATTGAAGCTCGACGGCTACCGCGCCGTCGCTCTCAAGACTGCCGGCCAGGTTCATCTCCGCTCGCGAAATGACAACGACTTGGATCTGAGATACCTCGCAATCGTTCGTGCGCCGGCGCATCTTCCGTACGAAACCGTGATCGATGGCGAGATCGTCGCGTGTTCGGGTTTCGGGTGGAAGATGCGCATCGACCGCGGGGCAGGAATTCCTCATTGGCGGTTAAACCGTGGGTGGGAGCGGGAGAACATTTGACTCGCCGATCTTGGGATACTACGAGGGTTAGAATGTGATTCGCGCAGCCCGGACGCGTAACGGCTGGGAGCCGGGCTTGACGGCGGCAAAAACGGCGGATTGCCGGTGGCTGAAGCCAGTTCTCGTCGGACAGTCTGAATATGTGGTTGGACTCCCGACAATCACCTGCGACACTCGCGATTCGTCGGCCTGCGCGGCAGGGATGTCGTTCGGAGGACTAAGCCATTCTCGGCGCGTTCCCGCAACCACCACTTCGATGGCAATCAAGCATCGGCGCAGGATAGGATATAACTCAAGGAGAGAAAGAAAATGTTCGCTTTCCATTCCCGTTGTGCGATTCCGCTGGCCGCAATGCTCGTTTGGCTCGCGCCCGTCAGAGCGACTGATCTCGACCCGAAGGCGCTCACTTATAAACTGCCTTCGCAAATCACGTGGGTCGAGAATAAGACAGCGGGTAACGCCATAGCCGTTCTGGCAGGCGATCCCAACAAACCTGGCCTCTATGTGATTCTCGAGAAATGGTACGCCCACCATAACAGCCGCCCCCACTTCCATCCCGACGACAGGTTCATAACTGTAATATCCGGGACCTGGTGGGTGAACACCGGCCCGAAATACGATCCCGACGGCATGGTTCCGCTGCCCCCGGGAACCTTTGTTACGCATTTTGGGAAGCAGATTCATTATGACGGCGCCAAAGAAGCGGAATGTGTAATTGAGATCGCCGGGGAGGGACCCGCTCAGGCCACGCGGGCCGAGCAGCCCTAAGGATTTCTGCACTCTTGCTGGTTATGGTGGCGCGCCTATCTGTGGGCAGGCGTCTTCGTGCAAAACGCGGCGTGGCGGTTATCGCAGGCCCGTCGGCGGTAGTTATTTCGCTTATAGCTCTTCCTATACTCGCGGACCCGCGCGGGCGAACGCGGAGAAATACGATAAAACCGATGCCTTCGAATTTCAACGCACCGGACCTGACTCCGGATGAAAGGACCTACTTTTGAATCGGATAGCCCTGCCAGAGGTATTCCAGTGCCTGCGGCAACGTCTGATTGATGATTTTGGCTTCGGTGTGGCCCCCGTTTTTCGCGTAAATCAACTGGTAGTGGTAGCCCTTAGCCTTTAACACTGCAGCCATGCGCTGGTTGGCGATTACCCAGTTACGACGGGCCTCTGACGCGGTACCGGCTCCGTTGTCATTTTGTGCGACCTCCAGCCAGACACGAAGAGGCTTCACCGCGCTGTCTGAAATCAGGTGTTCCGGATACTCCCATGCGCCGTGCGGAACCTCCGGGCTGTTCTGCAGATTCACATAAGTGCCTGAGTACGTCAGCACGCGGTGGTAAAGGTCCGGCTTGAACCAGGCCATGGTGAACGCGACCGCGCCACCCGAACTGCCGCCCAGGGTCATGCGGCCTTCCGGGTCCTTCGTCAACTTTACGTTCGCTTCTCTTTCGGCGCGCGGCAGGACTTCAGCTTCCACGTAATCGACGTACTTTCCCGAAACGGTGTCGTATTCCATGCTGCGCTCAGATCCGCCGTTGTCGATCATCACGGCCACCATAACGGGCAGGCGGTGGTCGGCGATCATGTTGTCAAGGATGGTGGGCAGCTTGTACCGCATTCCGTAGGCATCCGCGGATACGATGACCGGTGCGGGCGTGCCCGCTACGTATTGGGCAGGAACGTAGACGCAGACGTGGCGATCGAACGCTCCCCTCATACCCGGATAGAACTTGCTCTCGGCCGAATTCATAACGAACTCGAAAACCTTGCCCTCGGGAACGCCGGCGCGTTTGGTCTGTTCCGGGGCAGGGGCGTAGTCGGGTCCGACCGAATAGTCGCCATCCGGTGCGCCTGCCTTCCAGGCGGGAAGATCCATCAGTCTGGCCATATCCGCCATGTCTTCCGGTGTGGGCTGACTGACCGCGCGGGGTCCGCGCCCACCACGACCAGGCGCCGGCGCCGGTGGATTCGCGCGGGCAGCCGGAGGCGGGGGAACACACGGAACAGCCGCGGCAAGTGGCGCCTGGGCCACCGCAAATTGCGTAAAGAACAACAAACCGAGCGCAAGTTTCATTTTTAGATGTCTCCTCGAAGAGGTATTCTACAGCAACGCCCCCTCGAATAATCGGGATACCCGGTCTTCTCTTCCTGGTCGAAGCTTCTCATGCTCTGTGTCATCGACAGGTCGTCATCCGCCTGGCTAAGACGTGTAAGAACCTGGAAAACGATCCACGCACGGGCGGACTCAGGCTGCGGCTGAAGGCGGCGGAGTGGAAAAGCCCGCCGAAGACGGACGCCGACGGGCAGCGCGGATTTTTTTACCAGCCCGAAGGATGGGGCAGGGAACAGCAGTATTTCGGAGCTCGCAAGCTCAAACCGAAACATCCCGCAGCAACGCCGCGCCCTCCCGGCCCGGCAGGAACTTCCGCGAAACCCAGCCTCAGCCGGAGCACCACCGCCGCGAAAAAAAACGGAGCTCACAATCTGAATATTCTACTTTTGGAACGAACGAACCCAAGCCTCTGCGTCGGGTTTTCGGCTACTTCCCAGGCTTGTAGGTCTTCGCGAACCCGTTGCGCGTATTGGTGACGCGAAACGTGCCGTCCTTCTCAACCGAGACCTTGAGCCACTTCCCGCCCGGCCCACCCGCCAGGTTGGCTATGAAGTCCGGCTTGACATTCGATTTCTCGCCGCCCGCGGGCTGATAGTTCATCTGCCAGTAGTCTTCCAGTCCGGGCGATGCTTCGACAATCCCGAAGACTTCCGGCGTGGCGCCGTGGCTCGTAGGATTATCCGCAATCACTACGCGTGGCCGGAGC
>Ga0302140_10008333_pt1 | contig 12896 bp, 10 predicted proteins | sample I_Bog_E1_1_FD_202095 | JGI IMG/M metagenome (GOLD analysis project Ga0302140, IMG submission 202095) | Peat permafrost microbial communities from Stordalen Mire near Abisko, Sweden - I_Bog_E1_1 | ecosystem: Environmental > Terrestrial > Soil > Wetlands > Peat | place: Sweden: Abisko, Stordalen...
TTTGCTCTTGCGACCATGCTTCTCAAAACTCGCCTGTGATGCCAGTGTCTGCTGAAACCGCGCCATTCGCTTCATACCTATAGTTTATTCAAATATCACGCGGCTTGCAGACTTGTGCAGAGGTTCCTTAGAGGTAGTGGATCAGAACCCGCTTCATGTGTTTACTCTCCAGCACCCTCGCAATTCGTTTCACGATATTACGGCGCAGGTCGAGCTCAACCGGAATGTTGGGGTCCTGGTGCGCTTCATTGATTCTGGTGCCGACAGCAAACTTCACAATATCGCTGTCAAGCAGCATGGTGGCCAGTCGCACCGCCGCATTGGACCTCATCTCTTCCGGAGCGAAGCCCTCCTCAAGAAGCCGTAGCACTTCACCCAGAGTCAGCGTGCCTTCCGTCACCAGATCGAAGCCATCCATCCTGGCAGATGGCGGAACTTTTGAATGTAATTGCTGGCGCATATCGATCTGGATTGAACGGTTGAGCATCCGCGAGATGATGTTAGCCGTGGTTCCGCCGCAGATGACTTTGCGCCCCGGCGTACGTTCGGCCATCTTTGCAAGATCAGTATCGTGCGCGCGGTTGAAGGGTGCTCCTGTCATCACCAGCAACTGGCGGGGGCTGCGGAAGTAAACCACGCCGCAGGTTATGTCATCCTTTGCGCTGAGGCCATCGACCTCTTCCGCTCTTGCAACAAGTAGGCGCGATAACTCGCGTGCCGAGATATAAGGATACCGGTCGATCTTTTCGCGGACGAATTTGTCAACGCTATCCAAACCCCATCCAAGAGGCGTGCGGTACTCGCCCATGCCCGCCTGGGTGATGCCATCGGAGAAGAAGATGATGCGATCTTCACGCTGAACGTCAAAATTGGAAAAGCTGATCACGCGGTCTTCCCAACGTTTGGGACGCACTTCGGTCTTGTCGATGTGCAACTCGCCATTGGGCCGAATGAGCAGAAAGGGCGGATTGCCGTGCTCGATGATGCGGGTTTCGCCGTTGCTGGCCATATCGACGACAGTGAAGGTGGAATAGCTGATCTTGCGCACGCTGCAAATTGGCAGTGTGTCCATGATGATTTCGGCCGAGTCGTGAATGTCCATGGCGCTGGCGGTGAACTTCAAAGCCATGGTTGCCGTCATGGACGCCAGCACACTGGCTTTCACGCCGCTGCCCAGGCCGTCAGAGAGAACAGAGATCATGCGGCCTTCCGGTTCCACTTTCCGTGATAGAAAGACGTCGCCGGAGATGAACTGGCCGTGCTTGGCGCGCTGATAGGAATCGACCTCGATAAAGCTATCGGCGACGGTCATTGCTGGCCACCGGCCTCGTTGCCATCGACCTCTTCGGGACTGAAGGAGCGCACGATGGAGTTGAGAATGATTTCGGAGTCGGCGGCGTTTTCGCCGAGGAGGAAGGCGATCTGCTGCACCGTCTTCAGGTTCTTCTGGATGACCTCGCGCGCACGCCCGATGATCTGCTCTTTCTGGAAGATGGGCTTGGTGATGTCCTGGAAGATGCCGCACATGACGGAGTGAGGCTCGATCGAGAAGATGCTCGTGTTGAGGATGCTTCGCTGGTAGCGGATGTCGTGGCCCACAATATCTTCGCCTGAATCGAGCACGCGGTTGAATAAGTAGGAGAAGGGAATCACCGCGTCCAGTGCGCTGCCTTCAAGGTCTTTTGACTGCTCGACGTCGGCGGCGAAGAGATGCGCGAAATTCAGGTTGCATTCGATGATCTTCAGATTTTCATCGACAATGACGACCGCGGACGGCATTTTTTTGAGAAGAGCGTTGGCTTTTTTCTGCGCCAGCTTGCGCGTATACGTGGCGCACATCATGCGCTCCGCGTTGTGCGCGATCAGCGCATGAGCAAAATCGCGGCAGGAGTCGTATCCGCAGCCTCCGCAGTTCAATTCATCCTCGGCCGAGTACTTTCCCACGGTGCGCAGTGCTTCCTGCAATTGCTGGTCGCTGTATTCATTGCGAGCCACCGGAGAAGCGGAATAGTTGCTTTCGATCCCCAGCGAAAGCTTGCGCGGAAACTCGCAGGCAGGCTTGGCGTAGTGGAGGATGTCATAACGGCGGCGCGCAACCGATGTGTTGCGCCCGGCCTTCGGTCCGTTCACGCACGATCCCGCGCACGCGGTCAATTCAAAAAAGATGTTGTTCTCGGGCTTCCACTCAGAGATGCCTTTCAGAGCCTGCTCGACGTTTGCTAGTCCGGAGAAAGACATGAATTGCGAGCTGTTGAACTCGTGATTGCCGGCAGCGCCCGGAATCATCCCGCCGTCAATGGGATATAGCGCACCCTCTTCTGCCTCGTTTGGCTGGAACCGGTCTTCCAGCGTTCCGGTTATCTCATCGAGATGAATTCCTTCCTCGTCCAGCCAATGATCCAGATCCTCGAAGGTGAGCACCGCATCGAGAAGCTCGGGATGCAGTTCGGCCTCCGTTTTCTTGGCGATGCAGGGACCGATAAAGACGATGGCGATGTCGTCGCCATAATGCGCGCGCAGCATTTTGCAATGCGTCAGCAAGGGCGAGAGAACGCCGAAAACATGAGGCTGGCATTCCGGATGATATTTGCTGATGAAATCCACGACGACAGGACAGGCGGAAGATATCCAGATCTGCTTTGGCTCGCTGCGCATCAGCGCGGAGACGCTAGCAGAGACCTGCTGTGCGCCGAGCGCGGTTTCCGATGCGGCGTGGAATCCCAACTTCTTGAGAGCATGAATTAGTTGGGCCGGCGACACACCGGAAAACTGCGCCACAAATGAGGGGGCAAGCGAGGCGATCACCTTGCGGCCGCTTTTCAGGAGAGCCATGACGGCAGGCAGATCGTCACGCACTCGCTTTGCGCTGCTGGGGCATGCCAGCACGCAGTTGCCGCACATGATGCACAGCTCAGGCACGACGCGCGCATAGCCATCCTCTACACGGATCGCTTTGACCGGGCACTCGCGGATGCACTTGTGGCAATCCTGACACTCGCGCTCCTGGGTGTAGATGGGGTTACGCCGTTCCATGGTCTGCCTCAAGAGGACTGCCCGGCTGCTGCAGCAGTTCGCGCAATTTTGCCGCGGTTACGCCGTGATAGAACTCTCCACCGATGCTCAGATTGGGCCCTTGCTTGCACTGGTCCTGGCAGAGCTTGCCCGTGAGCCGAATCGACGCGCTCAATCCGTGGTTCTTCACATGCTGATTGATGATGGCGAGATTCTCCGAGTTCCCTCTGGCGAAGCAGGAACTCCCCAGACAAACCACAATCTCGACAACTCCGGCCTCGGAAGCCATGGCTCACCTCACTATGCCTGCAACTGTACAAACCGCGAAGACACATCGGGCAGGATGCTCGCGAGATTCTCGAACTCTCCCCGTCCGCCTTGCCCCTCACCGGCAAAGCGGCCGAGTGAATGAATCTGGCCGCGCAGGCATTGACTGCAATCGGCGGCACTCTCCTCGATGCAAGCCTTCTCGGGATAAATCTCGTACAATCGGCGATACTTCGTTGGACTCAGATTTGGCATGACTACATTCGCGCCGGCTTTAAGGCCGAGCTTTCGTCCATCCACCCTGTTGATTGTGGCCAGCGCTGTCGTGCTGGGAATGTTTGCGGTGGGGCAAGCGATGCGCGTCAAAGCGATCATCTTGTAGACCATCTCTTCATTGCTCGGAACCTGTTCGGAGGGAAGAATTGCCGGACGAAGCGCGCCGGAACCCAAAGGCGTGTCGGCGTGCGCAATGTAAGGACCGATGCCGATCATGTCGAGATCGAGCGCGCGAAAAGTGAGAATGTCTTCGGCCAGGCTATCGAAGGATTGGCCGGGAATGCCGACCATCACACCGCCGCCCGCTTCGTACCCAAGGGCCTTCAGTTGCCGCAGCAGCGTCAGACGGCCGGGGCCATCGGCAAAACGATGGGGATGAATCACACGAAACAAATTCGCGTCCGAAGTCTCGAAGCGAAGCAGATAGCGGTCTGCGCCCGCGGAGCGCCACAATTTAAGTTCGTCTTGCCTGCGCTCGCCGAGGCTTAGAGTTACCGCCAGCGTTGTCTCGCGCTTGATCCACCGCACGATCTCCGCAATCCATTCGGCGGTGAGCAGATCGTCTTCACCGGCCTGCATCACGACCGTGCCGTAGCCAAGCCGTTCGGCCTGACGAGCGCAGTCGAGGATTTCCTCTCTCGTCATGCGGTAACGCTGCAAGGCGCGATTGGCCTGCCGCAGTCCGCAATACATGCATTGGCGCACGCAGTGACTGGAAATCTCGATGAGTCCGCGCAGATGCACGGCGTCGCCGACGCTCTGCTTGCGCACTGCGTCAGCCCGCTCGTATAGCTCCGCGAGGCGTGAGGAGCGTTGCTCACGGAGCCATTTGAGTATCTCGAGTTTGGTTAATTCTTTCACGCTAATTCACAAGACTCATCTCGATTACATCCAGGTCGGCCAAGCTGCTGATTCCGACCGCTTCCAGTTGTTCCTGGCGCGCCTCTTTGTATGCGACCAGCGCCTCTGGGAAGGGTTCCAGCGCGCGCTCAAGAATGCCCAGCGAATAGGCAATCACCAGACCGTAGTTTGTGATGGGCACTCCCTGACGATGGCACTCGGCGATGCGGCTCAACATCTCCTGGCGATTCCACATGCAGGCGCCGCAGTGAATGACGAGCTTGTAGGGCGAGAGGTCCTGCGGGAAGTCGCGTCCTTTTACGGTTGTGAATTCCAGATCGCCGCCGACATACTTTTGCAGCCAACGCGGGATCTTCACCCGGCCGATGTCCTCTTCAATTGGATGGTGCGTGCAGGACTCGGCTACCAACACCTTGTCGCCGGGACGCAACGAATCTACCGTTACAGCCGCACGAGTCTGAGCGACGAGATCACCCTTCAAACGAGAGAGCAGAATTGAAAACGCAGTGAGCGGAATGGAATCCGGTGTGACGCGCGCGACCTGATCGAAGACCGCGGCATCGGTCACGACGAGGCTGGGAGGAGTCTTGAGATTGTCCAACGTCCTCTGCAATCCGGCGTCCTTGACTACTACGCAAGAGGCCTCGGCATCGAGCAGCTCGCGAATGGACTGCGCTTGCAACTGTTTGATGCGGCCTTTGGGCGCTTCCTTGTCGATGGGCATGACGAGTACTGCTGTTTCGTTCGGCCCAATCAGATCGCGCAGCAGGGCCGGTGGCTCGACGGACTCAGCAGGCGCAATCTCCCAGAGCTTTGCGCGGAATTTATCCATTCCTTCGCCGGTTGTCGCGACGAGTTTCACGTACGGCAGATTCTCCTGCTCGAAGCGAATCATGTGCTCCGTATTCGGGCGCTGAAGATCCGTCTTGTTCAAGGCTACGAGCACTGGAATCTTATGTGCGCGAAGCTCGGCGAGAAGCTTTTCCTCAAAGTCCGTCCATACGCCGGACTCGCAAACGAGCACGCCAATATCCGTGCGATTGATGGCGAGGCGCGTCTTCTCTATGCGCTGCGCGCCGAGCGCGCCGACATCATCCACACCAGCCGTGTCGACGAAGAGTACCGGCCCGATGGGAAGCAGTTCCATTGGCTTCTCGACCGGATCGGTGGTTGTGCCAGCCTCCGGCGAGACGATGGAGACCTTCTGCTGAGTAATAGCGTTCAGCAGGCTTGATTTGCCGACGTTGCGGCGTCCGAAGAAGCCGATATGAAGACGAAAACCCTTGGAAGTTGCCCGAATCATCGTGATCTCCTTTTTCTATACGAAGACGTCGCGTTCGCCGCGGCGAACCTTGTTTAACATCGGCAGCGCACGGGCGGTCTGCTGGCCGTCCATGTGTTGCAGTTCAATCGAGATGAGCTTTTCGCCGTCGGACTTTGCCTGCGGGCTGGCGTAGTCGCTGAGGTACTCCTGAAAGGTGGAAAGCGCGTTGGGATGGCAGTGATACTTGATCTCTCCGGGCTTGGCCACATCCATGAAGTCCTTGCCTGTGCGCCCCAATCGATAACATGCGGTGCAGAAGGAAGGAAGAAAGCCCAGCGAGACCACGTCGCTGACAACCTCTTCGACAGAGCGGTGATCGCCCAGTTGAAACTGGCTGCCGTTCGGGTCGCCTTCGCCGTCTTTATAGCCGCCTGGATCGGTACGGCTGCCGGCTGAAATCTGCGAGATTCCCAACTCCAGCGTTGCGCGGCGCACCTCCGCCGTTTCGCGCGTGGACATGATCATTCCGGTATAAGGCACCGCGAGACGCATGATCGCAATCATCTTCATGAAGTCCGCGTCGCTGACCGGATGCGGCGGCTGAGAGGCGATGTCGGAACCCACAGCCGGCTCCATGCGCGGAAAGCTGATGGTGTGCGGGCCAACGCCGAATGTCTCTTCCAAATGACGAATCTGCTGCATCATCGCCATAATCTCGAAGCGCCAGTCATAGAGGCCGAACAGGACGCCGATACCGACATCGTCAATGCCAGCTTCCATGGCCCGGTCGAATGCGGTGGCGCGCCAATCGTAGTCGCGCTTGGTGCCTTTCAGGTGAACCGCCGCATAGGTGGGGCGATGATAGGTCTCCTGGAAGAGCTGAAAGGTTCCGATCTCAGCTTGCTTCAGCAGCCGGAAGCGTTCTGTCGTCTGCGGCGCAAGATTCACATTGACGCGCCGGATTTCACCGGGACCTACACGCGTGGAGTAAATGGTCGCGATGGAATCAAGAAGATATTGAAAGCCCTCAGGAGGCAGCGCCTCGCCGGAGACCATCAAGATCCGCTTGTGTCCCTGGCGAATCAGGATGCGAGTCTCTGCGGCAATCTCATTTTGCGTTAGTGTGCGGCGCTTGAGAGAAGCGTTGGTTGCGCGAAAAGCGCAGTACGTGCACTCATTGGAACAGCGATTGGAGATATAAAGTGGAGCGAAGAAGACAAGCCTCGATCCGTAAATGTCTTCTTTGATCTGCTTGGCGGTCGCGAAGATCTCCTGGAGCAGCTCGGGACTTTCGACAAAGGACAGAGTAGCCACTTCATCCATCGAAAGCCCGCGCATCTCGCGTGCTTTTACCAGTAGTTCGCGAACCTTTGCCGGCTCCGGGCGCTTGTGCTGCGCCAGAATCGTTTCTATCTCTACTTCGTTGATAAAGTCTGCTCGTTCATGAGTAATCAAAATAGTCTCCTTTCCGATCACTCAGTCGGCGCCAGGGCTTGCTAGTTCCGCGTCGGCTGCTTAAGCCGGTTTGTCAACTTCAATACGGCTGTTCAACTCTTCAATCGCCTTTGCGGCGGTGCAGTGATGCACGTACTCGCCGTCGATCATTACGTTTGGACCACTTTCGCATTTCTCGAAACAGAATCCTGCCCGCACATCGATTCGGCCTTCCAGCCCGTTCTGTTCCGCGTGGCGCAGCACGCCATTCAGTACGTCCTGCGAGCCCTCCAGGAAACAATTCGTTCCCAGGCAGACACTGACTTTGGTTTTCTCGTTGCCCTGCACCTGGGTGAGCGAAAGCGACTCATCGGCGATGCGGCGGCGGCTCTGGTAGCTGGTGTGGAGCAGATGATGCGCCTTCTCTCCGCCGATTTCTCCGAGGAACTTCGCGTAGCACTCGGTGATGAAGACGTTGTCCTGCGACTTATGCAGTTGCAGCATCTTGTCCGCGTGATACAGGCCTTTTGTCCTGAGCGCGCGCGCATTGGTCGAAGTGGTAACCGGCTGTCCAGCGCCGCCGATGCAGCCGCCGGGGCAGGCCATCACTTCGATCAGGTCATAATGACTTTTGCCGGCTCTCACCTGTTCGGCAACGACGCGAGCATTCCGCAATCCGTGAACGACTGCGAGTTTGAGTTCCGTGCCGTTGACCTCAATAGTGGCTTCGCGAAGGCCGGAATCGCCCCGCACCTGGTCGAACTCGACATTGTCCAGCTTCTTGCCGGTGACCTTTTCAGCGGCGTAGCGCAGAACGGCCTCCATCACGCCGCCGGAGTTGCCGAAGATGACTCCGGCGCCGGTATAGAAGCCGAAGGGCATATCGAAGGACTCAGGCTGCAGGCTATCGAAGATGATACCGGCGGACTGGATCATCTGCGCAAGCTCTTGCGTGGTCAACACATGATCCACATCGGGATCGCCATCGACGCTCATCTCCGGGCGCTGGGCCTCGAACTTCTTGGCCGTGCAGGGCATGATGGCGACGACTTTAAGATTCTTGCGTTCGACCTTGAGCTGATCGGGAAGCATCGCCTTCACGAGTGAACCGAACATCGCCTGCGGTGAGCGGCAGGTGGAAAGATTCGGCAGCAACTCTGGGAAGTACTGCTCCGCGTACTTGACCCAGCCAGGGCAGCAGGAGGTGAACATCGGAAGAGTTCCACCGTTTGTCTTGCGCTCCAGAAATTCCGTGCCCTCTTCAATGACCGTGAGATCGGCCGCGAAGGATGTGTCGTAAATCTGATCGAAACCGAGGTTCTTGAGAGCCGCAACGATGCGGCCCGTGGTGATTTCGCCCGGCTTCAGGCCAAAGCACTCGCCGAGACCGACGCGCACGGCTGGCGCGATTTGCACGACGACTGTATTTTTCGGATCGGCAAGCAAATCCCAAACCTGATCCACTTCGGACTTTACGGTTAGCGCGCCGGTGGGGCATACGCTGGCGCATTGTCCGCAGTTGACGCATTCGACGTCGCCGAGCAGTTTGCCGAAGGCCGGCTGCACGCTGACCTCATGGCCGCGATGGGCAAAATCAATTGCACCGATGCCTTGAATCTCCGCGCACATTCTGACGCAATCGCCGCAGAGGACGCATTTATTGGGATCGCGAACCAGTGAAGGAGAGGACTCGTCCAGCGGAACGGGAGTGTGCACGGACTTGAAGCGCACCTTCTTCACGCCCAACCGCAAAGCCAGGCTTTGCAATTGACAGTTGGCGCTGCGAGAGCAGGTTGGGCAGCTCTGATCGTGATTGGCGAGCAGCAGTTCCACCGCGATCTTGCGAATCTCTCGAATCTCCGGCGTCGTGGTGAGAACCTTCAAACCCGGCTCCGCGGGCGTGGAACATGCGCCCTGAATTCCGCGCCCTTCAATCTGCACCAGGCAGAGCCGGCAGGCGCCATAGACGCTGAGTTCGGAGTGATAGCAGAATGTGGGCAGGTCGATGTTGGCCTTGCGAACAAGCTCGAGCAGATTGCGCTCGCCTTCGATCAGCACTGTTTTTCCATCGATCGTCAAAGTTGGCTGAGTGACCTGGTTCATCTGGCTATATCCCTTCGACCGCATGAATTTTGCAGGCTGTTGCGCAGGCGCCACACTTGATGCACAGCTCAGGATTGATGTGGTGCGGCTGCTTCTTTTCACCCGTGATGGCACCGGTTGGGCAGGCCTTGATGCAGAGGCCGCAGCCTTTGCACTTCACCTGATTGATCTCAGGACTTAAAAGCGCCTTGCACCGGCCGGTTCTGCATTTCTTCTCGAAGACGTGCTCTTCGTATTCCTTGCGGAAGTAGCGCATCGTCGAGAGCACCGGATTCGGCGCTGTCTTTCCCAGTCCGCACAAGGAGCCGATCTGCACCGCGCGTCCCAGCTTGTCCAGCAGGGCAAGCGTGTTCTGATCGGCGCGGCCTTCAATCACGTCGTCGAGCAGCGCCAGCAGTTGCCGCGTTCCTTCCCTGCACAGTACGCACTTACCGCAGGATTCGCGTTGCGTGAACTCCATGAAGAAGCGCGCGATGCTCACCATGCATGTGCCCTGGTTCATCGCCACCAGTCCGCCGGAGCCGACCATTGCGCCGACAGCACGCAACGACTCGTAGGCCAGCGGAAGATCGAGATGCTCCTCGGTGAGGCAGCCGCCGGAAGGGCCACCAATCTGCACGGCCTTGAAGCCGGTCTTCCAGATTTTGCCGGCGTCGTCCGTCACTCCGCCGCCGATGTTGTAAACGATCTCGCGCAGCGTTGTACCGAACGGAACCTCAACCAGGCCGGTGTTGGAGACGTGTCCTGTAAGAGCGAAGGTCTTGGTGCCGGGAGATTCCTTGGTGCCAATCTGCTTGAAGACCTCGGGGCCTTCATTGAGAATGCGGCAGACATGAGCGAGCGTCTCGACATTGTTGATGATGGTCGGCTTGCCCCAGAGTCCGCTCTGAGCAGGGAAGGGCGGTTTGGGCCGCGGCATGCCGCGCTGGCCTTCGATCGATGCGATCATGGCCGTCTCTTCGCCGCAGACGAAAGCTCCTGCGCCTTCCATCACTTCGCACTTCATGGACAGGCCCGTGCCGAAGACGTTTTTGCCCAGAATGCCTTCGCGCTCCGCGGCCGCCACGGCGTTGCGCATGCGCTCGACAGCCAGCGGATACTCTGCGCGGACGTAGACCAGTGTTTCGTTGGCGCCAATCGCACGCGCAGCGATCATCAGGCCTTCAATTACGCTGTGCGGGTTGCCTTCCATTACGGAGCGATTCATGAACGCGCCGGGGTCGCCCTCATCGCCGTTGCAGATGACGTACTTCTTCGTGGAATTTTGAATGCGCGCCGCTTCCCACTTGCGGCCCGTCGGGAAACCGCCGCCGCCGCGTCCGCGCAGGCCGGAGTCGAGGATGGTTTTGCAGATCTCCTCGGGCGCCATCTCGACAAAGGCTTTTCTCGCCGCCTGATAGCCGCCGTGCAGCATAAATTCGTGAATATCCTCAGGATCGAGAAATCCGCACTCGTGCAGCACAAAGCGGCTCTGGCGCGCGTAGAAGGGATTGTCCTCGATGCCCTGGCAGCTTTTGCGCGTGGCGGGATCCTTATAGAGAAGCCGTTCCACCACCTGGTTACCGGCTAATGTCGTTTGCACGATCTCGGCAACGTCTTCCTTGCGCACCTTGGTGTAGAGAATGCCATCCGGCACAACCGAAACCAGCGGACCCATCTGGCAGAAGCCCTGACAGCCGCTCTTGGAGAGGCGAATCTCATCGCTGGTGGCTTCGGCGCGCAGTTCGAGAATCACCTTCAACCCCGCGCCCGCAATCTCGCTCTTGAATTGCTCGAAGACCTTCATGGCTCCGTTGGCCATGCATCCGGTCCCGGCACAAATGATGACCCGCCGCACCTGGGCAAGCGTCGAAATTCCGTGCCCATTGACCGGAGTGGACGTGAGAGCTTCCGTGTTATTCATTGACCACCTCGGCTGAGGGCTGCTCAGTTTCAAGAGCGGATGCGAGTCCCGCTTCAGTCGCTTTGATTTCGTCCACCAGAGCAACCGCGCGCTGCGGAGTGATCTGGCCGTAGACTTGTTCGTCGATCACGACGACCGGGGCCAATCCGCAAGCGCCCAGGCAAGCAACCGTCTCGATGGTGAAGAGCATGTCGGCCGTGGTCGCGCTCTTTTCGGTTGTGCCCAACTTCTCGCGCAGCGCATTCAGCACAGGCAGAGACTGCTTCACATGGCAGGCCGTTCCGTCGCAAATCCGGATGACGTGCTTTCCCTTCGGCTCCAGCGCAAAGTGCGCATAGAACGTAGCCACGCCATAGACGCGCGCCGGAGGAACATCGAGCGAGGTCGCCACATAGGTGAGCACCTCTTCCGGCAGATATTGGTACTCGTGTTGAATCGCCTGCAGGATCGGAATAAGTCCTGACGGGCGGCGGGAGTAATGATCGAGAATGCTGACCACTTTCTCAAATTTCTCCGCGCGATCAACAACAATAGGCATCGACGCCATCTAAACAGCCTCCTTCACTTGAATGGGCACCCTGAATCGTCTTGCCAGCTTCCATGAGAGTGAGGCCAGCGAATTGTAGAGGTCTTCGTTATGCACGATGATGTGTTCGGGAACTTTCAGCTTCACGGGAGCAAAGTTCCAGATGGCCTGGATGCCCCCTTTCACCATTTCATCCGCAACCGCCTGCGCCACCTCGGCTGGGGTGGTGATGATTCCCAGATGGATACTCATTCTCGGGGCAAGATCGGCGAGCTTGTCGAGAGACAATACTGCCTTTTCATGAACCCATTGCCCGACTTTGGCCGGGTCGGTATCGAAGGCAGCCACGATCCTCAAGCCAAACTTCGAGAAGCGTTCGTGGCCGAGCAGCGCTGTGCCCAGATTGCCCGCCCCCACAAGAAACGCCTCGTTGATGTTGTTCCAGCCCAGAAACGTCTCGATGGCCTGGATCAGTTCGGAGACCGAATAGCCGGTCTTTGGCTTGCCGATGATCCCGGTGTATTGCAGGTCTTTGCGCACTTGCACAGGAACGAGGCCCAGATCCTGGCCGATCGCGCTGCACGAGACCCGGCTGATCCTCTTGGCCTCAAGCTCCACCAGATAATGGTGGTATTGGGGGAGCCGCTGGAGGCTCGGCTGCGGAATCGACCGCGCTTCTGGCCTACTGAGTGGCAGTGGATTCGATAAATCCATATCGATAACCATATACCGAGTGTAGGGTGGGATGGTTTTGCAGACAGTGACGGCGGTCACGGAACCACGAGTGCAGAATCATCAGCGAGGAATCGGCGCCAAGGACTACGTAATATATTGATAAAAATCAGTTTGCGATATGGATGATGATCAGTCATCTGAAGTCGGCAAGTGTTCATGAATTTGCCGGTCGCAAGCCGATGGCAAAATGCTCACCCAGGCAGATGGACCAGTTCACTCGCCGGAATAAGCGATTTGCAAAATGCCGCTTCCGGGAGTTTCGTCGAATACACACGCGGGTGTGGTGAGAGAAGGATTTCTTAACTCGGAGGCAGTTTGGCGCACGTTTTCGAAGGAGGGAAGGGCGGTTGGTGACCTCGAATCGTCACGAAGACACCGTCAAGTTGATGGCTAGAGCATTTCTCTCATAGGTGTACACCGTATCCAGAGAACCTGAACCAAGCCTGAGCGTTGTCCGTCGTGATCTGTGGGAGCAGATCCGTAATGGCCTGATCGAGAACCTCTTTGGTTCGTGC
>Ga0302140_10008334_pt1 | contig 12896 bp, 14 predicted proteins | sample I_Bog_E1_1_FD_202095 | JGI IMG/M metagenome (GOLD analysis project Ga0302140, IMG submission 202095) | Peat permafrost microbial communities from Stordalen Mire near Abisko, Sweden - I_Bog_E1_1 | ecosystem: Environmental > Terrestrial > Soil > Wetlands > Peat | place: Sweden: Abisko, Stordalen...
CTACTGTGAGGTTCTGAAGTTTTACATTCCCGCGCTGAATTGGCAGGCTGTCCTTGATCTTTTCGAACTGCTTCTCGGCGATCTCCATTGATTTCAATTATAACAAGATTAGTGTTAACACGCCCTACTCTGGCTGGGCGCATCGAAACGGCCGCCGCCTCACAAGTCACTCATGGCGATACCTGAGGTCAATAGACAACAGGGTCTTTGTCGGGGTAGACTCCGCCGCACTGCGTTCTTCCAAGACTTTCTGCTCATCGGTCCACAGCTGCTGGTGGAGCGACCATTGCTTCCTCCAAGAAAAACAAAGAGTGCGTTCGCATAGTTCTGGCTTAAGGCCTCGGATGTTTCTCTCCGAATGCAAGTTGAATCCACGCACGGAAATAGCGGACCTCTCTCGTGAGCAATTGTGACCTGCATTCCTGACGTAGCCTATTCGATGCTTGCGACGGCATGTTCAGCATCTCATTGAATCAGAGCCAGGTGTCGGCGCTAAGAATCGCGAGAGCATCATGGCGACGATTGACCAGCTTCGTCTGACAAAGAGTGTTGACCCTGGCCCTGAACTGGAGATTTCAAACACCCCAACTGTGCAACCGGGGCCGATATCACCGCGTTGCTCGGGATGAGAATGCGGATCTTGTTCCAAATAGCAGAGCTTTCAAGAGAGCGAAGGCATGTTTGGTTAAGAGGAGCGTTTATGACCACCACGCAAAAATGCGAACATTCTGGCTGCAACTGTCAGGCCGCCATCGGCAAGAAGCATTGCAGCACCGCATGTGCAGACACAAAGAAGAGCCAGGAGACACCGTGCGAATGCAAGCACCCGGAATGCGGCGATACAGGACTCAAGATGTAGCTTGGCTCGAACCTGACTCACTTGTGAGTCGAGAGTTCACGTCCGAGATTCACCCCATTTGAACAGTCAAAGGTAAATCCCGCCATGGCGTCTTCTGCAACATCCGCAACAATAGCTGCGCAGAGTCGACAAAATGAGGGCACTTGAAATGCCGTCAATAGCCGGGTGAAGTGTTTCCCAATAGGAATGAAATGAATCGAAAGACTGAGAAATTGCAGGAAAGTGGTCAGAGCATCTCGCTCGATAACACCACACATCGTCTACTCGCAAGCGGAGCATTGCTGAGCCATATCCGGGAACTCTCGGTTACGAGCATGACTTCGAATCCAACCATCTTCGATCACGCCATTAAGAGCAGCAACGACTAAATGATCCGCGGCTTGGCTGCGGATCGTCATGCGCAGTTGAGAAAGTTTGCCGTCTGCCCCAATCAGGATCTTCGCGGTCGCACTAGCGCCTCCGAATCTATCGCAACGGAGAGCAACCGCACAAACTTAAGTCAAGTCAACCATGGAAAAGGAGATCGAAATGAACTCGAAAAACTCTGTAGCAGCAATCTATGAAACTCACGAGCAGGCCGAGCAGGCTATCAAGGAACTCCAGGAGGCCGGCGTCAATATGAAAAGCCTGTCGATTGTAGGACGAGATACGCACACGGAAGAACACGTCGTTGGCTATTACACTGCCGGCGATCGCATGAAGTATTGGGGTGGGGTCGGAGCATTCTGGGGCGGGTTCTGGGGGTTACTGTTCGGGTCGGGGCTGTTTTTCATACCGGGACTCGGACAGATTCTTGCCGCCGGTCCAATCGTAGCCTGGATTATAACTGGCCTTGAAGGCGCGGCTGTCGTTGGGGGCGTAAGCGCAATTGGTGCAGGCTTGGTTAGTATCGGCATCCCGAAGGACAGCGTTCTGAAGTACGATGTTGCTTTGAAGACCGACAAGTACGTGCTTGTCGTCCACGGAACACCTGAAGAGGTAGAGAAGGCGAAGGACATCATTTCCGGCACAGAACAAAGCCATTATGCGGTTTATGGCCAGGCTGTACTCGTCTAAGAAGCAATCTAACCGCGCTGCGATTGTGGGGGACTCCAAAGGGCATTCTGGAACCTGCTCATTCGCGGCGCGGTATGTGCAGGCTGGAGTATTCTTTGCTCAACGTCCGAATGCGATGAGCAAACTGGGACAGAAGATCTTCTTGTCGGGTGAAATGCTCAGAGGATGAATGATCCTATTCGCAACGACCATGAAGACCTTCTTGAGAGTCTCGTTGGCGGCAAACTGCCGCGCAATCTAAGTTGGAGTGCCGTAGTTGACCTCATTGGACAGATTGGCGAGGTTCAGTCGCACGGAAGCGACGAGTTTGTATTCGTAGTAGGTTCCCAGAGGGGCTTCTTCAAGCGCCCCAGCACCCATAGTCTCGAAGTCGAAGAGATTTCCAGGCTCCGTAGCTTTCTAAAAGAAGCTGGCGCGCTTGGGAAACCCGCAAAGGCGCACCAAATCGGGCGAATGGTTGTGGTCATCGACCATCATGCGGCCCATATTTACCACGATCTCGGCGGCAGCCGGCCTGAAGATGAACTCACTGTCAAGCCGTACGATCCTTTCGGTTTCCAGCATCATTTGATCCATCGGAAGGAAGCCCATTACAAGGGCGAACATGTTCCCGAGGAGGATTCCTACTACGAGGAGATAGCCACGGATCTCGTCCACGCCGAAGCAATCATCCTCATTGGCCATGCGACAGGAAAGAGCAGCGCGATGGAATTCCTGAGCGAATACCTGAAGAGCCATCATCCTGAGACATTCAAGCGAATCATCGCGACTGAGACGGCAGACCTCTCCGCGCTGACGGAAGCGGAGATCGAGGCGATTGCGAAGAAGCACCTCGGCGCCCCGCCAACTATCCCCTTGAGGACTGATTGGGGCGGTCTTCGCAAAGAACATGTGTAGGAAGATGGTGCACGAGGCCCAAATTCATCTCGGTGCAGGGCTGGGCACGAGTATATCGGTTCCCCACGGCCGCAGACACAAGAAATGAGGACTTCATGCCAGGATACAAGTTGATCGACAGAATTCGAACTGTCACTTCCAGCACATTTGACCGACTGGTATTGAAAGGTGAAGGACCAATCGTAGTCGAGTTTATGTCTTACGGATGCGCGCATTGCGGTGTGATCGAGCCGGATCTTCAGCAGGTTGCAGAGATCGTGGAATCCACGGAGAAGATCTTCAGGGTAAACATTGCTCTCGACCGGGAACTTGCCGATCTATACGAGGTCCAAGGGACGCCCACGCTGATCATGTTTCTGAACGGAGCGATCGTCGGGCGCGATGAGGGGCCAAGTCCAGATGTATCGAACCTCCTGGCTGTGGTGAAGCAACCATACGAATCATGAAATGAGATTGGATCATGCAGATCAAGTTGCAGTCCGCCCCAATTCTGCTGTTTAACGACGAGTGCGGAGTCTGTCGAAGCATTGCCAATTGGGTGAAGAAACAGGTGCAGGCAGGATCCGGCGCGCCTTCGATTGACGTACGACCGATTGGCCAGGATCCCGAGGAGTTGCGGGCTCTCAATCAAGACCTGAACATCTGGGATGCCTACGCGACAATTCATCTACTGATGCCGGATGGCTCAATGAAACTCGGAGGGGAAGCGGTTGCCGAGGTTCTGCGCAATCTACCCAGTACCAGATGGTTCACTTCGACCTTTGCAATCAGCATCTTCGGGATTCGGCCCTTCCAGGCGATACTCAACCTCGCCTATGCCATCCTGGCAGACGTGAGGCCAGTGTTTGGCTGTGAGAGCTGCGGCACGCCAAGCCCCTGGGTCCGTCCAATCAGATGGATAGTCAAATGGGTAGAGTCACTCTTCGGTGGAATTCATCACCCGAGTCCAAGTCGCCATTTCAGCTCATCTCCGGCGAGAGGGCGTTCTCTGCAACCTCACCACGTCTGACTTTCGATGTTCAAGGTGAAAATTGACGGCCAGCTGTCCTGCGCATCAGACATCATGCCGGCCAATCTCGCAGAATACACCGGGGCTTCTCAGGAAAGTTCAGGATCGACTTGGGTTTCTTGCCCGAGGCGAATTCCGCAATGAGCTGACTGATGTAGTTCGCCGTTCCGGCCAACATGAGATCCGTTAGCCCTGCAATATGGGGAGTGACCAGGACCTGTGGAAGTTGAAGCAAAGGATCCTTGCGGCTAGGTGGTTCATTCTTCAAAACGTCCAGCCCCGCAGCCGAAATCTGCCCACATGTAATCGCATCAACAAGTGCTGTCTCGTCGACGAGCATGCCGCGAGCAATGTTGACAAGGATGGCACCACGCTTCATCGCGGCAAGTTGAGCAGCATTGATGAGGTTCTCGTTTTCCTTGCTGGCTCGAACGCATATGACAACAAAATCCGCATGGGCGACTGCGGTGTTCAGTTGATCGGCGGGATAGGCAGTAACATCGGCAGGGGTATTCTCCGGGTGCTCATCTGTTGCTACCATCTTGACGCCAAAAGGACGCAAACGATCTACGAGCAGTTGCCCGATGGCCCCCAGGCCAACGATGCATACCGTCTTCCCACTAAGCGAGAGATTGAGCGTGGGCGGCTTGACGGAGCCTTTCTGAAGGGATGCCAAGGCCTCCCCAAGATGCCTTGCAGCGCCGAGCAGAAGTAACACCGCGAACTCTGCAACTGAGGTGGCGTTCCCGGTGAGGTCGGCTGGGGCATACGAAACCCAAATGCCGAGTTCGCTGGCAGCATCGATGTCAACCTCCTCATACCCGTCGCTGGCCGTCTGAATGAGCTTGAGCTTGGGCTGGCCTTGTAGCAACTCGCGGCCGACATATCCCATGGCGAGAAGCACATCGAAATCAAAGGCCGGCGCGTCCTTGCCACCAATCCACTCAACTACTTCATGGTGTGCCAGTGCCGCACGAAACCTTTTCAGAAGCTCTGATGTAAAGAAGTTCGGGGTATGGAGAAATGCAATCTTCATGTTCATCCCTTCAAATCTGCTTACCAAATGGCGGTAGAAGCTTGATGCACTTTGATTGTTCAGGAAATCCCGAGGCGAGCAAAAACCGGAATCTTGTCTACGTCCAGGATCGCGCCGAAGACAACAGCGGCGGCAAACTCGGTGGCTATGATCGCAATGGGCAATGGCGCCGTCGCGATTCCAAAGGCCGCGAGCGTTGAGATAATAAGAACATCGGCTCCTGAAGAGAGTACGAGCCAAGTGCTGGGTCGCAGACCCCAGAGATGCTGGCGTCCGCGAATGACATAGGTCGTGGCCTACCACCATTCCACTGAGCGGTTTGACGGGATCTTCGAAGGCGTCTCAGGATTGGCTGAGTGGAGAAGCAAAAGTGGACATTGCACAAGCTTCACGACCTTCTCGGCGATTGAACCAAAGACAAGAGGATGCCAACCGGAGATGCCGAGCGTGGAAATCACAACCATGTCGACATGTTCACGTTCTGCAACATCGATGATGGCTCCGGCAACGTCATTGCCGAATTCGATGCTAAAACTCGAATTGATACCTCTCGCCTTAAGAGCTAACTGACACTTGGCCAGGAGGCGCTCAGCGTGCGCCCCCATCTTCCGTCGAAGAGCATCGTCGGGAATGGCATACGTAAGAGCGAAAAATGAAAGGCATGGAACGACGTTGACCAGGACAAGACCGGCCTGAAAATGTTCGGCGAGATCACTGGCTGCGTCCAAAGCCGCCTGAGAGGACGGGCTAAAGTCGATGGGCACAAGGATGCTTGTCGGGATAGAAGGGTAAGGATGGATGCTCTGCACGATGCCCCCACGAATCACTAGAGTGACTTGAACTTCAGTCTCGTTTGTTGTGAGAGCAAAGGATCTGTTGATAGAGACTCGTACGAACGGGACCTCTTCTGAGAGTTATCGCTGCTTCGTACGTACATTTCCGGCGCCTTGGCAATTGGTTCGCATGTGGAGCGCCACTTCAGCACAGGCCTGATCAATGAGCTGGCCCGACGCGCGCCTGGCCTGTCGAGTTAACTCGGCGATGGGCGTGCATGAGGGCGGACGCTTCTGTGACCATTGCCATGTTCTGTGCTGCGGTCTTCTGCCACCAAACGTTGAACCCGTTTGCAGCCAGACTCGGATTCGGAATCACGTGCGGTCCGTCTAGCTCTTTGAGCGCTGCGAATTGCTGGGAGATCTGTGCGTTGAATCCCTGATACGCGTTCATTTTTGTCCTATTCCGATCCGGAATTGCTTAAAGAGGATCAGGCTGGCGGAAATGCGTGCGTGAAGATTGCTGGTTTTCTAAATCGCCCGAATGGGCTCTGAGCCAGATTAACCGCGCGCCCTGTTGTCCCGTAAGCTCAGCTAGTCAGCATCGGCTGGCCATGGACACGGTAGTTGCCGGCGCCGAAACCATCGAGAATGAATCGTGCGCCGTACACCGCATCAGGTGAACCATGGACGATCAACAGGAACTTATCGGTCTTCAAGGCTGCTTCGTACTTGATGACGCTATCTTTCGGAATGCCAATACTCACCAGCCCCGCTCCCAGAGCGCTGACCCCGCCAACAACAACTGCTCCTTCGAGACCAGCGACGATCCAGCTAACCAGCGGGCCAGCTACGAGAATCGGCCCCAACCCTGGTATAGCGAATGCAGCGGACCCGAACAACAATCCCCATAACCCGCCCCAGAATGCCCCGACCGATCCCCAGTACTTCATGCGATCACCAGCGTTGTAGTAGCCGACGACATGTTCATCCGTGTGTGTATCTCTGCCCGCGATCGAGAGGCTCTTCATATCGATCCCGGCCTGTTGGAGCGCCCGAACTGCGCGTTCCGCCTCCTCGTGAGAGTCGTATACGGCGACAACTGAGTTTGTTGCTGACATTGCTTTCTCCATCTTTCTCGAAGTCGGTAGAACTAGCCGTGAAACGCTGCATATCCGGCGCCAGAGATGCAACATGCACTCCATCGTTGAATCCTTGAGGCTGCGCGGAAGGCCCGAACTGGCGTCTGAAGCTTTCTCAGCGCCTCTGACATGATCCTCCCATCGCGAACAGCTGATCATCTGTTCAATTGGATACAGTCATTTTCGTTAAGCAAATAGAAAATCGCACAGTGTGACGGAAACCCTTGATGCAAAAGCCTCATGCGATGGTGTGGCAAGATGCATTCGGAAGAGAGAGTGTGGAGACGCGATGCCTTCGACGCAATTTGATCCAGATTCAAAAACCTACCTCGTGGGTGGCGGTATCGCCTCCCTTGCCGCCGCGGTCTTCTTGATTCGCGATGGGTATATCCCTGGGCACACAATTACGATCATTGAGGAGTCGTCCAGAATCGGTGGCAGTCTGGATGCAGCCGGGAATCCCGATGACGGCTACGTGATGAGGGGCGGCCGCATGATCGAGAGCAAGTATCTGTGCACATTCGATCTCTTTTCATCGATTCCGACTCTCGATGGGACTCGGACCGTGACGCGGGAGATCTTTGACTGGAATGAAACGATGAAGACCGCGTCGAAGTCCCGCCTTTTTCGAGATGGACACAGCATCGACGCGCCCAACTTTGGCTTGAGCGAGAGTCATATTTTGACACTTGAACGGCTGGCACTTGAACCCGAACAACTCCTTGGTCGAAGCGCCATCTCCGATCAGCTTGATCCTGAGTTCTTTGAGACGGACTTCTGGCGTATGTGGTGCACTACATTTGCCTTTCAACCCTGGCATAGCGCGGTCGAGTTCAAGCGTTACCTCGTGCGCTTCACTCATATGGTCTCCGGATTCAACACGCTGACCGGAATCATGCGAACTGTCTACAACCAATACGATTCGATGGTCCGTCCGCTCCAGAAATGGCTCGAAGAACGCGGCGTAAATTTCGTGCTAAAGACAAACGTTACCGATCTCAGTCTCTACTATGAAGGTGACAGCTATTACGTTGATGGGATCATCGTCGACGATGGAGCCTGCCTTAAAGTGATCGATATTGAAAAACAGGACAGAGTCATCATCACGCTGGGCTCCATGACAGAAGCTTCCAGTCTTGGCTCGACGGATTCGCCACCGACATTGCTCGGAAAGCCCGATGTGGGTTCCTGGGCGTTGTGGGAAAAGATTGCAGAAGGTCGTCCTCAGTTTGGCCGCCCTAAGAACTTCACTGGCCACATTGGGCAATCAAAGTGGATATCCTTCACAGCCACTCTTCACGACCCAACATTCTTTCAACTCATCCGCGATCTCACAGGCAACATCCCCGGAGAAGGCGGCCTGATTACCTTTCCGGAGTCTAGTTGGCTAGCATCAATAGTGTTGCCACACCAACCGCACTTTATTCAACAGCCGGAGAATGTGCAGGTCTTCTGGGGATATGGCTTGTTCGTCGGCGTGCCAGGCAACTTTGTGAAGAAGCCGATGTCGGCATGCACTGGGCGTGAAATCATGACGGAGATCCTTGGCCATTTGCGCATCGAAGCGCAAGCCGCTCGGATTCTCGATAGTGCCGTCTGCATCCCCTGCATGATGCCTTTTATAACCAGTCAATTCCTGCCTCGGAGCCAAGGGGATCGTCCTCAGGTGATACCCGAAGGCTCGAAGAACCTCGCCTTCGTTGGGCAGTATTGCGAACTGCCGGACGATGTGGTGTTTACAGTCGAATACTCCGTTCGATCCGCACAGACCGCTGTTTACTCTTTGCTTGGCCTTGACCGAAAAGCGCCGCCTGTATACAAGGGACAATTCAATCCTCGCGTTTTGCTGGAAGCGTTCCGGGCTTTGCACGAGATTAGCGTCTAGGTCGGAAGACCAGTTGGCAAACGGTTGCACCGTGAGTCCGGAAAGACTGTTGAAACGGGCATTACGGCCTCTCTGCCCATTCGCCCAGGAATCTAGCGCTTCGCATGAGACACCTCTTGTTGAATGTCGATAATCTGAAAATCTAAGTATGTAGAAAGGAAACACATGACGCAACGACTGATGAAGGCAGTTCTACTGCACGGCTATGGCGACGTCGGCCAGCTATCGTACGAAGATGTGCCTGTACCTGTTCCGGCAGCCGGTGAAGTGCTCGTAAGAACGATTGCAGTGAGCATCAATCCCATCGACTGGAAACTGCGGCGCGGTGACCTCAAGGAGATGATGCCGCTCGAATTTCCGGCGATTCTCGGTCGCGACCTTTCAGGAGAGGTCGTTGCGCTTGGAGAAGGGGTAAGCAGCCTGAAGGTGAGCGAGCGCGTCTTCGGCCTGGTGAATCGCACTTATGCCGAATACGTTGTGTGCAAGGCAGAGGACCTCGCGAAAATACCGGAAAGTCTGGACGCAATCGATGCGGCGGCCTTGCCACTGGTCTTGTTGACCGGAGCTCAAGTGATTGAAGTCGGCATTCGACCAAGGGGTGGTGAGGTCATTCTCATTACGGGCGCGATCGGTGGTGTCGGTCGAACGGCTGTTCATGTTGCGAAACAGCACGGCGCTCATGTGATTGCAGGCGTTCGTGGCAGCCAGCGGGCAGAGGCTGAAGGCCTAGGTGCGGACAGAGTGATCGCGTTGGGGGATGAGAATGAAGTTGGCAGCTTGCCTGAACTCGATGCCATAGCCGATATGGTTGGACACGAGACCATTGACCCACTTCTGCCGCACATCCGCAAGAACGGTATACTGGCGAGCGTACTCGGCCCACCAGCCTCCGCGCAGGGACGTGATCTGCGCGTTGTGCCTATTTGGGCTCAGCCTGATTCGGGGAGATTGGAAGAGCTTGGATCGGAAGTGGCACGAGGTTTGTTCTCCATCCCGATCAGCAAGAGACTCAAGCTTTCACAGATCCGGGAGGCGCAGCAACTGGCGGAAAACGGCGGCATCGGAAAAATCGTGCTCACTCCCTAAGAGATTACTTCTACCATTGAACCCGGCAGACAAACTAACTTGTGATAAGGACTCATTCTATGATTTCTCTGTTAGACCCCATTCAGATCGGCGAGCTCCACCTGCCGAATCGGGTTATTATGGCTCCGCTTACTCGCTTGCGTGGAACACCAGAGCACATTCCGACGCAACTCATGGTCGAATACTATACGCAGAGAGCCGGCGCAGGCCTGATCATCTCCGAAGGTATCCCCGTTCTGCCGCAAGGTGTTGGCTACGCGAATGTGCCGGGAATTTGGTCGCCGCTACAAATCGAAGCCTGGAAAGTGGTGACAAAGGCTGTGCACCAAGCGAGGGGCCGCATTTTTGCACAGCTCTGGCATGTGGGCCGCATCTCAGACCCGCGCTTTCTGGAAGGTAGACTTCCTGTGGCCCCCAGCGCGATCCGGCCTGCAGGCCATGTGAGCCAAGTGCGTCCAGTGACTGAATATGTGACGCCGCGCGCACTTGATACGTGCGAAATCCCGGGTATCGTTGAGGCTTTCCGCAAAGGAGCGGAGAACGCGAAACAGGCTGGCTTTGACGGTGTGGAGATACATGGTGCCAATGGCTACCTCCTCGACCAGTTTTTGCAGGACGGTTCCAACCATCGTACGGACGAATATGGTGGACCGATTGAAAACCGCGCCCGGGTCATGCTTGAAGTCGCCGATGCAGTGATCTCAGTCTGGGGCGCCAAGCGCGTAGGCATGCACCTGGCGCCGCGCGGCGATTCTCAGGATATGCATGATTCAAACCCGCCGGCAACATTCGGCTATGTGGCGTGTGAGCTGGGCAGGCGCGGTCTCGGCTTCCTGCTTGCGCGCGAGTACTTCGGACCGGACCGATTAGGTCCTCAACTCAAGAAACAATTCGGTGGCGTATACATCGCGAATGAAAAATACACGCTGGCACAAGCGAATCAGGTCATCGAGGATGGCGAGGCGGATGCGGTCGCCTTTGGCCAGCTCTTTATTGCCAACCCCGATTTGCCGGCTCGGTTTACGCACAATGCATCGCTCAATGTGCCGGACCCAAGCACCTTCTTCACACCGGGGCCACATGGCTATACCGATTATCCTACGCTGAGTGTGTAGCGAAAGTATCAATGCGGTTCATGACAAGTTTGTCTGCTGGCTCTGTCGAGAGTGGTCGTAGACAAGAATGAGGAGCCACGATGAATGAAACCGTCCGCCTGTTGCAGGCGCACCGCAGCAGCCGTAGCTATAAGAGCGATCCTATTCCGGAGGAAATCCTTGAAGCCGTCATCGAGTCCGCGCGTCGTGCTCCAACGTCCACCAACAGCCACGAGATATCGCTCGTGGTTGTGCGCAACGCAGCCAGCCGCGCACGCATAGCCGAAATTGCGGGCGGCCAGCCATGGATCGCGCAGGCCCCGGTGTTCATCGCAGTAGTCGTAGACCTCTATAAGACAGGCTTGGGCGTCCGGAAGGCAGGAGGCGAGCAGGTATTTCAGCGCAGCCTTGAAGGGATTTTCGCCACTGTCAGCGATGCAGGAATCGCGATGGCCACAATCATGACTGCGGCCCGCGCTTCTGGCCTTGGGGTAGTCCCCATCGGCGGGATTCGCCGCGACCCGCAGGCAATGATCGATCTGCTTGGGTTGCCTCCAAACACGTTTCCCGTGGACGGAGTCGTTCTCGGGTACGTTGCCGAAGACTCTCCGCAAAAACCCCGCATGTCGATCAAAAGTTTCCGTCATGACGAAAAGTATCATCCAGAGGCCTTAAGGCCAGCGATTGATGCCTACGACCGGACCCTTTCGGAATACTGGCAAAAAATTGGGCGTACAGACGGGCTCACGTGGTCGGCCAATGTGGCGGAGCACTACGGGGTAAATTCTCGGCAGATCAAGGCAGTTGCTCGAAAGCAAGGCTTCACGATCGAGGTCTGACTCAATGAGCCGACAAATCGATAATCGACACTTTAACGCTATCCGTGGAGAAAAATGCCCCACCCAGTTCGATAAGATGACACCCGGTCCTCGCCTACGACGCCCTCAACCGGCTGCTCAGCAGCACCACGCCCGGCGAAACCACGGTGAACTTCACCTACACCGGCACCGGCCAGCGCGCCACCATGACGGACGCGAGCGGCCTGACGCAATACTTCTACGACAGCCTGGACCGGCTCACGTCCAAGGCCACGCAGGCGCAGGGCACGCTGAGCTATACTTACGACGCGGCGGGCAACGTGGCTTCGATCAAGTCTTCCAATGCGAACGGCGTCTGGGCCAGCTACACCTACGACGACATGGGCCGCCTCGGCACGGTGGTGGATAACCGCCTGCAAGGCCAGCAGACGACCACTTACTCTTACGACGCGGCCAGCAACCTGGCCACGGCTGCCTATCCCAATAACTCCATCAGCGCCCCCACCACCTTTAACTACGACACATTGAACCGGCTCACCGCGCTGGCTTCGCCGGTGTCGAGCTATAACTACACGCTGGGCGCAACGGGCAACCGCACCAAGGCGGCGGAGCAGGGCGGCCGCACGCTCCAGTGGAGCTACGACGGCATCTACCGGCTCACGAACGAAACCATCACCGCCGACCCGGCAAACAAGGATGGCGTGGTCACCTATACCCTGGACTCCGTTGGCAACCGGAAGACGATCGCCTCTACGCTCAGCGGCGTCAGCTCCGGCGGCACATTCAGCTACAACACCGACGACGAGTTATCGACGGATGTGTACGATAACAACGGCGACACAACTCACTCCGGCGCGAATAGCTTCAGCTACGACTCGGAAAACCATCTGATGGGGATGAATGCCGGCGCGGTTACGCTCGTCTACGACGGCGACGGCAACCGCGTGGCCAAGACGGTGGGCAGCGTCACCACGCGCTATCTCGTCGATGACCTCAACCCGACCGGATTGCCGCAGGTGGTCGAGGAGCTTGTCAACGGCGCGGTCGCGCGCGCCTATACCTACGGCTACGAGCGCATCAGCGAGAGCCAGACTCTAAGCCACGCCTGGACGCCGAGCTTCTACATCTACGATGGCCGCGGCACAGTGCGCATGTTGGCCAGCCTCGCCGCCACGGTCACCGACACCTACGAGTACGACGCCTTCGGCAACATGCTGGCCAAGACCGGCGCCACGCCCAAT
>Ga0302140_10008335_pt1 | contig 12895 bp, 10 predicted proteins | sample I_Bog_E1_1_FD_202095 | JGI IMG/M metagenome (GOLD analysis project Ga0302140, IMG submission 202095) | Peat permafrost microbial communities from Stordalen Mire near Abisko, Sweden - I_Bog_E1_1 | ecosystem: Environmental > Terrestrial > Soil > Wetlands > Peat | place: Sweden: Abisko, Stordalen...
GGCAGAGCTCCATCTGCAGCTCCCTCGCAGCATGCACTGCAACCCGAAGCCTCATAGCAACAGGTGTTAAGGGAGCTCTCAGTATCGAATTGATTGTGCCGGGGCTGGGCCTCAGCTGGCCTCATCATGGTCCTTGTACCGCGTGCATAAGTCCAGTCGTGGAATAAAGTCATTGGGCAATGCACAACTCTCTGCCGCACTCTTCACATGCATTTATGCTGGGGGAAAAGTCTATGTGGCAACCATTACGAAGATAAAGTCGAGTGTAGCAGTTGAAGCTTGGGAATGGTCATCTATTGTCAGAAGAATATCTTCAAATGTTCTGATATCAGATGTTCATTTCATGTTTGAGCGCCGGAGCGATCACCGAGGTCCAGCTTCAAGCTCCAAGATCGACCATCGCCATGGCAACAGTCGGTCCCAGCTGCGGATAGCTTCCGCGACCAGGACAGGGGCAAGCTCATGCTAGCGGCGGGACCTCCACGCGGTCACGAGTTCTCGTGTCAGCAATGGCCAGTCTGGACGAGAAGCCTCCAGACACACCTCTGCGACTTGCAACAGAGAAGGCATGCGACGAGTGAGGTGCCCAGCACCGACTCGACACACGACGTTCTCCATGCTATCTTGACCACCTCCTAGGACTGGGACAATCTTGTCATGAAGCGCTCGGCCTCATTCTTGACAGACTTTCCACCCTCTATCGACATCAACGTCGAGCATCGCAACCACGTGTAAAGGCACGCAAGCCATAACAATGCGAACTGCGGATTGTCGAAGGCTCCTTGAAATCGTCCGCACACCCCCTACTTCTCCTTAAAGCCGGCAGTCAGCTGGGTTCTACGAACACAATTGGCGGCTCTCCACCTTCCTCGAAATCGAAGATCTGCGATTCGTAATGGCATTTCGCCCGATTCCCAAGAGGCTCGTCCAATACAAGTCTTCCGCCTCTGCCGAGCCCAACTTCATCTCCCTCGACCGCACAAAACTTCCCCGGCCTCAACTCTGTCTCCAACTAGACAAACAGAGCGTGCTTTGCGTCAATGGATTGCAAGCCCGCTTCGGCATGGCAAGAAACGATCTCCGCAACAATGCATTTGCAACCTTGGTACGATCTATACCAGTCGAGCACATTGATCTATATCGCGAGGCAGCGCAGAAACTCGGCATGAAGACTTCCAGGTTTCCATTAGGACTCGGCCGTTTGTGGATGTCTGAGGAAGTCGGCACAACAGGCCTTTTTCTCCGGCCTACACGAGAGCTTTTTGCTTTGTACACTAAAATGGCCGGCCTCCCTGGATTCGAAGCCGTGGAAGAAAACCGTGATATATTCGTGGAGGTATTAGCGCCGTCCAAGAGTTCTCAACATCGCCTCGAAATTTTCGAACAATTGAAGGATACATGGGGACGCGTATCCCTTGGGATGGCGTACGGCTTGAGGCTGCATAATGGACATGGGTGGGAGGACACAATCCCATTTGCTGCCTCCTCAACACTCCCTGAAGGAATGTCCAGCAGACGTCTGAACCTCTAGGCCCATTCTTCAAACGATAATACTGTCTAGATCTATTTCCTCCACGATGGCTGCGTTGCTCAACGGTATCTACCTTGACTCACCATTCCTGCGGACTAGCATCAGAGACCTTCGGTGGCCGACCCGCGTAAGGGCGATCAGAGCCACAGTCTTGACATCTCGGAATGGTTAGCTTCACAACCCTATTTGGAAGGAAATTGAGGAACGATGTTCAGCAAGCCTAAATAGTGAGTGTGATGCTAGAGACGGCTTCGAGAAGCAGTTAGGCCCTTGCATGGCGGATGCCGAAAGCCGTCGGGTACAACAGATCTCGGGATCATGAACCGAACCGAGCCTCACCCGCTCCAGACCATACAAACCATAACATTCAAGAACTCACAACACCACCTTCATCATCATCTGAATCATCTTCAGTACGCCTTTCTATCGATCCACTATCGCCAACACCATGGCGCCAATCTACCACATCGCCCTGTACACCTTCCACCCACACCTCATGCCCTCAGAAATCACCACGTCAACAACATCTATCCTCACGCTCAAAGACCGCTGTCTCCATCCAGTAACCGGCAAACCATATATTGTCGACATGGTAGCGGGGCCTAACATGCGTCCGGAGCTGGGCTATGCGGATGGGTATACACATGCACTTGTCATGGTGTTTGCGAATGAGGAGGATTGGAGGTATTACACGACTGAGGATCCCGTGCATACGGAGTTTATGCAGAGTAATAAGGATTGGGTTAAAGGGTGTGTGACGGATATCAGGGGCTAGAGAGGAGGGAGTGCAGGATGGTGGCGCCTATGAAGAGGGCAGGAGAAAGGGAGTTAAGGAGGCGAAGGACTCCACTTGCAATACCTCGCTCTGTTGAAAGCTTATGCTTTAACGGAATGGAAGCTCAGCTCTGTGAGATGGAGATTGGATCAGAATTACTCTTCAGGTTGGAAATTTCCCTAGCGTACTGAGCATACATCGTACGACTCAATCTGACAAAGCTCTATCGGATTACGCATTTGCGGATATAACCTTACAAGTAGGTGATGCCGTTTTTTAGCACAAATTTGTCACGCATGAGCATATTGAAATGACGATCAAGGGCAATTAACATCGAACACTGCCCCGTTGAAACTGATGAGAACCCTCTTCTAAATGGTCGTCGTCGAGAAAGTTTGGAAGTAGACTCATTAATTCAAGGTCTAGAAACTACCAGCAACTTGGGTACATTCGAGAGAGCACATGATTTTCTAGGGTTTCCCCGCGCAAAAGTACGTCACTTTGCTGCCGAGTGCCGTTCTGGGAATTTGAAAGTTTATTGCGTGCGACTTTCATCTTTTCGAGAGTTTGGAGTGCGGTTTTCGTCATTTGTCGAATGACTATACATTCAGAAGTGGCTGAAAGGAAGGAGTGATGGGGTGACACAAGATGACTGAAATAGACTAGCCTGGCTGAATCGAGGGGTGGCTTCCCACCTCACCCCAACTTCCTCTCTCTATCTTTCGCATCTCTTCAAAGAAAAAATATAAACACCACCCTTCTCGCGTGATTTCAGTATACTCGGTTGAATCAGCATTTGCAAAGTGCGTTCTGCCTGAGGACTGAAGGCGCCTTTGCTAAAATCGGCATATCACATTTGAAGAGCCTTCATGCCAACATCCTCCCACCTCCCACGAGACGTGATATCTCCTGCTTTCATCATATTTCCACGACTAGTATACACTCTTTGTATAGCTCAACAGGTCGGGCTCTTCTTCATTCTACCATAACCCAGGCGCCTTCTGCCTTGTAATTTTTCAAGTCTTGCTGCGTGATCAAGGTCCTCGATACAGTTCATCTGGTTGCATCTGCTCGAGGCCATTGGTGGTGTGCCAGACGAGCACAAATATGTATGTGATCTCTCAGCAATTGAGACAATTAAAGCTAACCCGAACCTCAGTTTATCTTAGTAAGATGCGGTTCTCAATTTCTCTATTGAGACCTTGCCGGCTGTCTAAATGGCTGCTGCCCGTAGCAACGAGTGTCTCTAAGCACTGCTATCATCAGCAGCACACCATCCCAATGAAGACGGGTCTATCAAGGGGCTTGACCTGCGAACTGATTCTGGCGACCAAGCTCGGTTCACGTCCCGAGCTTGATGCTCTTAAACAGCTCAGCTAGCCACAAGAACAGCGTCGAAGGTCACTTAAACCACCATGCACATCAACCGTCCTAATAAAATCTTTACCTGTGGTGGACTTCACTATCTACTGTGAGATACTCGAGAAAATACACCGCAGCCAATCGGTGTTTGACCTCGGGAATGGGTTTCCATTCCGGCACGCTTCTGGTGAGCGAAATTTAGGACTTAGACTGGAACTCCCGAAAGAGGTGATCGATATATGCAATGAGTTCTTGAGCTCACTAGGAAGTTCAATTGACACGACAAAAGTCAAGGTGCCAGACAACCTTGTCTTCCCACTCTCTAAAGGACTTTCGCCTACTGCGGTGCACAACCTTCTCAAAAAAGTGGAAAGCGATTATCCTAATGGCGTGCCCCTCGGAATTGCTCAATCCATTGCTGTCACGCGAGGCTTCCGGACGGAGCATGCTAGCCATTACTTCTTCAAAGTGGCAGAGAGAGAACCATAATTCGGGTTCGTTGCGCTCGTTGTTCTCAGATTCTCTCTGACCTCTTGCATGTCTACTGTCTGCGGCCCCACGGAAGTCAACCACGCCTTCGATAAAACAAACAGCTATTCGACCCCGAAAAGAGTCAATGTTTGCTTCAATACTCCTCCGCTTTCATATTCCACGGCCTTATTAGAGGATTTCCGTCATCGGGTTCTTGCTTAACTAGTGCGCTTCAATTGCTGTCACTCGCGGCTTTAGAAGACAGCAAGAGTATCGAAGCTAAATCTAGCTTGCGGATTTTATGTCGATAGAGGATAAGGTAATAAGCCGCACAGCTGAGAATTCTATAAAACTATAGCGCACCAATCTTTCACCAAACCAGTTCTCCGCAGCGAGCAGCAAGGCGACGGCGGATTTCACTTGCTAAACGATGAACCCTCGATCCGAATATCTAGTCACCTAGCTATCTCGCAAGCGATACCTTCACAACGTCAACACAGCCTCTTATTACTCGCTACAATTTTCAAAAAAGGGAAGAAGAAAAGAAGAGAAAGAGAAAAGGACAGCTCTAACCATAAATCAAAACAGCAAAAGCTCACTAAGCAACCAACAACTGACTGGTGAACTCGAGTCAGATGAGGGTGCTTAGCTACGAAAATCCTAAGATTTTACTTCGATTCGAAAACTTCCCTGTCTTCCAGCCCCGTCTATAATATAGAGCGAGAAGAGCAGGGTCCAACAACTCGGGGTTGTTTGAAGCCGTCCTGGTTTATAGTGGCTCTTCCATTTGTCGACTGGACATTGTTAGTAATGCGTTTGTGTTTGCTAGGAGGGAACTTACTTGTTGCCGGGTGGTCGACAGTGGAAAAATGGCTTATTTGTGTATATGTTAGCCACAGTAAATTCAGTTGATTCACTTGGAGCGCCCCGCTTTTCGAACATCGTTTAAAAACAATTCTATTAGACGAATACACCAACGAGGCTAGTGAACATCAATTTCGCAAATTGGGCTGATCTCAAAATCCGCTCTTAAAGATAGTTTTCAGCACCAAAGCATGTATCACTCCTTTCTCACTAGAGGGATGGAAACCAAATTCATAAGGACAAGGAACGAGAGGGGAACAAGAGGGCGGAGAGGAAGCCTCTATGGTTTTTAATAACGTGATCTAAGGCTACCGAACACAACCTCAACGCTCAAGCTCGGTATTTTTACAATGAACTCAAGCAGAACAATCGATGAGACAGCACAACTCATGTTCCTGCATGCTCCTCCTCTTCCCACGTGGGATAATCCGTGTACCCCACCTCCGTCTTACTCGTTGGACCGTAGAACTTCGCACGATTATACATCGTAAGCTCCTTCCCAAGCCTCAGTCTATAAACATCAGTCTCGTTTCATCGCCTGAGAAGAAAAGGACTCACCTCTCAACTAAATCCGGATTACTGACAAACCACCTCGCAAACACACAGCCATCGACCCTGCCACACTCGACCGCACCCCACACTGTGTCTTTATCCCAAATCCCCGCACTAAACACAGGCACGTCTCCCAACGCCGCTCTCACCCATTCAAACTCCGTCTCCCTCCCGTTTCCCCAACTGTTCTCCCAAGCTGCCCGCTCATCCTCCCTTGCCTCCACAAAATGCACATAACTCAAACCACCCAGCTTCCCTAGCCCCTTACATAATGTACTCCAAGTCTCAAACCGATCCTCGTCAAATATATCGTTGTACACACCCCACGGACTCATCCGAACCGCCACATTCTGAGTCCCAATCGCTCTTCCCACGGCCTCTGTAACTTCAAGCACAAATCTACATCGATTCTCGGGATTGCCTCCATACTTGTCCGTCCTCTTATTCACACCCGAGGCAAGGAATTGCTCAAGTAAGTATCCATTCCCAGCATGTATCTCCACGCCATCAAATCCCGCCTCCTTGGCATTCTGAGCCGCTGTCACGAACTCCTGGATTGTAGTCTCTATACCCTCCCTCGAGAGCTCAGCAAGCGGGTAGTCTTTCAAATGCACCCGTGAGCTCTCGCCCGGTGGTGGGTAAGGGTATTTCTCATCTGTCGACCACGGCGTTGCGGATGCAGAGACGGTGGGCAGACCTGTGAATTGTGGAAGCGCTACACGTCCGTGGTGGCACAATTGCGCGTAGATGATCCCGCCTTTGACGTGTACGGCGGACGTCACGGTTTTCCAGCCTGAAATGTGTTCTGGAAGCCAGAGACCGGGGACCCCGGGCATGGCGCCTGCGGAGGGAGATATCATGATGCTTTCTGTTATTTGAAGACCACTAGGTGTGCTGCGTTGGGAGTAGTAGGTTGCGAGGAGGGAGTCGGGGAGCCAGATTCGTGGTAATGAGGGGTGGGGAATGCCGCGGTTTCGTGTCATGGGCGCCATTATTATGCGGTGGGCGAGGATTGTGTTGCCGTTTGAGATTTTGAGGGGGGTAAAGAGTGCGGAGGATTCTCCGTGGGGAGCGTGATTTGTTGAAGCCATCGTTGTGGTGGAAAGGAGGCCGAAAATTGACAAATAAAAGTGAGGAGGAGAAGTGCGAAGAAAAGAGTTAAGAGAGCGGAATAGGAGAACAGAAATCTATACACAGATATAGAAAAGACGTTGTTAATAACGCGACAAGAGCACGTCAGCACAGAAGTGGGGTCTAGCTCCAGACGGACGGATCTCCATGCAGAGATCACCAACCGAATGTGGCACGAAGATTGAGGGTTTAGAGTTCAACTACCGAAAAACACCTCCCCTGCGTGAAGTCACCCGCCTTAAAAGAGGGAGACAAGGACGAGGTGCAAAATCTGTGACATTTTCACACGGCGGTGTCATGTGCTTACTAAAACCCTATCCATTAAGTCACATACGTCTTCGGTGTTGTCGAAGGAAACAATATTTTTTAAACTTCTGCAGAAGGTAAGGACTCGAATTTCATTTCAACTTCCAATTAAAGGTCAAGTATCCTTCCTAGCAAGTTCCTTCCAAGATCACGCCCAATCTCTAAGCCTCCCCATGCATCTTTCTCGCATGCTCCACCATCTTGTCTTTCCTCCCGGTCTTGTATCGACAAGGATTGTAAGGGCAGTTCTCCTTCAGTCCATGAACTGTGGCGACGTGGCGCTTTAATTCGTATGCGCGCTTGAAGGTCGTACCGCAGTTGAGCAGCGGGCATGCAGGTCTTTGACTTTGGTGACGGGGAGGAGCTTGGAGACCTTGATGCACTTCTGGCGACAGAGGATACGAAGGAGAATAACAGGCGACAAGTGGGCTCGTTGGTGACTGCGTCTGAGATCCAGTGATGGTAGGGGAGACAAATAATGATGGAGGTATGCCATCATTTGCCCTGGTTGAAAGCTCATTTGGCGGCGTAGCTTGCGACACTGCTGTTGCCATCCACATGTTGTTGTCGAGAGCCTGTAGTTCAGATAGATCGCACGGAAGGTATTCTGGATCCAGTCTGATATATTTACATTCGAATTGATACATTTGACATAGTAGTTGCTGAGGATAATCTAAACAAGGAACACAGAGGACAAGGGTGCCACTGTTGGTGACGGGCATGGTAGGCGATGCGAAGTTCACCGATGAGTAAGCCTCGACTGGAGTATGGACGAGAAAGAATTGGCCGGGTGGCAAGGACAAAGTATACGGAGTGATAGGCTGAGACGGGTTCGACAACAAAAAAGCGTCCCCGCTCTCGTGGTTGGGTGCATGCCTCGTATCAAGAGGAAAACTCATCCTGTGGAGTCAAGCAAGATAACACTGTCCCACGATTCACGCCCGACTGAATGGAGGTGAGGGAAATATTCGAATTGCAAAGAACGAGAAATGAGACACAAACAATGAGAATTTAACCATCTTATGACTCTCCTGATGAAATGTCGGTATCATACTCACTTCAACAATTGTCTGGACCGCTGCGTCTATTTTGGGATGAGCGGTGGTGGCCATGAGCGGTATGCTCGCTTCTTGCGATCAAGGCATCTCGGGCAGCCTTGTTGCAGGTTTGCCAATGGCAGCACTAGGCTCTATTTAGCATCAGCGGTCCTGGAGATGTTGTCGGTGGCCTGTGGCAGAGTGCGCCTTGGAGTTGTGGGATGGACGCCACAACGAAAAGCGTCGCGGGTCGTGGAGCGGTGACGACCGCTGCGACCTTTTTCGGCCTAGTGCAGTCCAATAGCTCCACGTCTCGCTGGCGTCCATCTCACCTCCTCAGCCTTGCTGCGCACAAGGAATTCAAGAAAATCTTGTTCGTTCCTGCATGAAATGTTTCCCTATTTGAATGTGCCCAAATATTACTTTCGTACAGATTATTTTTGCTCGTTGTTAGACTCATTTTCTCTCCGATATCCGATCTCGAGCCTCAACAGCTTTCTGTCGCTGCCTCCAAGCTATCACGAGGGCCTTATCGCTAGCTTGTGCCCAGTGAAACAAATTACTCAGCGACTGTTTCCGCATACTGAGGCCTATTGTAGCATACTATGCCTATCGGCTCAGTTCAATGACCATGGAGCCTACCCTGACAGATGGAGCCGATCTCATGGACTGGGCATCTACCTCCAACCTGCCTGCAGCCACTTTGCCAAACCTGCCTTCATATCCGTTTGCTCCTGAATATTCTTCAACCGCTTGTAATTTCCTTGACATTGAAGGGCCGCTCGTCATGGAAGCAAGTGACCCTTTACAAGTCAACCCGTTCACGGAATTGTCCATCGGCAGTGGGGGGAGCTCCATCCACTCGTCAAGTTGGAGAGGAAGAAGCAAAATCAAGAAGATGTTCAGTCGAAGCTCTAGCACAGCTGGCCAAGCTAAAAGTGCCATGAAAGAAGGGATGTCGAGCTGGAGTCTGAGTGGTGCCAGCAAACACGTCTCCCCTTCGCCGAGACGCAATGGGAAATTGACGGATGTCGCCCGAGCGGGTATGCGGCTGCTGAAAGGTCAAGGAGCTTGTTGGAAATGCAAAATACTCAAAAAAACCGTGAGGAAACTGCTTTGGAAATCTTCCTACCAGGCTGATAAATTTAGTGTGGCCCAGGTGACCCCTGCAAGGAATGCGCTTCCTCCACCAAGGCGGCCTGGCAAGAAGTTGGCTGCCAAAGGGGAGCTCTTGGTGCAAACTATAAGCCAGTCCAGCTATGCCCTTGCGCGGATCGACCTGAAGCAGACTCTGATTCAAACTTCTCAGAAGAAGAAGACTGGGCGGCAAAACAAGCTGAGGCCAATCGGCTCTGGGAAGAAGAGATGCGAACCCGTTGTGCTGAGATGGGAACGACCAGACTGCATATTGACCGAAAGGACTACTCACCTCATTTCTCACAGGAACAGCTACCTGTGTTGTTTCTGAAAGGACTAGCATTGAAGCAACAGGTAGTCAAGGCTATGAGAGAGCTTGCTCCTAGCATTGAGGAACCCAAACGAAAACAGGAGGTATTCGTGCTTCTGTATCATGCATCCTTGTACGAGGAATGTCTTTGCAAACTCACATCCCACACAGTAAGCACGATATACCACCCTAAGTCTCCGAGTTAATCTATTTCCGCGACTAACCTCAACCTAGTGTCATCTGATCTTTCTCTCCATTCGCTGTCTAAACCATTCCTTAGATGCCATTCGGAGCGAGCCAGCTCCTGCAACTCTCCATCATGCTTGCAAACCCGAAAGATGCGGCCTCCATTCCATCGCAAAACTCCAACAATCGTCTTCCAGATACATGGACGCCCTCCACGACGTCATGTTCAGCAAATGGGGTCTTTCAAACCATAAGCACTGGTGGCTGGCCATCTTCTACAGTCTCTGCATTCAGAGCCTTGTCCGTGTCAATTTGATCAAACTCAGCGGGCGCGTACGAAGCTTGCTCCAAACTCGGTGTTCAGATGCCGAGTTTTACCTGCACTCTTTTATCTCTCTATTTGAGGCCGCCTCGGCAGAGTATGATCCTATCACCACGGAGGACGTCTTACCACTAACGGAGATGAGTGGGATGATACTTGCGCGGATTGCAGTTAACCCTTGGCATTGGGAGGAACGCGGCATTTACAGTTCCTATGATCATTTAAGACGCATTTTCAACGTGGAACAGAATGTTGATAAGTGTGGGGAGGAAAAGAGGAATACGACTGCCAACTTAGATTGCAGTTCAGGATAAGCATTTCGATATATTATTAGCCAGAAAACGTCTACTTAACATTAGTCTATACTTAGTAAAGAGTTAGGCAAATTGGATCTATAGGCAAGGCCCTACTGTGCCTGTGGTCCTTTCGTTGCATTGACCGAAACCGACGCAGATGTTTGGCTTCTAATAAATCAACCGCACTAAAACTCTTATCTCATCCTCGCTGCTTCAGTTTTAGTCTCTCGACGTGAGTAGCAGCCAATTCAACTTGAGCCGAGGATGAGCAGACCGGAGGTGAGGTATGATGTGCTTGGAACACGGCACGATTCGTTGCTTTCAATACTATCTGACTCTTGAGTTAATCTCGTATGTCTTAAAACGTACATTTCAACTTTCTACCGATATAGTTTCATATTATAATGTTCCCACGGGCTTCTGTTGAGAGTCTTCTGCTGTGTGACTGGATCGGTCGCCGGAATCCATCTATACTGTTGCGACTCCACAATCTATAGCGTGTGATCAAGTTTGATATATTTTTCGCGAAAAGAATTGTTGCTTTTCATTAGGCTACTATCTGCTATCGCTTTCGCGGCAGCAACACTCACACACAATAAACAAATTGCATTCCAATCGATTACAACAACTATACATTTGAAGATAGCTTTGAGGTTATTGTTGTGTTGTTTATTGTGTTGTTTATTGTGTTGTTTATTGTGTATGCTGTGTAACTATCGGGGACAAGGGTTCCAAACTCTCGTCCGGTGCGCCTTTCCCCAGCGTAGATCAGCAATCAAAACAAGAAAACCATTCGTTCCGTATCCTGACATTTGGCAGTCTTTGTGGCGCCTGCAGGCGCCCATTCACGCCACTCTGTCTCGACTTACTCGTGTCCCAAAAGTCAGGCGGCGGTGGTCAAAGTGTATTGTATCATACACAACATATTCCTTGAAGGAACATTAGAACTGTAGCGTGATCAAGAGAGCTGTACTGGCATCTCTATACTATAAACCACCGAAGTCAAATTATGAAGAGAAAATGGTGTTGCGCTTTATTTTTCATGTTGAATGCTTTTTTACGCTCGGACTGCCACTAGACGAGTCCAAATGGTTCGCGGAATCGGGATATCCGCCCCGGCAGAGAGCGCCCACTCGAGCGGGCCGGGAATTTCCATCCTGTGTCCACGATCACATCTCACACTTGGAATGAAGACCGAAGTGGGCACATTCTCTCTATCAGGTCATTACCAGTCGAAGTAATACATCCCCAGAGTCCGAGCTTTTGAGCACGACTGACCCACAGGAAAGCCTTAGACGTCATTGCTAATACCTTTATCACCAAAAGCTCGGACTCTTGACATCTAGATCTCTTGCTTTGAGTTTGGAAGGTCGAGCGCGCGGCGATTGCGAAGTTGTGACATGTTTGTGTACCAATCGAAACTACCCGAAAATGCCTTTGAAAATTGCCCCTAGGAGCACCGGGGAGAAAGACACTAGCTGGCAAATAATTCCCCACCACCAAGCCTGCCTCCAGATTATTTGTTGACTGACCATGTCTCCATTCTTGGTCCGGCATCTTAAAGGAAATGGGTGAAAGCCATTGCAATTTCCCATTTCCACAGCCTATACTAGTGTAAATATGAAGAGTGCTGTGAAGGTCGATTCACTATTCTCACATGAAGCATCCCAAAGATCTGCAACATACTCGTCGATCGTCGCCGGACTCTTTGAAAGAGCGGGAGAGAATTTTGGTGGCAGAACTTCGAATCGTAGGGCGCTTGTGTCGAATGGCTCGTCAAAGATATTATAAATGTATGTGACTGCCTCACAATACCCATCCATGCCAGGTTTGAAGCCAATGTAGCCAGGTGCAAGCGGTGATTTCGACGTGGAAGATCCGTCTTCTGTGGTCCATCGAAGTGAGGCGGCCTTTCGTTGAAGCTTGTATGGCAACAGGGTCTGGTCCATGAAAACTAAATGTTCGGCGTGGCAAAGAGCATATATCAGATCAAAGCCAATGAGATGTATACCTGCAGCACGGTGACACTTGATCTTCCTCATATCCTTGATGGATTTGTCGGAATAATCGAGATATAATCACTGAGCGAGGGCTTTTAGCTCGTGAATTTCCAACAGAACACCTTTCTGATAAGATGAAACAATATGGCGGATTCGTTAGAGCGGTTCCTTCAACGACCAAGATTTGGACAGAACACTTCGAATCAAAAGCCATCGCCTGCTCGTCTGCCTCGATGCTCTCATTCTGAACCTTTGGTGACCATACTGAGTCGAATCCTTGGCCCTTGTATAGAAGAAGATAGACCGTGCCTTCTTGTTCAGTTGTTGGGAGGACGACTCGGAGCATGTCCGCGGAATATCAGTGCGGTGCTTTCATGTACGGGTTCATAACCAAAGCCGCACCGCCCAGGAACAGATAGCAGCCAATGATGTTCAGAGCACTTTGCCAGTAGTTTCCCCTTAGACCCGTAGCCCACACTGCAAAAGGTATAACCATACTTATTATTGTCACAAATAATTGACCAGTTCGCCGCCCCAAGCTTTGATGCCAGATGAAGCGGCTTGAATTTTCAAGCATGTCCCTTTGCCCAACGACCGGAGAAGGACAAAAATTCC
>Ga0302140_10008336_pt1 | contig 12895 bp, 13 predicted proteins | sample I_Bog_E1_1_FD_202095 | JGI IMG/M metagenome (GOLD analysis project Ga0302140, IMG submission 202095) | Peat permafrost microbial communities from Stordalen Mire near Abisko, Sweden - I_Bog_E1_1 | ecosystem: Environmental > Terrestrial > Soil > Wetlands > Peat | place: Sweden: Abisko, Stordalen...
CTGCGTACTGCGCATGCCTCACTGAATTGGCAGAATACGGAGGCTTTTGTCGAGTTGGATCGCAGCATTCTTGAGCCGAACGAGCCATCCTCTCTGGTCGCCGTTGCGCAGCCGGAGTTGGCGTGGACGGGAAACCTTTGGACCTGGAATCCGCAGATTGGCGCGACCCATCGGTTTGCGCTTACGGATTCCTCGCGCATCGAGATGCAGGCAGCCCTGATTGATACCTTCGACCCGCAGGCGCCGGGGTCAACTTCAAGCACCACGCCGGTAACACAAACAGAACTTAGCCGCTGGCCGGGAACGGAGGGGCGAATTGCATTCCTGCACAAAGAGAGCGGCATTGGACCGGAGATTGGCGCAGGAGGATATTTCAGCCCGCATCGCACTGGCTACGGCAAAGGTTTTGATGCATGGGCAGCCACAGTGGACTTACGAATGCCCCTGGCCAAGTTCATTGAGATGACGGCCAACGCTTATCGTGGGCAATCGCTGGCCGGGCTTGGCGGTGGTGGATATGTGAACTACTATCTTTATCGCGAAGGATCGAATGTGAGAGTGCGAGCGCTGGAGGATGTTGGCGGGTGGGCGCAACTGAAGGTCAGAGAGGGTCAACGGCTGGAAATGAACGCGGGTTACGGCATTGACAACCCGTTTGCCAAAGAGGTTCATGAGGCCATATTGTTTCCCGGCACGCCGTTCTATGCAGGGCTGGCGCGAAACCGTTCATTTTTCTCAAATGCGATCTTCAGCCCCAGCGCATACCTCATCTTTTCGCTTGAGTACAGGCGGCTTTGGACCAGCTACAGCGCCGGTTCAACGAATTTCAGTGACGTTATCGGCATTGGCGCGGGGTACAGATTTTGATGGTGCGCGCAAGGTTAGGGCGACTGCTAGGGTTGGCGCTGCTGTTTGGCTGCGTCAGCCGGATAGACGCGCAGACGCCGGTCGCGCCGGAGCGGCAAGCTGAGGTGATTGCCACGCTTGTGCCGGCGCAGCGCGATGCAGCGCACAAGAGGGAGAAGACTCCGCCTGCGGTGATTTGGCTGAACCCTTTGCATCCCGGCGCTGTGCAAAGCACAACACCCGGCAGCTTCACCCTGCTGCAGAAGAACAAAATGTTCACTCCGCATCTGCTGGTAGTACCTGTGGGCAGCAGCGTCGCGTTTCCAAATGCCGATCCTTTTTTTCACAACGTCTTTTCGCTCTTCGATGGACGGCGTTTCGACCTCGGGCTGTATGAGGCGGGTTCGACACGCAGAGTGGTTTTCTCGCGGGAGGGCGTCTCCTACATTTTCTGCAACATTCATTCGGAGATGAGTGCGGTTGTGATCGCACTGGCGACGCCGTATTACAGCGTCGCCGACCCGCAGGACGTCTTTCACCTGAAGGACGTTCCCGTTGGAGACTACGACCTGCACGTTTGGATCGAAGGGCAGAAACAGAGTTTCCTCGACCAACTCACGCGCCGGGTCCATGTTGCCGGAGATGCCGCCGATCTCGGTGAGATCCGCGCCGAACGTCCGGAACAGCAACAGCACCTGAACAAGTTCGGCCGGCCTTACGAGCCCGATACTCACCCCATCTATTGACAACACGGCTTCACCGATCCCGAGAGCGGACTCAAACTCGCCCCCGCCAAAGAAGGAACGCCAGCTTATTGCGATACCAGAGTGACTATATCCAGAAACCGCAGGATTCAAGTCGAAGCGACCACCCCGGAGCGGCGACCCCGCACGAAACTCGCCAAGACGCGCCTGCTCCGGTTTCATTCTAGGGGCTAAAGAAGTGAAGCAGCGCTTCTTCATCATGTTGGCTAAGCCCGGCGCGCACACGCATGTGGCGCACAATGGTGCCGGTTATGCTGGGCGGGAACCCTTCCGGGGCCGCGTGGCAGCGAGAGCAGTGCTGCTGGAATAGGCGCTCACCATGATCCTGCGGCTGAACAGTTCGCTTTGGAGCGGCAGGCTTTTTCGCGGGCGCAGCTCCCGGCGTTCCCCCCTGTTGCGCGGCAACTGCGAATACGGATGCCGATGCCAGAACCAGGAAACCGGATAAATAATGCTTCAAATTCATGGCTGCTTTCCTTTCCAGGCGGGAAACAGAAAGCGGTAAACAATTCCTGTTTCCCAGACATTGCGATTGCCCGCTACCGAGAACTGCCGCGCATAGCTGGTGAGAATCCTGGTGTTGTGCGGCAGGTTGTAATCGAGGCCAAAGTCGGCGCGTTGCGTATTCGCAGTCGGAAGGCCGTCGCTGGCGGTGGTGTCGCGCCGGAAGGTCTGCTGAATTCGGAAGACCGGCTCGATACGGCCAATCGCGCTGTCAAGGCCGCCGAACCCATGCGTGCGGTAATCGGCTTCTACCCAGTAACCCTGGGCATGTTGACCGCTCGCGAATTCGGAGCGCAGGCGGAACGAAGTGTCCTTGGGCTCCCACCACACGTGCGCGCCGTAGAAGTTTTCATGTCTCCCTTGCAGCAGACGATCGTAGGAGAGTCCCACTTCAAGGCGCTGCTCGGGCAAGTACACAGCGGCGCGCCCCCCTGAGCCACGAGACGCACTGAATTGTTCGTTGGCGCTGCGGGTCGAATAGTAATAGTTGTAGTCGATGGAGTATTTGCTGCGTTGAATGGCGTTGCCGCGAAGCATGCCGCCGAGGCCACTGCCGCTTGAAGAGAAGTTGAGATTGGCGATGAGCGGACCGTCCTGAAAGTTGCCAATCCAAACCGGTGAGAGACGGTCATTGTAGGTGTTGAAGGGAATGAGATAGTCGCCGGCCACGACAGTGAAGTGGCGCGAGCCAACATAGTCACCCTGTAGGTAGGTGATGCCAATGAAGTGGCTGTGGCCGTAGCCGGACTGGTCGCCGCCTTTAGGCGAGAAGAACTCCAGTAAGGCCGCGCGCGACTCGACGAGAACGCGCTTGCCGAGGGGAGCTGCGAGCAGCGGCTCGATGATGGGAAGATACGTGGTGCTGCCGGCATTCGTGCTCGTTAGGAAGCCGGCGCCTCCGGAGATGAGAGGTGTGTCCTGCGCGGAACCTTGATGTGCAATCGCGAGGGCGGTCAGCACGAATAAGAAGATGCGGCTTGAGTGTGCCGATGCACGGGTCTTAGGTTCAGGAGTCGGAAGCGGCATACGAACAACCGTAGCGAATGCCGCGGAGGCATGTGTCGCTCAATCGTCAATTAGTTATCAGTTGAATGTCATTTCGCTCAGAGCGCCTAAGTTGGGCATTGTCACGCCTCTAAATGGCGGCCCCCAACCAATGTTTCGACGTTTCCATGACAGCATCCCAAGAAACGAATACTGCAACAATACCGTGACATTCGGTTTACAGCCACCTGACATCCAATTGCCGATACATGGTTAGAGTCGGAACAGATTAGAGCCCTGCCTCTATGCTTGCGCCGATGGGTAGAATGCGGATCGGAATCTTGCGCGCATGAAGACAGCAGGGAAATGAGTGAAGTGACAAGTTACTTTGCCACATGAGATTTTTGTCGAGGGCCTACGAATGAAGCTGAAGTCCGCGTTGCTCACAGTCTTTGCCGCAATGGTGGTTGCGGTGCAGTTGTTGGCTCTTGCAACTCCTGCCGAGGGCGCCCCGCGCCGTATCCAGGTGACCGCGAAGCGATTCGAATTCACACCAGGAGAGATCACATTGAAAAAGGGTGAGCCGGTCGTTCTGGTGCTGACGAGCGTCGATGTGCCCCACGGCATCCGCTTCAAGGAGCTCGGCATTGAAACCAAGATTGACAAGGGTCAAGCCAGCGAGCTCGCTTTCACTCCTGACAAAACCGGTACCTTTGTAGGCCACTGCTTTGTCTTCTGTGGATCCGGCCATGGCGGCATGACACTTACCCTGCACGTTGTGGAGTAAGCGCATGTTACGAACCTTCTTTTCAATCGCCGGCGCGTTAGTGCTTGCCATCCAGCTCGCGGGCTGCAAGGCCGGTCAGCCGGGCAAGGGCGAGACCGCGGTCATGAGCTGGGCCAAGCATAGAATATTGGTGCATAACAAGGCGCAAAGGAACCCGCTTATGGATAGCGCCAAAGGAGTTGCTGACGGTAAAGAGGCGTTTTCGCACTACTGCATCGCATGTCACGGACTCGATGGGCAGAACACCGGCGTTCCATTCGCTGATCGCATGTCGCCACCGGTACCGTCGCTGGCTGGAAAAGACATACAGGCCTATACCGACGGGCAGTTGAAGTGGATCATCGACTACGGGATCTGGCCTTCCGGCATGCCAGGCTCGAAGAACACACTGAGCGAAGACGAGATATGGTCGATCGTGCTTTATCTTCGCCACTTGCCGCAAGCAGGCAGCTTGGGCGAACCCGAGATGTATACCCACTGAGCCATGCATTCGCTGCACACAAATTCGAACGGCAACTCACTGAGCTGCACTTTGCAAGTGCGCGAGGCTGTCTTCTTGCTCTTCTGTGATCGCTTAGAGGCCGGTGTATACGTTTTATGTACCTTCATACCACATCCGATCAATGTTTAAATCTCCGAAGTTTTCCACAAAGATCTGAACTGGACCAACGAAAAGCTCGAAACTCTGGCCTGTACAGGAGCATAACCCCTCATGAACGCATCCATACTCGAATCGGGAAGAAGAGTGCCGCAAATTCCATTTGAAGTCAGAGCATTGCTCTCTGCACTTCAGTTGAGCAAGCCCGACGCTGCGCCATTGCGAAAGCTATCCGATGAGGAGTGGACCAGGCTGCTCGCCTTCTGCGACATCGCTCATCTCACGTTGCCGGTTGCTCGGCTCTCTATGGAGGGATTCCCGGATTGGACAGTCGAACGGCTTAGAACCAATCTCGCCGACAATACCCTGCGCTTCGAGCGCGTCAAGGCCACCTATCGAGAAGCGGCTGAAGCAATCGAACAGGCGGGTATCGAGCACCTGGTTATCAAGGGCTTCACCCAGTTGCCCGACTATGTTCCGGAACCGAGATTCCGCGCGCAGTCCGATATCGACATCTTCTGCCTCCCCAAGGACATCGACGCCGCCAACAGCATCTTGCAGGCCATTGGCTATGGGCCATCTGGCATAGGAATCAGTTACGCCCGCGCTGACCATGTCGAAACTCTGGTTCGGCTCGGCGACTGGCGGTGGAAAGGGAATCCCTTCGATCCAGAGATGCCGCTTGGGATCGAACTGCACTTTTGCCTCTGGAACGAACGCGTTTTGCAAATCCGCATCCCAGAGACTCGTCTCTTCTGGGAGCGGCGCACCAAGCGAACCGTCGACGGGCTCTCGTTTTCTTGCCTGAGTCCCGTCGACCACCTCGGTTATCTCGCGCTTCACATCGTGCGCAATCTCTTTCTTGGGGACTGGATCGTTCATCATGTTCGCGAACTGGCCGTCTTCCTTCATTCTCACGCAGACAACGAGACCTTTTGGCAGGCATGGAACGAGAGCCACTCTCCGTCGCTTCGATCCTTAGAAGCAATCGCCTTCTACTACGCCCGCGCCTGGTTCGCTTGCCGTCTCCATCCTCTGGCCGCAGATGAGATCGACAGGCTCTCAGCAACTCGCCGGAGTTTGCTGAACTATTTTTACGTGTCTGCCCTTGAGTTAATGTTCCAACACAACAAGGACTCCCTGTGGTTGCACCTTGCCTTCCTCTCTTCACGGAGGGAAAAGTGGATGATACTCAAGCAACGCTTGATTCCGGCGCACGTCGGATCCATTCACTCTCCCTCCGTTCAAGTGCGCAATCGACGGATCGTCCAGTCCCGCGATCGTCCGCTGTGGTGGCAATACACCGCCTATGTTTTCTCCCGATTTGCTGCTCACGGTCGCGCCAACATATCCACTCTTACACGCTTCCTCAAGTGGCGTCATTTCCGGCATTCTCTCGCGCAAAATCTGGCAATGGATAGCCACATGCGAGATTGAAGGCTCTTGCTGTGTTGTGCATAGCCAGGTTTCCATCTTAGCTAGATCCGGCCGCCTCTTGTTCTGCAACGGACCTTGGAAGTGTAGTGTCTCACGCTGATCGTCTTTTATTCAGAGCGGTCTGAGCACGGGTGACCTTTTCCTGGATGTCTGTGGCTTTGACGGTCCAGATGAAGGGCTTTGGACTCTTGTTGTGGCCGTCGATGTAGTCTCCGATGGCCATGATTAACTGTTCGAGGTCCTGGAAGGCGCCGCGCCGGATGCGGTTATGCGTGATGTCGCGGAAGAAGCGTTCCACCATGTTGAGCCATGAAGCCGAGGTCGGCGTAAAGCGGACATGAAACCGCTTGTGCGTCTCCAGCCAGCGTTGGACTCGTTCATGTTTGTGGGTCGAGTAGTTATCGCAGATCAGATAGATTTCCTTTTCGACGGGGACGGTCTGCCGATGCCTAGCCAGTAATCGTGATGGTGATGGGATTGGACCATATGACGGGCGGTTCGCCCTTCTCGTCCTTTACAAAGGGTTCCCGCCGCGACACTCGAATGATGTATTTGCCGGGACGATCAAGTTTGAAAACTCTATTGATGAGGATCTCATTCGGGATACTCCCTCCTGCCCCTATGCCGCAATCATAAGTGTTTTGATTCCACGCCACGGTGATACCGCTTGACGGGCTTCCCGTCTTCGTCTCATCGCCTGTGCGGCGCAAAACAGCAGCCCAACGAAAGCCATTGTCGCGGTTAAATGGAAATTTCGGAAGACTGTTTGATAGACCTTCATCGTGTCCTTCCAGCAAGCAGAGATTTCGTCCCGGAGGTGATATCTGTCTCCGGGGCGGAATGACCTATGGCTAGCCGGTGATGGTGATGGTAATCGGATTGGACCAAACGACCAAAGGTTCGCCCTTTTCGTCCTTCAAATCCACTTCTCGACGGGAAACCCGAATAACATATTTGCCGGGACGGTCGAACTTGAAGATTCGGTCGACCAGAACTGAATTATCGCTGCTCCCTCCCGGAGGAATACTACAATTATGGACGTCAAAAGCTCCAGTGCCTCTCGGTTTTTCCTCCGCCGGCTTTCCATCCTCGTCTGTAGCTTCGTATTGGTAGGAACTGTCAATCCCCGTCCATTCTTCAGTGCAGTCGATCTCATGTTTGGTAAGGTTGGTCTGCGTGATCGTGATGCGTACCAGCGATCCCACACGAAATTCCGGTGCTTTAGCTTTCAGCGTTAATGAAAACGTGGGGTAAGTATCGTTCGGATGCGGTGTGTACTGCAAGTCACCCTGAGCGCGCAACATATGGAACGCAAAGGTTAGCATGACGATCAAAAGCGTTCTACGAAAATTCTTCTTCAGCATAATTCGGCTCCTTTTATGGTGTGCAAGATGCAATGTCAGAGACACCGTTCCACTCTGGATATCCGTAAACCGCATTATCTGTTGCTTGCGATGCTTGATATCCGCCGATGTCTCCGTGAGCGGTTGTGTTTGGCTTCGTCCATTTTCCATTTCCGATGGGCAGCTTCTGGTCCGTTGTGGCTACGAAATACCATTCCTGGTAGCCAATTGGAACCGGGATGGATGCTGTGCCTGTCCCTGAAAGTTGATCTGGCTTCCATAGCAAATACATTGTGGCATCGAAATCCCTTTCCCCGGAAGTGTATTTGCTGGGGAGGGTCATGGCCGGTCCATCGTAGGCGACTGACGGTGCATTGGGATATACACCACGAAATGGATAATGTCCGTCGAGCACCACTTGATACGGCCCGCAGGAATAGGGTGCAGGACCGTGCCATGTGAGCGTGTCCATTTGGACGACTTGTACAAACACATAATTACCCGCCGATGCCCCGGAAGCGGCTAGGTTTATGCCCGGGGGGCCGACGTATGCTCCAGAGCATTGCCCCGGCGGGTAGTTAAGGTTGCCGTAGAACATGACGGCTCGCTTTGCCTTCTGGCCGCAGACAGCGAGTTCGTTTACTTTGCCTTTGTCATAGGGTTCGGTTGTTGTTAGCGAAATATTTGGCTCTGTTGCCTTGAAGGTGGTCTTAGCTTGCGGCGAGGTGCACATCTGAATGTTGCTTGGGTCCGTCGCGCAGTATTCGTAGGTTACATTGAGCCCAGTGTCGGGATAGAGCCAGTAGAAGGTTGTGTCTTGGGTATCGAGATCAGTCTCGTCCACCGATATTCCGGTATCGTCGTCCTCATGGTATTGCTTGATTGTCGTTCCGTCCATATCCCAGGTGCTCTTACTGATGGTGAAGCCGCCGGGGAGGGAAGCAGGAAGCGTGGTCAGCTCGACAGGCTGGCCGACGATGACGGATTGATTCTTTGCCCCGGTGCCACTGATCTTTTTGCCCTTCCATTTGATGATGGGCACAGGCAGGACCACAGGAGCGGGGTTGGCTGTGGCGGACTGCGGCGCGCCGCTGCTGGAGGTGTTGGTGACCTTCAAAGTGGCGGTTTCCGCTGGGTCCGCAGGCGCGTCTTTGGTTACATTCACAGTGGCCGTGATCTGGGTGGAACTGACCACACTCACGTTGCTCAGCGTGACGGCGTTGGCGCCGTCAGACACGGTCACTTTTGACGGACCGCCGGGGTCCGACGGGGTCAAAAAGCAGTTTCCGGTGATGGTGATGTCCTGCTTTTGTCCAGCCCACCAGCCTGCCGGAGAGACGGAGGTTATGTTTGGCCCGCAGCCCACAATCTGCACATCGAGCGAACCTTGCCAGATGGTGTAGGCGGCGGCATTGTTAGGACAGGGCTGGTCGACGTTTGGATCGCAACTGTATTGCAGCGCGAAGGTTGCGTTCTCGGTAGGGGTGTCGGCAGGGAGCGTTACAGTACCAGAGACCGAGCCTGGGTTGACGCAGATAAAAACACCCTGCACGTCTTTTCCTGAAGCCGTGGTCAAACCGGCGTCAATCTCGCAAGCCACGGCAGGCGCTGAGCAGATGGATGCAGCGGGCGACCCCGAAAAGTTGAAGTTGTTGCTTTGCCCCGCATACCAGGTGGTCGGGGACGTGGGCGGGTTCGTCTGTCCGGGGCATTGCGCCTGGCAAAAAGCCGCGGATATCAGCAGCAAAAGCGTAATGGCGTAGCGGAGTGGCCCTGCAATTGCCCCCCCCAAATTTGCCCAAGAGCTTGCGCATGAGTGCGGTCCTTTCAGATGGGATGACGGCGTACTCGGATGGGCGGGTTACCGGCCATTAGATGAAGGAAGAATCTTCATCCAGCATGACTGACCGCAGCCGGATGTCAAGTGAATTAGGCAGTGGGAATCTCTCGTCGGCGCGCCCACCGCTTCCTCATGCGGGATGCCTGAATGCGCCAGAGTGCAAACGCTTCGCCGAGCCGCTCGGCGGGGCTTAGCTCCGTTGGTTCGAGTTCGTCCAAGACGCGGCGCACTGAGGTGAATTGCGCGGCGTGCTTGGAGAGGAAGGTACGCAACTCGGAGACCTGAGCATCGGTCGCGGTGTTGCTGTGGATGCAGATGGTCCAAAGGCCGCTTGATTTCTCGACCGGCGCCCAAAGCTGCTGCGGAATCCAGGTCAGGCCGCCGCGCTTGAATGGCCGGCGAGCAAGGCCGTCGGAGAGGGTCTGGATTCCCTCCATTGAAAGCGCACGCAGAGTGGCATGGTCAAAGCCGTGACGAGGAGCAACCCAAATGGTGGGGTTCAGTCCGTGGCTGCGTAGGATGGCCAGCCCGGCATGAACCCACTGGCGCTGGGTCTCTTCCGGAACGCCGGCAAACTCCGTCTGGCGATGGAACGGCAGCAGGCCTCCGCCCTTGCTGGCGCAGATATGGCGGCAGCCATGCAGGGCGATGGCTGCACCGGCGGCTTGCATCGCGCTCATGCCGGCCCAGAAATCCGGGTCGGGCGGCGCAAGATTCAACTCGGGGTCTTGATTGTCGGGAACCACGGCGAGAATGGGCTGGATATTGAACTCCGCGATGATCGGCAAAAAGTGCAGCCAGCGGTCGCGCGCCAGTGTAGGGCAGAGATCGTCGAAGCGCAGAAGATATTGAGCCGGCTTGTGAATCATCGCGCTGCCTCCGTGGCTGCCCGAGGCAGCAGCCGCCAGGTCCAGTACCAGAGAAAGAAGAAGGTGCTGACGGTCCAGAGCGATGTGGCCAGTGCTATTCCGGCGATGCCGAACCAGCGCATGAGGATCAAGTTGAGCACAATGTCGAGAACAAGATTGATCGTGCCGCAGTAGAAGATAAGATCGGTGCGGCGCATGGCCACCAGAAAACGGTAGAACACGCGGCTGGAGACGAAAAAGGGAATCTGAATGGCATACATCATCAGTACCGGCGCCACCACAGCCGTGTCGCCCGGCCCAAATGCGCCATGCTGGAAGGTGAAGCGGATGAGCAAGCGCGCGCCAACGATGAGCACGATCGCGATGGGCGCGGAAACCAGAGCCGTGAGGCGAACCCAGGTGTGCAGAGTATGGCGGCAGCCGGCCCAGTCCTGCATGGCGATCATGCGCGAAAAGTAGGGCGTTACCGCCGTTGAAACCGCGCCGGCCAGCAGCGTGAGAACCACACTGACAAAGCGATTTGCATAGACCAAGGCGGAGACGCTGCCAGCGGGCAGCATGGCGGCCATGGACTGATCGACGAGCAGGCCGCCAGATGCCACCACTCCGCTGAGCAGCACGGGGCCATATTGGTGCGCCACTTCGCGGGTGGCTTCGGTCATGCCGTGCCATCGCAGGCGGAAGCGATAGCCGTGCGAGTCCATCATGGCCGCCACGATGGCTGCATGAAGCAACGCGCCAGCCAGTGTGGCGTAGGCCATGGCCCATATGCCCAGGCGGCTGCTCAACAGCAACGCGCCGGCAATGATGGCGATGGGGTTGATCATCACTGCCAGCGCGGGATAGGCGAAGCGGTCGAAGGTATTCAGAACGGCGGTGCAGTTGGTGGCGATTCCGGTAATGAGCACCACCGGAAGCAGCGCGTAGAAGATGCGCACCGAAAGATCGAGTTTGGCCGCGGAAAAATGCGAGGCGATCAAGGGGAAGAAACCGCGCGCGGCACAAGCCATAACGGCTGAGGCGGCGGCCAGCAGCACGCACATCCAGAGCATCGAGCTTGACAGCAGTTCCTGAGCGCGGTCGTGGCCTTCGCGTTCCCTCACACGGATCAGCGTGGGCACGAGCGCCTGGTTCATCGATTCGGAGATGAGGTTGATGAGCAGGCCGGGGATGAGCGCGGCCGCCAGGAAGGCATCCATGGCGTCGGAGCGGCCATAGGCTCCGGCAACGGCAATTTCCTTGAAGGTGGCGACGATTTTGACGAGAACGCCGGCGGCAGTGACCGAAGCGGCGGCACGAAAGATGCGGCGATTGGTGCTGCCGCCCTGGAAGAGCCGTGCGATTTGGGGGAAGGGAGACATGAGGGGCGGCTATTCCGCCAGTCCGCTCGTTACGGGGGACGATTCAGTCTCTGGACGGCGTGCGCTGGCCGCGAAACAAGCGGCAAGATGCTCCGGCGTTTCTACGGCGAGCCTACCGGCCAGGGCTATCAGAGCCAGCAGTAGCCAGGTGGCGCGGTTCTCTTCCACGGTGGCATCGAGCGTGGTGATGAACCAGATACCGAGCGCGGTAGCCAGCGCCAGTTGCAACGGCCCATGGGTGCGTAGGATCGACCGGACCGCCAAGACCACAATGGCCACAAATAGGCACAAAGCGATCAAGCCCCCAGTAACGAGGATGGAGAGAGCCGTGTTGTGGGCTGTATTCATGGAAGCAATTCTTGAGGCGCTGACAAACGTGCCTGCGCCCGACCCAAAAAGTGGCGCCTGGGCAAAGGCCTGCCAGCCGAAGGTCCAGATATTCATCCGCTGGTTCAGATCGCCGCCCTGGAGCTGCTCAGGGATGGTGGCAAGGCGCTCAAAGGTCTCGTGCGGGACGAAGAACCAGAGCGCGACGGCGAATCCGGGCAGTGCGAGCGCCCCGGCCAGCACTCGCCGGGCGTGGTTGCGCGCCAGCAGGAGGCCGCAGCCAGCCGACGCCACCACGGCAGTGAGGAAGCCTCCGCGGGAGGCGGTGAGAACCACGGCAACCAGACCCAGCGGCAGATAACCAAGCGCCAGCAGCCGGCCAGGCCAGCGCCGCTCACTATTCAACAGCAGAGCCGCCAGCGGAAAGCCCAGGTCGAGATAGCGGGCCACATCGTTTGGGTCCTGCCCCTCGGCTACGAAGCGGAACTGCCCAGCGGCAATGGCTTCTGGCGAGCTGAAGTTGCTGAGGGTGAGCAAAGCCAACACCCATGAGCCTGCGACATAGGCGCGCAGTAAATTTTGCAGATCGCTGGGGGTCTCGGCAAACTCCCAGACCAGCCAAACGGTCATCATCTCCTGAAAAAATCCGCGCAGCCGCGTCAGGGTCTCATCCGGATCGACCGTCCAGAAGTAGGAACAGCAGAACCAGAGGTAGAAGGCCAGCACCAGCCACTGCATGGGCCCCGGCGTGCGCAGGCGGCCCGCTTGCAGGACTGCCGGAATCCCCACCAGAACCAGCAGCACACCAGCGATACGGGCTACGTTGCCCAGCGGTTCGCTCAAGTCCAGGGAGTACTCCCATGGAATTGCAAAGGCGAAGACGAGCAATAGACCCCAGGCGATTCTCCTCATGGACTCAAAACCTCTGCGAATAGACCAGCCCGGCATAGATCGTCACGCCGATGGCCGATTGGATGGCCGCTTCCACTCCTTTGTTCCACAGATCCTTGGCCATGGAATCGGGTACGAAGAGAATGTCGCGGTCGCGGACCGGCTGGTCGGGCTCCTGGCCGTGGATCATGCGCTTGAGGTTGAGGGTGGTCAGGGTGCGCCCGCCTTTCTGCTCACGGATGAGCAAAGCCTTGCCGGTGGCGGCGTTCTGGCTCGTTCCCCAGGCTAGGCTGAGCGCCTGCACCACGGTCAGCCCTTGCGCTGGGTCCACTGGAAAACCACCC
>Ga0302140_10008341_pt1 | contig 12891 bp, 11 predicted proteins | sample I_Bog_E1_1_FD_202095 | JGI IMG/M metagenome (GOLD analysis project Ga0302140, IMG submission 202095) | Peat permafrost microbial communities from Stordalen Mire near Abisko, Sweden - I_Bog_E1_1 | ecosystem: Environmental > Terrestrial > Soil > Wetlands > Peat | place: Sweden: Abisko, Stordalen...
ACTGGCTGGTCGCTGATTACCTGAAACTGAATCGTTGCGAGCCGCATAGAGTAGCTGAACTGACTGAAATTCATCGTCTGTTTATCGATCGTCCTTGGGCAGAATTGGGTGAGTCTTCCCCCGTAACTGTTAATGTCATCGGCGATAATTTACAAGGAGAAAAACTATGAGTAACCCAGCCCTACAAACCGACAAAATGCTAAACGTTGCGCTTATTGGCTATGGTTTTGCCGGCAAGACATTCCATGCTCCTTTACTGCGCGCCATACCAGGACTGCGCCTGTCTATTGTGGCTTCGCGAGATGCGGGAAAGGTACATGCCGATCTGCCCGATGTGCAGGTGATTGCCGATCCGCAACAGGCGATTGCCCACCCAGAGGTGGATTTGGTTGTGATCGCCTCGCCTAATAATACACATGCACCGTTAGCGCGCTATGCGCTGGAGAACGATAAGCATGTGGTGGTAGATAAGCCTTTCACGCTGAATATGCAAGAAGCCCGCGAGCTCATCGAGTTGGCGAAACGCCGTCAGCGTCAGCTTACTGTTTTCCATAATCGTCGTTGGGACAGCGATTACCTCGGTGTTCGTCACGTCATTGAGCAGGGGCTTATCGGGCAGGTTGTGCAGTTTGAATCTCATATCGATCGTTTCCGACCGCAAGTGCGTGAACGTTGGCGTGAACAGAATGCTCCCGGCGGCGGGTTATGGTTTGATATCGGGCCGCATCTGATCGACCAGGCGCTGCAATTGTTTGGTTTGCCGGATAGTGTTCAGGGCAATATTGCCACTCTGCGCGATAACTCAAAGATTAACGACTGGGCGCATGTTGTTTTGAACTATTCCAAGCACAGGGTGATTTTGCACTGCAGCATGCTGGTGGCGGGGGGCGTTTCTCGTTTTAGCGTGCATGGTACAAAAGGGAGCGTGATAAAACAACGTGCCGACCGTCAGGAAAGTCAATTAGTGGCGGGTTTGACTCCCGGGAGCGCTGGTTGGGGGGCTGATGATGATGCGCTGACGCTGTATGTCGGCGATGAAACACCGATTCAGTTGCCTACGCCCGCAGGCGATCAGCGTCAATTCTACATTCATGTGCGTGATGCGCTAAACGGTAAATGCGGGAATCCGGTACCTCCACTGCAAGCGTTGGCTGTGATGGCGGTACTTGAGGCGGCGGTCCGGGCCTCGGAAAGCGGGCAAAATCAGCCGTTGGCGTTGAGTGAGGCGGAGATGGCGGCGTTGCGTATAGGTGTGGCTTGATGGTCTAACGGGCAATATTAAAGACATCAGCAACACTGTTTATCGTCGCGGCTCTCATTTTAAGCCCGTGCGGTGACCATCACGTTCCATCCACGCGCCAGCACCGCCTGTACGAGATAGCGACCCTCGGGGATTATATTTTGCACAAACAGGTAAATGAAACGCGTTACACAAAAGGTGCGGGGGTGGGCACAGTTTGCCCTGGCATTGGGGGATTCGGGATTGGCACTGGCGAATTTATCATGATGGGGATGTGACCCGATGTGTCTCGTTCACTGCATATTATTGAACCTCAGGCAGGCAACGCGATCGCAAGTTATGCCCTTGGCGTGGTGGTCGGCGCGCCGGTTATTGCAGTGCTGGCGGCACGACTGCCCCGAAAATATCTTCTGCTTTCGCTGATGGCCGTTTTCTTCGCGGGAAACACCGCTAGTGCGCTTGCCCCCGGTTATCATAGCCTCGTTATAGCCCGGTTTCTGGCGGGACTCCCGCACGGAGCATACTTCGGTGTGGCGTCGCTTGTCGCGGCATCGCTGGTCCCTCTGGCAAAGCGCGGAAGCGCGTTAAGCCGGATGATGCTGGGCCTGACCGTGGCTACGCTGGTGGGTGTCCCGCTGGGCTCATGGATTAGTCAGCTTTTCGGCTGGAATATCGTTTTTGCCTTTGTTGGCGCAATCGGATTATTGACATGCCTTCTTAATTGCCCGTTTCGTGCCATTCCGCGCGGGGGATGCCGGCGCCCATCCATTACGGGAATTGGGCGCGCTGAAGAATTCGCAGGTGTTGCTCACGCTGCTGGTGGGCGCCATTGGTTTCGGCGGCATGTTTTCTGTTTTTAGCTATATCGCGCCCACCCTTATCCATACGTCAGGGATGTCAACCAGCTTGATACCTTGGGTAATGGCCGCCTTCGGGCTGGGTATGATTGCCGGCAACCTGACCGGCGGAAGGCTGGCCAATGGCAATGTGCTGAAGGTTATAGGCTGGGCGTTGTTGTGGAATATCTTTATCATGGCCATTTTCCCTCTACTTGCGCGTCATGTTGTGCCAGGCTTGGTGGTCACCTTTCTGATCGGCACGACTTCAGTACTGCTTCCTTCACTTCAGATCCGTTTAATGGATGTCGCCAATGATTCTCAGACGCTGGCTGCTGCCATGAACCACTCGGCGCTGAATATTGCCAATGCCATGGGAGCATACCTTGGCGGGTTGGCGATTTCATTCGGGTTTGGGTGGGTATCCACGGCATACGTCGGCGTTATGCTCGGTGTCGCCGGCATAATTGTATATATGATGACGGTAAAGCATGCCGGTAAAATAAGCCACCCAGAATAGCCTGGGTCTGCGATGGTGATGTTGTTGTAGATGTGGTCGGATAGGCAACCCGCTGTCCGGCATGTTATTGTCATAAGGTATCCACATGCCCGACGTTCATAACGGCAAGCGACGCTATAGACTATTCATAAGGACAACTCATGACGGACTCTCTTTACGACATTCCCCTTAAAAAAATCGACGGCAATCCCGCCAGCCTGGCGGATTATCGCGGCAAAGTGCTGTTGGTGGTCAACGTCGCGTCCAAATGCGGCCTGACGCAACAATATGAAGGGCTGGAAAAGCTTTACCAGGATCGGCATGAGCAGGGGCTGGAAGTGCTGGGTTTCCCCGCTAATAACTTCAAGAGCCAGGAACCGGGCAGCGATACCGAAATCAAACAGTTTTGTTCGTTGACCTATGATGTGCATTTTCCGTTGTTTTCGAAAATTTCGGTGCTGGGGGAAGATCGGCATCCGCTGTATGCGCGATTGACTACAGCGGTACCGGACGCTATTGGCGAGGGGCCATTTCGCGAGCGTTTGAAAGGTTACGGCGTCGATCCCGTCAATCGCCAGGATGTGTTATGGAATTTCGAGAAATTCCTGATTAACCGCCAGGGCGAGGTGGTCGCGCGTTTTGCTCCGGATGTTACCGCTGAAGATTCACGTTTGCTGGCGGCCATTGATAAAGCGTTGGAGCAATAGCGGTAATCGAATGGCGTCCACATTGCGTTTGTCAGGTTTGTGGACGTCCTATTAATAAAATTATCGGTAGTTTTCAACCTATGGCTGAATGATGCCTCCGGCATAGGGATAAGATTTTTACCTCCACAGAGTGGAACCTTCGCTATCAAAGTTAAAGCAAAGATCTGGATAGGTTTCGGCTTATCGACGACCAAATTGGGTTGGAGCATGCGGGAAAAGCACAAATTACCCTTTTTTTTCAATAGCATCAGTTTATTCTTAACCGCTATCGTTACAAAAAAGGAGTTAAAATGATAAAAAGGTCAACTGCGGTGATTTTTCTTGCTCTATTTTTATCGGGATGCGTTACCCATCAAAAAATAACTTATACCGGCGGAAGCAAGGCCGAAGGGATAGTTAAATTATCTTACGGGTATCGCTTATATCAAAACCCTAATATGGATTCAGCCGCCGGCAGGCAAATAGCGTTGTCTAAGTGCCAGTCTTGGGGATACACCGATGTGAGCCAACCTGGCAAGAAGGCATCCGAATGTATTCGGCAGTCGAATCTGGCTTGTAGTATCAATTATGTTACAGTTGACTTTCAATGTATTGGGAAAAAATAAGCAAAATATTCCCACTTAAACCAGGACATTCATGTTTACGCCAGGGTTGGCGTCATGATGTTTCGATTGATGTTGCCTCGAAGCGCTTTATATCCTGGTGTCGTCGACGCGTTGAGATCACCGCGGGATCTTTCATCCTTAACGATGGCTGGTGGTATCGGCAGTTTGATACCGGTTGCTGAGTTCTGACGGCTGGTTGTGGCTTGACATCATCACAGGCAACTATGATTACAGGTAACTATGTTTTCAGGTAACTATATTTTCAGGTAACTATGTTTGCAGGTAACTATGTTTACAGATAACTAGGGTCCGTAATGGGCTTTTTATCGTTTCCCGTCCGCCCTCGATGGCTGTATCAACTTTTAGATACAGTGGATAAATGATAGTCACCTGAAATCTTTGGATATAAATGAACGTCATCATGTCGTGGTCTGAACATGGCTTTTTCATGCTCGGTTTTTAGACAATAACACTCGGTTTCATTAATACCATACAGTTTGATTAATGCCGTCGCCGAAATAAATTTACGTTGCCCACTGACAACGATTGTGCCGGGATGGATAACATAACGTGCCATTAGTGCTCCTTGACCAGAGTGGCTAATGTCGACATCTGGCGTTGTTATTATAACGCGTGAAACACTATTCCACGATAGGTAACAGTAAGACGGCAAATGAAAAGTGCAATGCATATTGGTTCATCTTTTGATGGGGACTAAGAGGCTAAGCCACGTAAAACCCCCGTATTTTAAGTCGGTTACGCGCTGACTACGCCACGCCAGGTGGTTCATCGCAAATGACAAATAGACCCCCAGCAAAGGCAACCGATGGACAATTGAATTTTTCACATGACATATTTAGCGGTCTTGACTTGTCAGTAAGAGCGTTATAATGAGCAAAATGATTAATTTTTGTACGCATCGACTAACGCATGTTCATTCCAAAATTTTCTGAAATCAGAAATAGCGATTATCTTAATTACGATTAAATAGGCACAAGTAATTGATGTATGAACTGCATGCTGACAATAGGCGTGCCATTTGATGCACTGAATAACAGCGGTAGCACAACTTTTGGATAATGAAATAATAATATTGTCAGTAATTATGTATGGAATAAAAGCACGTATAAATATCTTTCATTAAAGCCAGTTCACGAAGAGTGTTAATATCTCGCGGGTATTCTTGCCATAAAATACCTATATTTATCATATGATTGAGACTATATAGTGATCGTGGGAATAACTGGGTTTGTTAATTCATAAAACTGTCATCTTGTCATTTATTAACAAATATTAATTTTTGTAACTTTCTGATTAATAAGTGGCTAGCGCACAAAATGTCAATTCTAAAATTTTACAAAGGTTTATAAGAAATGTATCTGTAAGTTTAAACTATTGTAATTGTAATAGGGGGGGAGTGTGGTCAATAAAATAGGATTAGGTAAAAATGTCCTTGAGGCCGCTCAAGAAAGAATAAATTGGATTTTTGATACTTTTCAGCGTGTTAGTGTGTCTTTTTCTGGCGGAAAGGATTCAACTGCAATGTTGCATTTGGTCGCGAAAATCGCCCGACAAAAAAAACGCACCTTTTGTGTATTATTTATTGATTGGGAGGTTCAATTTACATTTACTATCAATCATGTACATAGAATGAAAGAAATGTACAAGGATTGTATTGATCAATTCTATTGGGTGGCGCTCCCAATGACGACCGTAAGTGGCGTCTCTCAATATCAACCGGAATGGGTCGCTTGGCAGCCAGATACTGAATGGGTTCGCCAACCACCGCCCTGCGCAATAACTGATCCTGATTTTTTTCCTTTTTATCAGCATGCTATGACTTTTGAGGAATTTGTCCCTGCGTTTGCCAGTTGGTTTGCGCAAAAACAAAGTGCGGTCATTTTAATTGGAATACGAACTGATGAATCACTGAGTCGATTTTCAGCTATTAGTTCTTATTCCAAACTTCGCTATGCTGACGATAAACCCTGGACTACCGCGTCACAAGAGGGTTTTGTTTATAACGCTTATCCTATTTATGATTGGAAGGTGAATGACATTTGGCATTTTTTTGCTAAATCTAAGCAAGTTTATAATTCACTCTATGATCTTATGTATCAGGCCGGCGTGTCGCTGCGCGCAATGCGTATCTGCGAGCCTTTCGGTCCCGAGCAGCGTAAAGGATTATGGCTTTACCATGTGCTTGAGCCAGATACCTGGGAAAAAGCTTGCCTGCGCGTGGCGGGGGCTAATTCAGGTGCACGTTATGGCGGTCAAACAGGAAACTTTTACGGTAATCTGCAAATTACCAAACCAGACCATCATAGTTGGAAAAGTTATGCATTATTCCTATTGGATAGCATGCCGTTGAAAACCGCAGAGCATTACCGCAATAAGATTGCTATCTATCTGAAGTGGTATCAAAGCCGGGGGTTTCCTGTGGATATTCCTGACGAACAAGATAAAGATTTAAGCGTAAAAGATATTCCCTCTTGGCGTCGTATTTGTAAGACGCTAATTCGTAACGATTTTTGGTGTCATACGTTGTCATTCAGCCCAAACAAAGCAAAAAACTATGAGCAGTATCTACATCGCATGCAGGAAAAACGTAAAGAATGGGGGATTTTATGAAAATAGAAGATTATTTTGAGTCAATCGCTGAAACACTGAATGCCATGACGCTTGAAGAACGAATTATAGCTATCAATACCTTCAAACAATTTTTACACGAGCAAAGTCCATTCAGGGAAGAGCCGGTTGACTGCGTGCTTTGGGTCAAAGCCGAAACGGTGGCGGCCAATGATTATAATCCCAATACCATGGCGCCTTCTGAAAAAAAATTACTATTCACCTCCCTTGATAAAGATGGCTATACACAGCCGGTGGTGGTCTGCCAAGAAAAGGATAGTTATATTGTGGTGGATGGTTTCCATCGTAGCTTGTTGGGCAAAGAAAAAAAAGTTCTCCGTACCCGTTTGAAAAATTATCTACCAGTCACTTGTATCAGGAACAGCCAGTCGGGTAAAACCGATCGTATCGCCTCGACCATCCGGCATAATCGTGCGCGCGGCAAACATCAAATTATGGCCATGTCTGATATTGTCAGGGATTTATCGCGATTAGGATGGAAAGATGAGAAAATCGCCAAAGAACTCGGTATGGACGCCGATGAAGTGCTTAGACTCAAACAAATCACGGGATTGTCGGAATTATTTGAAGATAGCAAATTCTCCGAAGCTTGGACGGTTAAGTGAAGGGTTTTAATTGGAAATGATTGGGATTAATGAAACGAACTTAATCGCCTTGAATAGCTAACGGCGAGGTGGCGGAAGTTCGTATTCGTTATGTCGTTATAATTTCTGTATTTTGTTGTAGTGAAAGACATCCACAATGGGCAACATCCTTGTTGCCCTGAATTTGTATATTTGCAGATTAGAACTGGTAGACTAAGCCGAGAGCAACAACGTCATCGGTGTTAATGCCAGCAGCGTCGGTAAACCGGCTGCCATCGATGAGGTTGATTTTGTAGTCGACATAAGTCTGGATATTTTTATTGAAGTAGTAGCTTGCGCCAACGTCCACAAATTTAACCAGGTCTTGGTTATTATAAGTAAAGCCATCGGCAGCTTTACCAATGTCTTTGCCGCGGGTTTGGTTATACCCAACAAACGGCACTAAACCAAAGTCGAACTGATAATGGGCATATGCTTCGAAAGATTGCGCTTCGTTAGCATAACCATAGTCGGTTGTACTGGTACTGTTACCAAACGGCGCAGCATTATATGACTGGATATACATAGCAGCCAAATAAATCTTATTGGCGTCATATTTCAAACCGCCGCCATAACCTTCTGCTCGGCTGCCTCTCCCGGAAATACCGGCTTGGCCAACACCATTCTGTCCGTCAGTACGTTCGGAATTAAAGAACGTACCGCCGGCGGTGAGACCCATACCAAAATCATATTGTAATGACGCACCGTAACCGTCGCCATTCTGACTTAACACATCACGGCCGTTATTGGTTTCGCCCGTGCCGCCATTTTCGCCTTGGTATTGCAGAGCGAATTTCAAGCCGTCAACCAGACCAAAGAAATTATTGTTCCGATAAGTGGCTACACCGTCATCGCCCGCACTACTAAACATGAATTGGTCGGCGCTGTAGGTTGAACCATCGAATTCAGGCATCATATCGGTGTATGACTCGATGTCATAAAGGACACCGTCATTACGGCCATAATCGATTGAACCAAAATCACCGAACTTCAAGCCGGCAAATGCATAACGGGTATGGTTGCCATCATTAGCGTCGCTGCCATTGGCTTGGTTAGCCTGCCATTGATATTCCCAGGTACCGTAACCCGTCAAATCATCATTGATCTGAGTTTGTCCTTTGAACCCCATACGGACATAAGTTTCGTCGCCGTTTTGGCCATGATTATCTGAGAAATAATGATCACCATGGACAGCGCCCCACCAATCCACCTGGTTACCATCTTTATTGTAAATTTCCGCAGCATTGACTAGCGCGGACATTGATAGACAGGAAACCGTGACCGCCATGGCTAATAGTTTGAGTTTCATCATTTATTCCTTTTAGTATAAATCGCCACTGTCCTCTCAGCTTTGCTAAGAGTTCTGTACTCTTGACTTACCGGGCAATTATCACTTCTTTTTTATGTTTCTTATTTACCAATAACTTCTCAAAGAGATGGGTATAGGAACTCAAAGGGTAACTTTATGTAATATTTTATTACTGGCGTTTGGTTTCTAGAAACCGACCGCTGAAATTTGGCTGTCGCTCACCATAAAATAATATTTTAACAAGGGTGATTCACTCGTAAGCAGCCTGGATTCCTCTTTAGCATTAAGATCAATTAAAATATGCGTTTGGCTAGGGTTGAATATCTTATCGTTGGCGGACAATTGCTGTAGCTGATTGATAAACTTGTCCATATTGTTATAGACGTCCATTGAATTCCCGACAAAATTGATACCCTTATACAAACCACTTGAAAATTGGATTATTCGATGTGCGGTTCTATGGGCTGAAATTTGTACTGGTACCGCGATTGTGTAATCCAGGGTTTTGCACCCGTAAACATGACTTTGTTTTAGTTGGAAGGAAAAAATGACTTTTTGGGAGTAATAATCAAATGAATGCAAGAAATTAAAAATTATCCTCATGATAACGTATACATTATGGAAAGGAATATTACTCGCATCGAGTTCAACGCTGCCATGATAGCCATAGTTTTCCTCGGACGGGGCAAATTTTTCAATGGAACGGATTTCCAGAGGAATTCTGGTTGTCAATAAAGGAAATGTGAGCTGGCTCCCAATTAAACGATTTCTCTTGCGATAACCATCTGGTGGGATACCAAACTGGCTAGTGAAGGCCCTGGTGTAAGATTGATGAGAAACGAAGTTGTAACGATCGGCAATACCATTGACCGGCATGTCAGTAATGATCAAATCTATTGCTGAATTAGATAATATTCTTTGTTTGAGAAATTTATCTAAACTATAACCAGTCCTTTCTTCAAATATTTTTTTAAGCAAAAAATGCTTGCAGTCTAATTTTTCGGATAATGTTGTGGAATCAATATTATCATCAATATTAATCTCAATTTCATTCAAAATTTGATGATAAATTAATTCTTTATGTTTTTCTTTAGTTAACATAAAATACCATCGTTTGTCTTCAAGTGATTTCCGATGGTAAAATTACATAACTTAAACTAATTAATATTAACGGTCGTTAATTTATTGTGTATTCTAAAGCATTTTTAATATTTTGTTTTAACAAATAGTGCCAAGGTATCTTATTGATTTTATTGATAAAATTTTTCTTTCAACTGGATTTTACGCCAATATGTACGTAATTATCATTTTTAATTAAAAAATATAAATATCAATTAATTCAAATATTAATGAATAAAAATAAGGATCGCTGACTTGGCTATTGGATCTGCTGCTATTAGTCCAGGTTTGTTAAAGTGATTTTATCTTATTGGTAAGCTTTTTTAAACCGGTGGCCGATGCCATTTCGATACCTTTGAGAAAAAAGAGCGTTGCTGCTGATATGTGCTGGTATCAGATAATTTCTCATTCCGTATCGGGTTGATTCGCGGTGTCTCCTGATAAGGGAAAAATCGAAAAAATAGTATGCTGATCCTGCTTCGATTGTGCAAAGTCGGCTGGGATCGAATATCAGTGCTCCTCACGTTTAGCCAAACGCCGCCAGGTTACCCGGCTGGCGCGGCTCAAACGATCAAGATAGAGGTAAACTACGGGAGTAGTGAAAAGGGTCAATAATTGGCTCAATGCCAGCCCGCCGGCAATCGCCAATCCCAGTGGTCTGCGCAAATCCGCATCCCCACCGCGGCCCAGCGCCAGCGGTAAGGCGCCGAAAAAAGCCGCCATGGTGGTCATCATGATCGGCCGAAAGCGCATCAGGCAGGCCTGGGTAATGGCTTGTTGCGCCGTGAGTCCCTGCTTGCGTTCCGCCGCCAGCGCGAAATCGATCATCATGATGGCGTTCTTTTTCACGATACCTAATAATAGTAATATACCAATCAGCGCGATGACCGTGAGTTGCGTACCGGTCACCAATAGCAATAAAAGTGCGCCCAGGCCGGCGGATGGCAAAGTGGAAAGGATGGTGAGGGGGTGGATATAACTCTCATATAACACGCCAAGTATGATATACATTGCCGCAAGAGCAGCCAGGATTAGCCAGGGCATAGAAGCCGTTAGCGCGGAGAATGCTTTGGCGGTACCCTGAAAACTGGCTTGAATGGCGTCCGGTAGGTCGATTTGCGCCATGGCGGCAGTAATCAGCCGCTGCGCTTGCTGCAACGAGACCCCGTCCGCCAGGTTGAATGCCACAGTGCTGGTGGCCGATTGACCTTGATGCGCCACCGACAACGGTGTATTGGCGCCGCTGAAACGGGTGAAAGCAGCCAACGGGATCTGTTTACCCTCGTCATTTACCACCAGTAAATCATTCAGGATTGCCGGATCCGCGGTATCACTGTCTGCCAGCGTCATGACCACATGGTATTGATTCAGTGTCTTATATCGGGTGGCGATTTGCCGCTGGCTAAAGGCATTATTCAGGAGGGTATCCACCATGGCTGTATTAACGCCCAACCTGGTGGCTTTATCTCGATCGATGGTCAGCATCACTTCCTGACCGCCGGTTTGTGAATCGCTATCCACGCCGGTTAGTTGGGGTATTTTTTCCAGGGCCGCTTGCACTTTCGGCGTCCATATCCGCAGTGTATTCAAATCATCGGCTTGAAGGCTGTACTGGTAAAGCGCATTGGCGCTGCGCCCGCCAATCTGCAGATCCTGCGCGGGCATCAAAAATAATTGAATACCCGGCTGGTTGCGAAATTTCGCGCTTAACCGATTTGCCACTTGCATTGCGTTGGCCTTTCGCTGACTGAAATCTTTCAGCCGCACAAAGAAGTTAGCGGTATTCCGGGAACCAAAAGCACCGCTGCCCATGGACGCCATGACGCCGTCCACCGCCGGATCTTGCCGAATCAACCGGGAGAATTCCTTCATCTTGGGTTCCATTTGCTGAAACGACACATTCTGATCGGCACGCAGCATTCCCATCAGCAAGCCGGTGTCCTGATTGGGGAAAAAGCCTTTCTGCACCACGGTATAAAGGAAAATATTGAGTATGATGATCAGCAACAGGCTGAACAGCGTCAGGCCTTGATGGCGTATGACCCAGGCCAATGCATGTGCGTAACAGGCCAATAAGCGCGTCAGGCCCCGTTCAATCCATTGATAAAAAAGATTGGGACGCCGGGAGGACGGGGCTTGTCGCTTCAGCAGGCGCGAGCAGAGCATCGGCGTCAAGCTGAGGGAAACCAGCATTGAAATCAACAGCGAGACGGTCAGGGTAATCGCAAATTCGCGAAACAATCGGCCGACGATACTCCCCATCAACAGGATGGGAATAAACACCGCGACCAGCGACATCGTCATCGCCAGCACGGTAAAACTCACTTCTTGCGCCCCTTTCAGCGCCGCCCGTACCGGGCCCAGTCCTTGTTCAATATAGCGGGTGATATTTTCCAGTACCACAATTGCGTCGTCCACCACAAAACCGGTGGAAATAATCAACGCCATCAGCGACAGGTTATCCAGGCTGTAACCCAGTAAATACATCACCGCACAGGTGCCGATGAGCGACACCGGCAACGCCAGAGCGGGAATCGCCACTGCCTGCAAATGGCGCAAGAAGATAAATACCACGCCGATCACCAGCACGATGGCAATCAGCAGCGTTTCTTCGGTAGCGCGCAACGACGCGAGGATATTCGGCGAGCGGTCCTCCACCATCTTCAGACTGACATCACCGGGCAAACTGGCGGACAACGCCGGTAATCGCGCTTTGATGGCATCAATGGTTGCCAGCATATTGGCCCCCGCCTGGCGTGAAACACCGATCAAGACCGCCCGGTTCTGGTTGTAATAACCGATGTTGTATTTATCTTCCACTGAATCTTCAACCTGAGCCACATCTCCCAGCCGTACGGCTTGACCATTTTGATAGCTGACGATCAGCGCACGGTAATCGCGCGCCTGATCCAACTGGCCGTTGTCGTCCACTTGCCAGGATTGGTGGTTGTCCTGCAATACGCCTTTCGGCAGATGGGTGGTGCTATTGGCGATGGCGCTGCGCAGGGCGTCCAGCGAGAGACCAAAATGGGTAATCATCTGCGGGCGCAGTTCGATTCTTACGGCGGGCAGCGAACTGCCCATCAACGATACCTGGCCGACGCCGTCGACCTGAGCGATTTTCTGTTGAATCTGACTGGAGGCCAGGTCGTACAGCTCGCCGCTGTTACGGGTGGAGGAAGTTAGCGCCAGCATCACAATCGGCGCATCAGCCGGATTGGCTTTGCGATAGGTCGGCAATGAGGGCATGCTGCTGGGGAGCAGGCTACGCGCGGCATTGATCGCCGCTTGGACATCGCGCGCT
>Ga0302140_10008344_pt1 | contig 12889 bp, 11 predicted proteins | sample I_Bog_E1_1_FD_202095 | JGI IMG/M metagenome (GOLD analysis project Ga0302140, IMG submission 202095) | Peat permafrost microbial communities from Stordalen Mire near Abisko, Sweden - I_Bog_E1_1 | ecosystem: Environmental > Terrestrial > Soil > Wetlands > Peat | place: Sweden: Abisko, Stordalen...
CCGTCACTCCCGGAGGCTACATCTACGTCATTGGCGTCCTCGCCGGAAAGGGCCAACTCATCGACCCAACCCCCATCCTGGCCAAAGCCATCCACGTTGAAGGAGTCTACGTGGGCAGCCGTGCCATGTACCAGCGCATGAACGCCGCCATCGACACCAACCACCTCCACCCCGTCATCGACAGCACCTTCCCCCTAACCCAGGCCCACCAGGCCCTCGCCCACCTGCAGTCCGGCAACCACTTCGGCAAAATCGTCCTCAACCTGAAAGCCTGACGCCCTTCCGATCAAGTCCCTGTCGGGCAAGCGCGGGACTTTCGAGTGCGTCCTGAAGGAGCACGACTGCCAAGGACGCCTTGAAGCAGTAATACTCTTGGGCATCTTGGAAGCGCAAAACTCTTAGGGACAGCGTGAGAACCGGGACCAGCACCGACGAAGTGAAGGAGTGGAACCGGCAAGGACGTTTTGAAAGGGCGGGACTTCAGTCCCGCCATACCGCCCGCAGCAACGATGCGGCTTTAGCCGCCGGGGGAAATGACATGGAGTGTATTCAGACTTCCCTAACAGCGGCGCTTCGCATTCGCCGTCCAAACAACACCCGTCCACGGAGGACTTTGTGAAGCAAACAGCACTCATCGTTGGTGTCTCAGGAATCGCAGGAAGCGGCCTCGCCGATCTCCTCCTCGCATCCGGAGACTGGACCATCTACGGCCTCGCCCGCCAGCCCAAACCCCGCGAAGGCGTCACCAACATCGCCGTCGATCTCCAGGACGCCAACGCCACCAAACAAGCCCTGAAAGACATCCATCCGACGCACGTCTTCCTAACCACATGGCTACGCCAGCCCACCGAAGCCGAAAACATCCGCGTCAACTCCGGCATGGTGCGCAATGTCCTCGACGCCCTCTCGGCTGCGAAGACCGTCCAGCACGTAGCGCTCGTCACCGGTCTCAAGCACTACCTGGGTCCATTCGAAGCCTACGGAAAAGGAGTCCTCCCGGCCACCCCATTCCGCGAAGATCAGCCCCGCCTCAACATCGAAAACTTCTACTACGCGCAGGAGGACGAAGTCTTCGCCGCGGCCACCCGCGACAACTACGGATGGAGCGTCCATCGCCCCCACACCATCATTGGCTACGCGCCCGGCAACGCCATGAACATGGGCACCACTCTCGCCGTCTATGCCAGCATCTGCAAAGAACTCGGCCAGCCGATGCGCTTCCCCGGCTCCTCCGTGCAGTGGCATAGCCTCACCGACATGACCGACGCGCGCATCCTCGCCAAGCAACTCCTCTGGGCAGCGACCACACCCGCCGCTCGCAACCAGGCCTTCAACGTAACCAACGGCGACATCTTCCGCTGGAGCTGGATGTGGAAGCAGCTGGCTGCCTGGTTCAACGTCGATGCCGAGGAGCTTCAAGGCGAAGGCATCCCCCTCGAGACCCAGCTCCAGAACGCCGCCCCCCTCTGGAAACAGATCGCAGCCAAGCACAACCTCGCCGAGCCCGCCTTCAACGTTCTCTCCTCCGCCTGGCACACCGACGCCGACCTCGGCCGTCCCATCGAAGTCGTCACCGACATGTCCAAGAGCCGCAAGCTAGGCTTCACCGCCTACCAACCCACAGACGAAAGCTTCTTCGACCTCTTCCAAAAACTCCGAGACGGCCGCCTAATCCCCTAGGGCCCCGACGTCCAGCCTCCTTCATCCGCGCAGGACGTATCATCTTGAAGGCTGAACCTGGAGGATTGAAATGCGAATTGGAATGCTAACCGGCGGAGGAGACTGCCCCGGTCTCAACGCCGTCATCCGCGCCGTTGTGCGCAAAGGCGTGCTCCACTACAACGACGAATTCATCGGCTTCCTCGAAGGCTGGCGCGGCGTCATCGACGACCGCACTATGCCACTCGATCTTGTGACCACCACCGGCATCCTGCAGCGCGGAGGCACTATCCTGCGCTCCTCCCGCACCAACGTCAAGAAGATCGAAGGAGGCTTCGAGCGCTGTCTCGAAGTGATCGCCGCGCACAAACTCGACGCCCTCATCGCCATGGGAGGCGACGATACCCAGTCCATCTCGGTCGAGCTAGCCAAGCGCGGAGTCAACTGCGTCGGCGTCCCCAAGACCATCGACAACGACCTCTCTGGCACCGACGTCTGCTTCGGCTTCGACACCGCCGTCTCCATCGCCACCGAGGCCATCGACCGCCTCCACTCCACCACCGAAGCCCACTCCCGCGTCCAGGTCGTAGAAGTCATGGGCCGCGACGCCGGCTGGATCGCCGTCACCTCTGGCATCGCCGGAGGAGCCGACGTCATCCTCGCCCCCGAACATCCCATCGACCTCGACGACGTAGTCCGCCTCGTCCGCGCCCGCTGGGAAAGCGGCAAGCGCTTCGCCATCGTCGTCGTAGCCGAAGGAGCCAAGCTCCCCGAGCATGAAGGCCAGACCACCGTCGGCACCAAGCTCGACTCCTTCGGCCACGCCCGCCTCAGCGGCATCGGCCAGGTCCTCGCCGAAGAGATCGAAAAGCGTACCGGCTACGAAACCCGCGCCGTCAACCTCGGCCACACCCAGCGAGGAGGCACGCCGACAGCCTACGATCGGATGCTCGCTACCCGCTACGGCGTAGCCGCCATCGATCTCGTCCACCAAGGCAAGTTCGGCCAGCTGGTGGTCCTCAAAGGTACGCAAATCTCCAGCATCCCTATCGCCGACGCCATCGCGAAAACCCGCACCGTCACCGATGACCTTTTCGCCGTAATCAAATCCCTCCAACCCCAACCCTAGGTTCCCCCGCAACAGCGCGTGCCCCGCGTCTCGCTTCTGAGACGCGGGTTGAACCCGCCCTCATCCCGCCAGCTCTGTCATCTTGACCGCAGCATCACACTCTTGTTTCTGTGATGCGGAGCGGAGAGACCTGCAGTGCAACCTGCGCTCGCCGCCACACCCCAACTCCCAAACCAAAATCCGCCATCCCTGTTAACCATCGCCCTCGCCATCCGTTACTCCAAGTGAACGCTGCCAACTCACGGCAACACAAGGAGCAACATGCAAGGTCAAGACCTTTTAGTAGCCTTCACGATCTGTTTCATCGTCTGGGTAGTTTTCTCTTCCGTGCGCCGATACGGCATCGCCAGAACAAAGGCCAGCTTGCAGGAAAAAGTCCTCCAGCGCATCGACTCCTCCGACGCCCTTGCCTCCCTCGCCGCCAACGAGTCCGGCCGCCGCTTCCTCGAGTCCATCACCGTCGAAGAAAACAAAGTCTCCTCTCCCTACGGCCGCATCCTCTTCGGCATCCAGGCCGGCCTCGTCCTCATCTTCTTCGGCATCGCCATGCTCTTCATTCACCACCACATCGATACCTACGGGAATCCAGGCTTTATCATCATAGGCACAGGAGCTATCGGTCTTGGACTCGGCTTTCTCACTGCTTCGGCTGCCAGCCTCTTTGTATCCCGCAAGCTCGGCCTCATCAGCAATGAACCGCGCAGCTGATCCCGGCAGCCACGCCATGCCCAGCTCGCTTGAGCACGCCGCACCTGCGGCCACCGTCCTCAGCGAACTGGCCTTTCAGCGCCTCTACGACGCCAACGCGACCTCCATTCACAGCTATCTCCTCGCCGTCTCCTCCCGTCGCGACGTAGCCGACGACCTCCTGCAGGAAACCTTCTGCCGCCTGCTCCTCCACCCCGAAATCGCCACCCGCCTCGACACCCTCGAGCTACGCCGCTACCTCTTCCGCATCGCCACCAACCTCCTCCGCGACCGCTACCGCTCCGGCGACACCACCTCTTACACCGACCCGCCCGAACCCAGCACCCACTCCGACCCGGCTGATTCGCAAGCCACCTCCCTCGACATCAGCCGCATGCTCCGAGCCCTCAAGCCCCGAGAGCGCGAGCTCCTCTGGCTCGCCTACGTCGAAGGCATGGACCACGCCGAGATCTCCTCTGCCACCGGCCTCAACCGCCTCAGCGTACGAACCCTCCTCTTTCGCGCTCGCAACAAAGCCAAGCAATTTCTACCCCCCGGGAGTGCCTCCCTATGAACTTCCGCAATCACACCTCCAACCCCACCCCCATGACACCCATCGACGACCAGCTCCGCCACGCCCTCCGCGCACACGCCGCCTCGCTCACCGCCGAGCACACCCCACCCCCCGCCACCGCCATTCTCTTCCGTGCCGAGCGCCGCCGCCGCCGCCTCGCCATCCAGCGCGCCGAGTGCCCGCTACTCATCATGCAAACCCTCGGCATCGTCTCCGCAATCATCGCCTCAGCCTGGCTAGCCTACCGCTACTCCCCCCACACCCTCCCGACCCTCAACCCTGTCTACCTCGCACTCGCCATCGCCTGCACCATTCTGGTCCTCGCCGGTTGCGCAGCGATGCTTCACACCAGCAGCCGCCCCTCCGCCTAGCCGCCCGACCAGCACTCCGTCGTCATGCCCAGTGCCGGGAGTTCACTCCCCAATCAGCGCGTCGAACACTCCGCCGATCACTCTCTTGATCGAGGCGTTGCTCAGTAGCCCAGGCTCGAACTCAGCCTCCAGCAGCAAAGCTGTGAGCATAGGAAAAATCGAATGCAGCGCCATCGCACGGCTGATCGACCGCTTGGTCTTGCCAGCTGGTCCGAACAACTTCACATAGCTTTGCTCTCTGTCGGAGCCCGCGGGCGAGTATAGGTTTCGGAACCGATCCTTCGTCTCAGGATGGCGCAGGGCAAACATCTTGAACTCCAATTGCAGAAGCGCCCAGTCACTGTCCTCAACCAAGTCGACGACGAACCGGCGGATCACAGCGACATTCTGCTTCACTTCGCCGTCCGACAGCAATCTCTCCAGCTTCTCTCTGTACTCCTTTCGATGATCCTCGATCAACGCAAAAAAGATATCTTCCTTGCTTTTGAAATGACCGTAGATCGCCCCCTTGGTGCGGCCCGCCAGGTCTGCGATGTCGTTCAGGTCCGCACCTTCATATCCATCGCGAATGAAGATTGTCTTGGCCGCACGCATCAACAGCTCGCGAGTCTCCTTTGTACGGATCTCCTGCCTACCGACCTTAGCCTTCGGCGTATCTGCAGGTTCTGCGAGAACACTTGCTTTCATAACGACCTCTCCTGATACTTCTCTACAGCTTCTCGGCGTCTGAAGGTGTGTGCGCCGTCTTTTCGCTTGCCTTGACTGCTTTTTCGAATCTTTTTTCAAATGACTTCGCGATCTTGTCTGCAACATTCGTACTCTCGGACTCGTCGCGAATCGTAGCCTTGACTTGCCTCTCTATACTCACCCCGCCTGTTCGATCACTCAACTTCACATCAAACACCATCTGGGTCGTTCCAACAAACATCCCCATCGGGCCCAACATAGCTCTCTTGACGGAACTGCCCAACTTAAACCCCGTGACCGAGAGGTGCACCGTGTACTGTGGGCACAAACCCGCCGGTAGACGTTCGCCGTCCCGATACACACGAGCTACGCTCTTCGCCTTGCGAAAGCGCTCAACGAGATGTTCATACACCAGTCCCTGATAAACCACAGGCACCTGCGCGCCACTCCAATCCGGAGCCATGATCAGCATGCTGCCCGGTTCCGTCAGGCCATTCTTGCAGCTCGGCGCAACTATCGTCCGAGCCGGCTTTCCATCGAGCGCGAAACTCCGCAGCGCCTCCGCAGCCTGGTTCATTCCAAGGAAGAATACGGCCGAGTGATCTCCGCCTCGAACATCACGAAACTCCACCGTCAACATATCGATCCGGTGGTGCGCGAAGGCTGCAACTGCCAGGCCTCCATTGTCGGGAATCGCCATGCGCATGATCCTCCCCGTAATTCCAAACAGTTCCACCCGCTCATTTCCTGAGCTGACCGCCGTAATCGAAGCCCGTGAGATGGCAGCGCTGCCGGACTTCCCGGTGAAGGTCAGATCATCGGACGTCAGCATGAGCGACCCCTTCTTATGTGGTGAGACGTCCGGAAATCCGTAAACATGTTGCACATCGGTTGCAGACCATAGAATGCCTGCCTGGCTCGCCCGGTCCGCCGGGATCTGCCCAGCGGCCTGCAAGGGTTCTGCCCGGAACGTAGAGGGCATGCAAAGTAAGACAAATTCAAGGAAGACAAAGAGACGAAAACCAGATACTTGGGGCAAGGAAACTCCTACGCGCTTGGCGCTAGCAATTTATTCCAGTAAGTATATTTCTACTGGTAGGTATATTATTGCACGAACTCCGAATCCTTACAACCACACCCGGAAGCCCCCGACCCACCCACCTTCTACGCTTCCCCATAAGAAGAGCACTCCCATGCGCTGTCAGCGTCACAGCCTGTCCCCACAAAATGCCGCTTTTCCCAAATCCCCACCACCGCTTGCAACTCCTGCCCTCGTCCACCCCATCTACTTCAACAGCAGGTTCGATACCCTATGAAACTTTCGCTCTCCCAGCGTCTTCGGACCTGTGCTCTCATCCCCCTTCTCCTCTCCGTCTGCTGGCCTGCCCAGGCTGACCCCATGCCCGTCCACTACGTCCAGGGAACCTTCCATGGCTTCCTCGAACTGCGCTCCGACAGCGGCAACATCGTCGCCTACGGCGACAGCACCCAGGTCGTGCACGGCGACCATATCACCGCCCGGACCATCTTCAAATACAAAGATGGCTCCATCGACGACGAGACCACCGTCTACACCCAGCACCACACCTTCCATCTCCTCTCCGACCATCATGTCCAGAAAGGTCCATCCTTTCCCCATCCCACGGACATGCTCATCAACGCCGGCACCGGCCAGGTCACCGTCCGCACCACCGACAAGGACGGCAAGGAAGATGTGAAGCAAGATCACATGGATCTGCCCTCGGACCTCGCCAACGGCCTCATCCCCGTCGTCGCTGAAAACATGTGGCCCCACACCGACCAGATCACAGTCTCCATGATCGTGGCCACTCCCAAACCTCGACTCGTCAAACTCGTCATCTCCAACCGAGGCGAAGACAACTACTCCCTCCTCGGAACCTCGCGCAAATCCACCCACTACGAGATCAAGATCGATCTCGTAGGAATCGTTGGCGTCATCGCCCCACTGGTGGGCAAGGCACCCCCCAACATCCAGATCTGGGTCATCGGAGGAGCAGCTCCCACCTTCGCGCGCGAGCAAGGCCCCTCCTACGCCGAAGGCCCCATGATGACCATTCAACTCGCCAGCCCCGTCTGGCCCGACAATAGCTCCGAAAAATAACCTCCACGGCAGACGCTGATGTCACGAGATTAGGGATGCGAGATCCATAGGCTCCTGGCTGGAATCCCCATGTGGAATGATGCCCCACACTGGAAAACTCGTGAACGCGCGCAGCTAAGACGGAACCTCCCGTAACCATGCCGGACTCCCCATCTCAGCCGCTTTCTGCGCCCGCTTGATCAGCGCTTTGCGCATCTTCCTGAAATGATTTAATGCCTTCATCTCTTCCCGCAAACTCTCCTCCAGCAGGTTCGCGAGATCCCCATAGCCTACCGACTTCGCCATCAAAATCTCCGACGAATACGCCGCCACCTCGAAGTGCACCATCCGTTCCGCAGCTCCCAGCATCGCCGCATCGCGCATCACGCCCGTTGGTGCCGCGCATGAAGCCTTGGCTGCATCCCCCACCATCGCAATCATGGGTTTACATGCGATGCTTGGACTCTCCAGCCCCATCGACCAACTCACCTCTTCGATCCGTTTGACCTGCGTCTCCGTTCGCGTCAGATGCTCCGCAAGTTCAACTCGCAGTTCTGCATTTGAGATCGCCTCCACCATGCCCGGCAGCCCCACGGCGAGAACCTTCTCCATACCGGCCAGTTCCCGCAGTCCGTTGATCAATAATTGCTGCAGGGTCATAGCATTTAGCTCTCCGCCCTTCGTTGGATGCAAGCCAATCGGAGGTAGCCGGTTCGCCGCAGTCCTCCCATCAGCTCCCACGCCATGGGGACGGCCAGCCCTCACTCATTGAGGCTTCATCTACCTCCTTCGCGTTCGGACATCGAACCCCACCCTTCGAGAACGCTATCCGTCCACGGCCCAATACATAGCTAATGGAATTCAGAACTGCGCTTCTGCCACGCAAAAGCCGGTTCAGACCCCGGATTTGCGTCCCAAAAGTAGCCTCAAACCCGCACAAAAAATCGCCCCCCCCGAGGGGGCGATTTTTATTAGGTGTGCCAGTCCAGGTTCGTCTTCTAGTCCAAAATCTCGTTATATGGCCCGCAACTAACTAGGAATAATCTCAACTCCGCGCCAAAACGCCACATGATGCTTGACTGTTTTCGCCGCAGATTTTGGATTTGGGTAATACCATGCCGCATCCGGGTTTTCCTGACCATCCACAAGCACCGTATAGTACCGCGCCATACCCTTCCACGGGCAGTTCGAACTCGTGGAGCTGGGACGTAGAAATGCCCTGTTTACAGTCTCTTCCGGGAAATAAATATTCCCTTCAATGGTTTCTACCTTGTCGCTTTCAGCAATTGTCTGTCCGTTCCAAATCGCTTTTGCCATCGTAGCCCTTCCAATCGTTTCAGTCAGTTGCAGCGACTCGACGTCCTCGCACATGCGAAGCAGTAGAAGCGTCCGAGCCGCAGATGGAGCCGCGTGCCTCATCCTTTATATCACAAACCTACTGGAAACGGGAAGTCGCGTGAACGATTCCTCCAGAACCTCATATTCTCTCGTGCGAAAATTCAGCTCGCTCTATGCCACGGCCTCCACCACTGCTCGCGTCTTCTCCGGGTCCGGCCGCTTCCGATCTACCTCCTCCTCCTTCAGCTTCGGAGGTCCTATCTTTTTCTCATAGCTGCAGTTAGGAGTTTCCGAAACCTCCTCCTCCTTCACCCCTTTGCGCGGTCGGCGCTTCGGCAGTGCCTCTCGATTGTTCGGACAGATCAGGAACGTTCCCTCAGCGTTTGCATACTCCACCAAATACGCCGAGTCGCACTTCGGACAAGTCTCATTCACCAGTTTCTGATTACTGGTGAAGTCGCACTTCGGGTACCGCGTGCATCCATAAAAAGTATCGCCACGCTTGTTCTTGCGCACCGCCACCTCGCCTCCACACTTTGGGCAAGGAACCTCTAACAGCTCTTGTTTCACATACTTGCACTTCGGATAGCCGGAGCAGGCAATAAACTCCCCATACTGCCCGTCTCGCTGAAGCAACGGTTTACCGCACTTCGGGCACGGCTCCTCCAACACCACCGGCGGCTTCGTTTGGACCTTCTGCGTCAGCTTCCGAATCGTCTTGCACGGCGGGTCTTCGTTATACCCTGGGCACGCCATAAATGGCCCCCACGGCCCATTCCGCAGCACCATCGTCCGCCCACAGTTGTCGCAGAACTCCTCCTCCTGCTCCGCATCCTGCGCCCCTGGCGAGTTCAAATCCGGCTTGGCTGCAAAATTCTCCTTCGTGAAGTCGCAGCTCTCGGGCTCCACGACCAACTTGTTCCCCTGGCCGGCGGCTTCCTGCAGCGCCTCAATCAGCGCCACCCTGTTCTCCACCTTTGTACTCGACTCGGTCGTATCCTCATTCATTGCCTTCACATACATTGGAAATTCGAAGGTATCCAGAACCTTCTTCACCGCCGCCTTTGGGTCCTTCTTCAACGGTCCCTGCGCAACGGTAATCGGCTTCACCTTCGTAAAGTTCGAGCACGAGTAGAAGCTTCCAAACTTGCCCCACTTCAGAATCAACGGAGCTCCGCACTTTTCGCAGATCTCGTCCGTCTTCTGCTCCATCGCCTTGATGTCTTCCATGTCCGTCTCGGCGACCTTCAACTCCTTCTCAAAGTGGGTATAGAACCCGTTCAACAGGTCCGTCCATTTCTCCGTTCCCTCTTCCACCGCATCCAGTTCGCTCTCTAACTGAGCCGTGTATCCGGTTTCGAAGATGTATGGAAAGTTCTTCACCAACAACTCCGTAACGACCATCCCGATCTCGGTCGGAACCAGCTTCTGAGCCAGCTTCTTTACGTAGTCGCGTTCCTGAATGGTGTTGATAATGGACGCATACGTCGAAGGGCGACCAATCCCCTTCTCCTCCAGGGTCTTCACCAGGCTCGCTTCGTTGAACCGCGGTGGTGGCTGCGTAAACTTCTGCTGCGGATCCAGCCGCACGCGTTCCAAATCCTGCTTGTCCTTCAACTCCGGCAAACGCCTGTCCGCCGAGCTCTCCTCCGACGTCGAATCCTTTGCCCCCTCAGCATCGTCCGCATCGGCACTCTGCGAAATCTGCCGCTTTTCAGCAGCCTCTGCCTTCGCCTCGGCTGCCGCTCGCGAGGCCTTCGCCTTCTTCGTCTCTTCCTCGAATCGCAGCCACCCATCGAACTTCAGAATGCTGCCCGTCGTCCGGAAGTCATACGTCGCCTCAGACTTAGCCTCGATCTCTACCGTCGTCTGATCAAACACCGCAGGAGTCATCTGGCTGGTGACCGCGCGTTCCCAGATCAGCTTGTACAGCCGGTATTGCTCGTCCGAAAGATACTTCCGGACCTCGTCCGGTACAAAGCTAATGTTCGTCGGACGAATCGCTTCGTGGGCTTCCTGCGCATCCTTCTTGCTCTTATAGATGTTCGCCTTCTCCGGCACATACTTCCCACCAAACTTCTTATTCACCCATTCGCGAATCTCCTTCACTGCATCCGCACTCATGTTGGTCGAGTCGGTTCGCATGTATGTAATCAAGCCCACCGTACCTTCGCTGCCTAGCTCGATACCCTCATACAGTCGTTGCGCTACACCCATCGTTCGCCGTACATTGAAGCCGAGTCGCCCCGCCGCCTGCTGCTGCAACTGGCTCGTCGTGAAGGGGGCCCGCGGATTCTGCCGCCGCTCCTTCTTCTCGATCGACTTCACCTTCCACGTCGCTCGCTCAAGCTGCTCCATCACCTCATCGACCGCGCCCTTATCCGGCAGCGCATTCGAAAGAAACACTTCTTTCCCGTCTGCATCCGTACCATTTGAAACGCGAATCGGCAATCCCTGCACGCCGGTCATGCGAGCCGTAAACTCTTGCCCGCCTTTCGACGGAGAAAGCACGGCATCTATATTCCAGTACTCCACCGTCTGGAATGCATTGATCTCGCGCTCGCGCTCCACGATCAGACGCAACGCCACCGTCTGCACACGCCCAGCGCTCAATCCGCGCTTTACCTTATCCCAGAGCAGCGGAGAGATTTGGTATCCCACCAGCCGATCCAGCACGCGTCGCGTCTGCTGCGCGTCCACAAGATTCTCATCTACGTCACGAGTCTGTCCGAAGGCCGCCGTCACGGCTTTCTTAGTGATCTCGTTAAAGGTCACCCGCCGCATGTTGCTCTTCACCCGAATCGACGGAAGCAGCTGCATCTTCAAGTGCGCAGCAATCGCTTCTCCTTCCCTATCAGGATCGGCCGCCAGGAACACAAACTCGCTCTTCGCCGCCAGCTTTTTCAGGCGGTCCACTACCTTTTCTTTGCCTGGAGACACTATCAGCGTCGGCTCGAATGTCCGATGCACCAGCTCCACCCCAATATCGTTCTTGGGCAGATCCATAATGTGCCCAATCGAGGCTTCCACTACGTAGTCGCTGCCGAGATACTTACCAATCGTCTTCGCCTTCGCCGGCGACTCCACGATCACTAGATTTTTTGCCATACCACACACCCGTTCAAAGACAGCCAGCCAAAGCCGCGTCTCTGTTTCCAATTCCTATGCAACCTATCACGTTTTGCCAAGGTCAAGTCAAACCGTACATCCATATCCGTCGGTTTGCGAACTTGACTCGCTCGTCTTCTTGGACGTAAAGACATCCAAATCAGCGCCACTCCTCGCAAAACTCAGTAGCGGCACTTTCTAAAAGCAGCGCACATATTGTTTCCCTGGCATCTGCTTCACTCTACCGCTTAGCTCCAATTCGAACAATGCGGTAAAGATCTCACCCGAAACCATCTTCAACTCCAGCCGCTCAATCAGCTCATCCAGTTGCAACGACTCATCCTGCCGTAACTCCTGCATCACAAGGCGTTCATGTTCGCTCATCGGAGCCAATGTCGGGTGCTCGTCAAATAAAGATGCGCCTCCTAATCCAGAAGATTCATTTGAGGACATCTGTGCCTGAACCGCCTCCTCTAGCTCAATGCGCACCTGCGATGGCAGATCCTCCCAGATATCCTCCCAGGTCGCCGTCAACTTCGCTCCCTGCTTAATGAGCGTATTCGGGCCCCAGGCGTTTTTATTGGTAGCGTTACCCGGAACAGCATACACGTCGCGGCCTTGATCCAGCGCGCATCGCGCCGTGATCCGTGTACCCGAGTACTCCCCGGCCTCCACAACCAACACACCAATGCTCATCCCGCTCAGAGTCCGATTGCGTATCGGAAAATTCTGCGGAGCGGGAAAGGTTCCCAGCGCAAACTCACTCACAATCGTCCCGCCCTGCGCGACAATCTGTTCCGCCAGCTTTTTATTCTCCTTCGGATAAATGACATCGATCCCTGTTCCCCAAACAGCAACCGTCGCTCCTCCCGCCTCGAGGGCGCCTCTGTGTGCACAGGAATCAACTCCCCGCGCCATTCCGCTCATAATCACCATGCCCCTCCGTGCCAGGTCGCGACTCAGCATCTCCGCCATCCCTGAGCCGTACGGGGTGGGCTGGCGGGTTCCAACTACAGCGATTCCCGGCCGATTCAATAACCGTGCATTACCCCGAATCCAAAGAACAGGGGGAGGATCATAAATCTCAAGTAGCCTTTCCGGATACGCTTCATCCTCCGGCGTTAGAAAGCTCGCCCGCTGCTCGTTGACGCGCGCCTCTTCTTCGATTGCCGCCGCTCGTGCTCTTCCATCGAAGCAGAACTGTGCTGCCTCTGCCGGCATGCCCACACCTTCGA
>Ga0302140_10008351_pt1 | contig 12884 bp, 10 predicted proteins | sample I_Bog_E1_1_FD_202095 | JGI IMG/M metagenome (GOLD analysis project Ga0302140, IMG submission 202095) | Peat permafrost microbial communities from Stordalen Mire near Abisko, Sweden - I_Bog_E1_1 | ecosystem: Environmental > Terrestrial > Soil > Wetlands > Peat | place: Sweden: Abisko, Stordalen...
TCAACGCTTCGCAGCCGCCCTCACGAGCGACTCCGCATGACTCGGAGCCAGTGTGGTTCGCTAAACCTTCACTGTATGAAACTTTCATTCACAACACCTCGCCGGTTTAACCGGCGCACAAGGAGAACACGCGATGTCTGAATCCGATTCCAAGTCGGTGAAGCAGGAACACGAAGAGGACGAATTCGGGACACGCGCCGAGGTGAAGCGCCTAGCCGGCCTGATGGCATTCATCGTGCTGGTAACAGTGCTCGCTGTGTTGTTCTTCGTCGCGGCGGTAAACCCACAGGAAAAGTACTCCCTGATTTCACCGGGAGGAATTGCGTTCTCCGACTTCAGAGGATATGAGGACTGGGCCACCGTTTCATCCGCCCGGCAAGATGACATACTCAAAGTGATCGTCGCCAGCCCAAAGATGATTGCGGCGTACAAGGCCGGCATTCCCGGCAACGGCCAACCTTTCCCGGACGGTTCCATGATCGTGAAACTTCAGTGGAAGCAGAAAAAGAGCACAGAGGCGCAGTTCGCCGTGGATGTGCCAGACGTCTTTACCCAGGCATTCGTCATGGAAAAGGACAGCAAGAGGTTCCCGAATACCGGTGGTTGGGGATACGCGGTGTTCAACTACGACGCCGTGTCGGGCACATTTTCGCCCGATGCGAAAAGCTTGTCAGACTGCGGCAACGCTTGCCACACGGCCGTAAAGGCGAAGGATTACATCTTCCACCCGTACGAGATGCGTTGAGTTGCATCGGCCCACGACATATGACACGACGCGGGACAACGTTCACTGGAGAGGCTCGCACGAAAACATGACTTTTCTCCAGGTGCGCGGCGTGTTGGGAGTGCGCAATCCGACACAGTCATCAATAGCTCGCGAGAACAAGAATCGAGGCTGGCGGATAACGAACACGAATAATTGAAAGTGCCGATCTGCCGGAGAAACAATGGCTGCAAAGGGTGGTATTGTGCTCGGCTCACATACGGCAGGGCCCGTGCCGGCGCAGAATGTCGAACTAAACGGGCTTACCAGCAACGAAGCGAAAGTCTGTCTGGAAAAAGACGGACCGAACGCGATGCCGGATACGTCTTCGCACCCTGTTCGCAATGCCCTGGCCAAGTTCTGGGCGCCTGTTCCGTGGTTGCTCGAGGCCGCCATACTGCTCGAGGTGGCGCTGCATAGGGACCTCGAGGCTGCGGTCATCGCGGTGCTGCTGGTTTTTAACGCGGCTTTGGCCTGGTTTCAAGAGGGAAGAGCCCAGGCGACCCTCACTGCTCTGAAATCGCGCCTCGCTCTCAATGCTTCCGTCCGCCGTGATGGAATCTGGAAGATTGTTCCCGCTGCGGAACTGGTTCGTGGCGATCTCGTGAAGCTATCACTTGGCGGCGTTGTGGCAGCGGACGTCCATTTGGTCGAAGGGTCGGTCCTGCTCGATCAGTCGATGATCACAGGGGAATCGCTGCCCATCGAGGCCGGGACCGGTGTGGACACCTATGCGGGTGCATTGGTGCGGCGCGGCGAGGCCACGGCAGTCGTAACTGCCACGGGGATACAGACCAAATTCGGGCGAACTGCGGAACTGGTTCGCACTGCACACGTCGTCAGTTCGCAGCAGAAGGCCGTGCTGCGGATCGTGCGCAATCTCGCCATTTTCAATAGCGGCATCATCCTGTTCATTGGAACCTACGCTTGGTATCATTCCATGCCGTGGAGCGAAGTCATTCCGCTATTGCTCACGTCGGTGCTGGCGTCAATTCCGGTGGCCCTGCCCGCGACCTTCACGCTGGCTGCTGCACTGGGCGCTCGCGCTCTCGCAAAGGTAGGCGTTCTGCCAACCCGGCTTACGGCCCTCGACGAAGCTGCCACGATCAACGTTCTATGCTCGGACAAAACGGGAACGCTTACACGAAATGAGCTCTTGGTTACGAGTGTTCGCCCCATGCAGGGCTTCGATGAAGCCCACCTCCTGGGAATGGCGGCGCTGGCTAGTTCCGACGGCGGCCAGGACTCCGTCGATGCTGCCATCCGATCTGCCTCAGCGCAAAAGCCCGGTGCCGACCTGCCGAATCTCACCAGCTTTGTTCCCTTTGACCCTGCCACGAAAATCTCTGAAGCCATGGCGACGGACGCGGAGGGCGGACGGAAGCGCATCGTCAAAGGAGCCTTCGCTGTTGTCGCGAGTATGGCGTCACCGGTTCCCGCCGCAGCAGCGATTGCGGATGATCTCGAGAAACAAGGATTCCGGGTACTCGCGGTGGCTGCCGGCGCTCCGGCGGCGATGCAGATACTCGGCTTCATCGCGCTGAGCGATCCACCGCGCGCCGACTCCGCCTCTCTCATCACTGAATTAAAGGCGCTCGGCGTGCGTACCGTCATGGTGACAGGCGATGCGCCGGCAACTGCGACGATTGTTGCAAGGTCGGTTGGACTTAAAGGTGCTGTGTGCCCCGCGGGATCGATCCCCGAAGCCGTCGAGCCCGAGGATTTCGCGGTCTTCGCAAGCATTCTTCCGGAAGGGAAATTTGACCTCGTCAAAGCTTTTCAAAAGGGTGGAAACACCGTGGGGATGTGCGGGGACGGGGCGAACGACGCGCCGGCGCTTCGCCAGGCGCAGATCGGCATCGCCGTATCGACCGCGACCGATGTGGCCAAATCGGCTGCGGGCGTAGTTCTAACCGAGCCTGGACTTGGCGGCATCGTTGTCGCGGTTAAGGAAGGCAGAATCACATTTCAGCGCATCCTGACTTACACGCTGAACTCCGTTCTCAAGAAAATTGCGCAAGTACTACTGCTCGCCGTCGGCCTGATTATGACCGGCCACGCTGTGCTGACACCCATGCTGATGGTGATCGTGATGATTACCGGAGATTTTCTGGCCATGTCGCTCACCACGGATCGGGTGCGCCCCTCGGCAAGCCCGAACTCCTGGCAAATCGGGCGAATCACGAGCGCCGGTGTGATCTTTGGTCTCTGTTTTCTCGTGTTTGCAACGGTAGTTCTGACGATCGGTAAATTCGAATTGCAATTGGGAACGAGCGGTCTTCAGACTCTCTCCGTTGTGGCCATTGTCTTCGGGAGCCAGGCAACCATTTACGCCATTCGGTCGCGTGGGCATCTATGGGAATTACGACCAACAAAATGGCTGGTGCTGTCCTCGATAGCCGACATTCTGATCATTTCGATACTGGCCGTTGTCGGCATTGCGATGGCACCTTTGCCGATCTATGTGGTCGCAAGCGAGTTTGCAGGAGCTCTCTTCTTCGGTCTGGTGCTCGATTCAATCAAAATCCCAGTCTTTGCGCGCCTCAGAATATCGTAGAGATCATCCGCAGTTTCTGCGCTTGATACTCTTGGTGTTTAGACATTGTCGTTTTCCTACGTTCACGAAATACTGTTCGCACGGCATTCAATGGGGGACACTACCTTGGCTATCATCCGAGATTGCCCATCCTGCGGAAAGACGAACCGAATTCCGGCGAGACACCTCGCTGACATAGGAAGATGCGGCGCATGCAAAGCAACCCTATCGGCAATAGCAGAGCCCATTGAGGTAAGTCCCGAAGAATTCGATGAAGTTGTTCGCGAAAGCAAAGTTCCCGTGCTCGTTGATTTCTGGGCGTCCTGGTGCGGCCCGTGCCGGACGGCGGCGCCCCATGTCGCTCAGGTCGCGCGCGACCTCGCTGGCCGCGCTGTCGTGTTGAAGGTCGACACGGAACGGTACCCGGAACTTGCCGCAAGGTACAAGGTCCAGGGTATTCCGAACTTCGCCGTATTCACTCGCGGTAGCCTTCAGTTCCAGCAAGCGGGCCTGGTGGACGCGAACACGATGAAGAGTTGGCTTGCGCGGGCAACCTAGAGTCCCTGCCGGCCGTTCCTCTTTACTTTGCCAACTTCTTACGAATGGATTCAAGCTCGGCGCGGTGCTTGGCTGTCGTCTTCGGATATGCCATCTTCTGTTCCTTGAGCGCATCGAGAACGATCGCTGAAACAATCAGCCGCGCATTCTCCTTGTCGTCTGCCGGGACCGCATACCAGGGCGCGTGGTGGGTACTCGTCGCCTCCAGGCACTCTTCGTAGGCCTTCATGTAATCCCACCAATACTTCCTCTCGTGAATGTCGGCGAGGCTGATTTTCCAGTTCTTCTCTGGTTCATCGATGCGTTCAAGAAGCCGCTTCCGCTGCTCGTCTTGAGATAAATGGAGGAAAATCTTGATGGTACGCGTTGCGTTCCGATAAAGATGGTCTTCAAAATCTCTGATCGAGCGATACCGCCCTTTCCAGATGTTTTTATCGATGCGCAACTCTTTTGAAAAGCCCTCGCTAATCAGGATCTCCGGATGCACTCGAACGATCAGCACTTCTTCATAATAAGAACGATTGAAGATGCCAATCCTGCCGCGCTCGGGAAGCCGGCACGTGGTGCGCCAAAGAAAATCGTGTTGGAGTTCCTCGGCGCTGGGTTGCTTGAAACTGTAAACCTCGCAACCTTCAGGGTTGACGCCAGACATCACATGGCGGATCGCGCCATCCTTTCCAGCACCGTCCATTCCCTGAAAGATCACCAACAGTGCGAATCGGTTGGATGCATAGTGTAGCTGCTGCAGCGAGCTCAACTTCTCCATGTGTTCGAAGAGAAGCTCTTTGTACTGCTTCTTCGACTTGTAATAGGGATCGACAATCGTCGGCAACTTGCCGAGATCAACCTCTTTTCCGGGTGGTATCCGGAAGTCCTTTGAATCGATCTTCATCTTCCTGGCACTCGAGTCACTTACCTTTGAATTTGCGACAGACACCGAGACGGGCGAAAGCACTTCTGCCTCAACAGGCTAGTCTGCCACATTCGTTCGGGGCGTATTGAACAGTCTCAGCCGCGAACTGACAACCTGTTTCATGGAAAGGACCACAGGCGCCAGGATCTTATACGGCGCAACTTCATCGGGATCTTTAGCTAAGCTTTCTTCCAGGGATTGCCTCCACGCGACCCGTATTTCGGTGTTGATATGGACGATGTTGATTCCAGCAGCGATGGCCCTTCGAAAATCATCATCGTCGGTTCCAGACCCTCCGTGCAAGGTCAGGAAGACGTTTGTCGCCCTTTTTATTTCGGAGATTCTTTCGATATCCAGGTGCTTCTTCGCCGTTCCCTGCACCATGCTCTTGAGCATGCCATGCATGTTCCCGACCGCCGGAGCCAGCGCATCAATTCGGGTCGCGTCAACAAACTGTTTCGCCTCCTCAGGCGTCGTCAGGCTTTTGAATCCGTTTTCAACTTTCTCATGGATTTCAGAGCCTGCTCCGATATCGCCAATCTCTCCCTCCGCCAGAATGACCGGATTGATTGCCTTAATCGCTTCAACCGTTTCCTTCGTGCGAGCTACATTTTCATCGAAGGGCAATGCCGAGAAATCGATCACCACCGCATCGAAGCCGGCTTTCGCCGCCTCCATAGCCTTCGCGAGTGAATGGGTATGGTCCGCATTGAGAAATGCAACCAAATCAAGTTCTTCGCGCAGGCTCCTGAATAGGACAGCGAGTTGGCGGGTTCCCAGGAACTCCCGTTCACCTTCCGACGCTCCCACAAGTACCGGTAAGTGGGTTTCAGCCGCGGCTCCGAGCACTGCCTTCAACATTACAAAGTCGGCGACATTAAAATGACCGAGCGCAACGCGACTCAGTTGCGATTCCGTTAAGACTTCCCGCAATGAATCCATGCTCGCTCTCCGTAAGGCTCGATCAGTGCAATAACCTGCCCGCCAGCCAGTAATCAACACTGCACGTTCCCGGGCCGGAGCAGAGCAGCCACACAAAGAAGAGCACGTACAAAACCTCGGGAAGGTAGAGGAAATCGTCGAGCCAGCTGAGAGGCGAAAGTCCTTTGGGGATAGTGGAAAGCGCGTTGGTCAGAGTGGCGACAGTCATATCGATCAATAAAGCCATGGAGGCCACGCTCGACAAAAACCCCACGACAAGCAACGATCCGCAAACGAACTCGACACTCGAGACAAAATAAGCTGTCTGGCGGGGAAAAGGGACCTTGGCTCTGACGAGCGTATCGTAAACGGGCTTCGTCCCGCCGGCCACAAACAACTTGTTCCCTCCGGAGACGGCGAAGAACACTCCCAGCGAAACCCGCACCAGCAGAATCGCATGTTGCTCCCAATCACTCCTTCCCAGCAGCGCGAACCGCACCAGCCAAGTCCAATCCATCTCTCGTCCCTCCTTGCCGCCATCTCCTGTGGCGATCCCCCGGCAATATGACCCTGCTTCTCTCCTCGCCGCTCTAATCACTCGTACCGCTAATCGTTAACCCCGATGCATCGTCCGGCCCCTTCTGCCAGCTATGGTTGAAACCCGTCCGCCATCCACCTTGCGAATAATTCAATCCGAGATGGACCCCACGGGCCTTCTCCTCTGGGTGGTGGCGGCGGCATCACGGACCCGCCGATCCCACGGATGCGATCGTAGATGACGCCGGCGTGCGCTTTGACATCGTCATAACTTCCCAGGTTGAACGCCTTGCTCATACATTGAATATCCTTTTCCGTGAAGAGCGGTCGAATGTCCGTTTGATAGCTTGTCATTTCCGTCAATCTCCCTCGCACTTAACCATTCGGCCAGAACAGAATGCACTGTGCAATTGGACAATGGTATCGATCATACTTTCGTACCGACTGATACTAAGGTTTAATTGATCCGACGCAGGCTTCCTCGTTTAACTCGATTAGTGACGAAGACAAACCTATCGACAAAAGGGGAGTTCTTATCATGGGTCGCAGCATTATCGCAGCGAAGTCGATCCTAGGTGGGATGCAATGATTCGGCGTATTGCACTCGCCGCTGCTGCCTTGTTACTCGCCGGATTGGTGGGCTTTTTCGTAGTGTGCTGGCGACCGTCAATTGCCCCCATCGAGCGCCCAAACGCGGCAAGCTTCACCGCCGAGTCGGTCGCGAAAGGCGAAGTTCTTGCAGCGGAAGGACATTGTCTGTCTTGCCACGTTCGGCCCGGCGGCCAGCCATTTGCTGGCGGGTATGGCGTGAACACGCCATTCGGGATCATCTACGGAAGCAACATCACACCTGACTTGAAAACCGGCATCGGCGGATGGTCGCTCGAGGCATTTACCCGGGCCATGCGCGAAGGTGTCTCGCGAGACGGCTCTCATCTTTTCGCTGCTTTTCCGTTCAACGCTTACACCGAACTTGACGACGATGATGTTAGAGCGTTGTATGCCTATTTGATGACCCGGCCGGCAGTCAGTGCCTCTGTGCCGCCGGGCACGGTTCCGTTCCCTCTCAATGTCCGCTTTCTCCAGGGCGGATGGAAGTTGTTGTGCTTCAGGAGCGGACGCTATAAGCCAGATTCTGCAAAGGATGCCGAATGGAATCGCGGGGCCTATCTGGCACAGGCGGTCAGCGACTGTGGGGGCTGCCATACGCCGCGAAACGCCATCGGCGGTGAAAAGCTCCGGGACGCATACTCGGGCACCGTGGTGGATAACTGGATCGCACCACCGCTCACCGCGGCCAATCCCTCCCCCATCCCGTGGACGCGAGAAGAATTGTTTAACTACCTGCGCATCGGAGTAGACCCACTGCACGGAGCGGTTGTTGCCACGATGACTCCGGTCGTTCGAGACGGTCTGGACCTTCCCGTTGTTCCCGATAGCGATATTCGAGCCATCGCGGTCTACATGAGCGACATCGATCATGCAGGCGAGCGTGAGTCCAACATCCATGCAACAACGAGGCAAGCGCTCCAGAATTCGTCTCTCGGCGGCGACCAGGAGTACGACCCGGACGCGAACCTCTATGCCTCCGCTTGCCTATCGTGCCACTACAACACCGGCACAGTTCCGCTTCCCGCGCGCCCGGAGTTGGCACTCAACAGCGCGCTCTCACTGCCAGAGCCAACAAATTTTATTCAGGCCGTGCTGAGGGGCGTTGGCAGTACAGATGGGGCGCGAGGCCTGGTTATGCCCGCTTACGCCTCGTCTTTTAGCGACGCTGACGTGGCCAGGCTCGCAGCTTATCTGCGTCGGACTCGCACTACGCAACCGCCCTGGACCGACCTCGAAAACAAGGTATCGCTTGCCCGCCGGGAATTGACAGTTTCGCAATGACAGGGAAGAAGAATAGGAGCTATGCGATTATGACCACATTCAACCTCAATGGTCGCACCGTTTCGGTGCACAGTCCTGATGACGCTCCCTTGCTCTGGGTGATTCGCGACGAAGTCGGTCTTACGGGAACCAAGTTCGGTTGCGGAATTGGCATGTGCGGGGCGTGCACTGTGCATGTGGAGGGACGCGCCACTCGATCCTGCATCACTGCGGTCGGCGCAGTAGCTGGCGCCAAAGTGACGACGATCGAGGGACTCGATCCAGAGGGCAGACATCCGCTACAAACTGCCTGGCTCGAATTGCAGGTTCCTCAATGCGGCTATTGCCAATCTGGGCAGATCATGCAGGCTGCCACTCTGCTGAAGGATTATCCCAATCCCACCGACCAGGACATCAATGCGGTCATGGCTGGAAGTCTTTGTCGCTGCATGACGTACCTGCGCATACGCAAGGCGATCAAACTGGCGGCAGAGAGAATGCTAGAAGGAGCGACCCATGGATAGCTTGTCTGCTCACGGACTCAGGGGCTCTTACGACCCATCGCGCCGCGGCTTCTTGATCACGATGTTAGGAGCTGGCGTGATGCTTGGGTATGCTCGGTGCGGCCTCGCGGCCGTGGAAGGAATCGTCTCGGGAGCGCAACGAGCGAGCAGCGCCAGCGAGCTGTTCGAACCGACGATCTGGTATGGCATCGATCCCGGCGGGGAAGTGACTATCAACATCAAGCGGGCCGAGATGGGCCAGCATGTCGGCACTGCGCTCGCTCGTATCGTAGCCGACGAGTTAGAGGCCGACTGGGGAAAGGTTCATATCATCACAGTCGACTCCGATGCGAAATGGGGCGAAATGGTCACCGGCGGCAGTTGGTCGGTGTGGCAGAGTTTTCCGGTGCTCAGCCGGGCGGGTGCCGCGGGCCGTCTCGCTCTGATTGAAGAAGGCGCCAAACTGCTCGGTGTTGGTACGGAGAGTTGTACGGCGCGCAAGGGTGCAGTGCATGCGACCGGAAGATCGATCCTGTATGGCGATATCGTGGCTCGCGGCAACCTGGGGCGCACCTACACGCCCGAGCAATTGAACAAAATTCCGATTAAAGCACCGGCTAATCGCCGGCTAATCGGGAGAGATACATTGGCTCTTGACGTTCCATCGAAGGTCAATGGTAAAGGTCGCTATGGCCTTGATGCCGTGGTCGAGGGCATGATCTACGCGCGCCCGAAAATCCCTCCCACACGGTACGACTCCAAAGTTGTCTCGATTGAAGACTCGGCGGCGAAGCGTGTGCCCGGCTATATTCAGAGCCTTGCTTTATACGACCCCTCGGGCACAGCGCCAGGCTGGGTCATGGTCTTTGCGGAGTCCTTCACGGCGGCCAGCCGAGCGGCCGATCTTGTAAGAGTCAAGTGGAGCTCGGGCGAGGCAGCTCACCTATCCGAGCAGGACCTCCTGCGGCGCGCGGCCGAGCTGATTGCAGATCCGAACGGAGGCGCCCTGGTCGTCAACGACCCAGGCGTGGACACGGCTTTCAGCGCGGCAAAGCAGAAACTCGAGCGAACCTACACGACCAGCACCGTGATGCATTTCGCGCTCGAGCCAATCAACGCCTTGGCTTTTGAAAAGAATGGCGTCTTCGAGATCCACACGGGCAATCAATGGCAGACAGCGATCTTACCGGTCTTGGCCAAGGCTCTAGGCCGTAGCCGAGAGAAGATCGTTCTGCGCAGCCATTTGCTTGGTGGAGGTTTCGGTCGTCGCCTCGATGGTGATTACGCCGTGCCGGCTGCGCTCGCCGCCAAGGCCGTAGGCAAGCCTGTGAAGATGGTCTGCACTCGAGCCGATGACATGCGCTTCGATTGCCCGCGATCGCCCTCGATGCAAACTCTGCGCATGGCCTTTGGAGACGGCGGGCGAGTGACGGCAATGGATCATCATGCGGCAGCGGGCTGGCCTACGGCCGCCATCAATCCGGCATTCATGCTCAAGGATGCCAGAGGTGTTCCGTTCGATGCTTTCGCCATTTGGGGTGCCGACCATTGGTATACGGTTGGAGCCCACCGGGTTCGCGCACTGCAAAATGACCTGGCAAACCGGTCATTCCGGCCAGGTTATCTGCGCTCGGTAGGAGCGGGTTGGACCAACTGGGCCGTCGAAAGTTTCATGGATGAAGCGGCTCATGCGGTCGGGGTGGACCCTGTGGCGTTTCGATTGCGCTTGCTGAATGGCGTCGGGCGTAACTCGGGATCAGCGCCGAATGCCGTGGGCGGCGCGCATAGGCAAGCGGCAGTACTTGCACGAGTTGCCGAGAAAGCCGGATGGCGTAGCCCAATGACCAACGATACTGGGCTTGGAGTGGCGACGACCTTCGGCCAGGAGCGCGACATGCCCACTTGGCTTGCCTGCGTTGCTCGTGTACGGGTGGACCGCACCAGCGGTCAAGTCACGGTGGAGAAGCTGACGCTCGTCATCGACGCCGGTACTCTTATTCAGCCGGACAGCGCTACGGCTCAGGTTGAGGGCGCTGCGCTGTGGGGATTAAGTATGGCCCTGCATGAGGGCTCAGAGTTCGTGAAAGGCCAACCCAAGGACACGAATCTCGACACCTATACGTTGCTCCGCATGGGCGACGTACCCGAAGTCGAGATCGAGTTTCTGGCAAGCACGGAAACACCGGTCGGCCTCGGTGAGGCAGCAACGACCGTGGTCGCACCCGCGATTGGGAACGCGATCTTTGCCGCCTCAGGTGCACGTCTTCGTCATTTGCCAATTCGTCCCGAAGCCGTGCGACAAGCTCTCACGCATCGGGCTTGACTCGTGACTCTTATCGGGGTCCACGCGGCTTTTGCTGCTTCGCCTTCCACGCTGCCCATCGCGCCTTCTGCGCGGCCGCAATCTTCCTATGAGCACCTGACCAAATAAGAACCATCCTTGGAAGGGTAGGCCCCAGCACCCATCGTAAATGATCCCGATTCGAGCAATTGATCCCGAATCAGTCGCTCCCAGACTTTGGTTTACAGCGAAACCGCAAAGGTAGTCCAGATTCATCAGACAGAGTTCGCTTTTAGCCGGGATCCAGGATGAAGCCACGTTATACCATGGGGTGTGGACCTACCGGTAAATCCGCCGATCCCGCCGATGCTCGCGAAACGAGTAGATGAATTGCCTGCCAAGGGCGATTGGATTTTCGAGCCCAAGTGGGATGGTTTTCGCGCGCTGGTGTTTCGCGATGGAGATGAGATTTTCATCCAAAGCCGCGACGAAAAACCACTCAATCGTTACTTTCCTGAGTTGCTGGAACCACTGCGCGCAGCGCTGCCCGCACGGTGTGTGCTCGATGGAGAAATGGTAATCGTCAATAATGATGGGCTTGATTTCGATGCACTGCAATTACGTCTGCATCCCGCCGCGTCGCGCGTAAAGCTGTTATCAGGGCAGCACCCAGCATCATTTGTATTCTTCGATCTGCTCTGCCTTGGAGATCGCGATCTCTGCGGCGAGGCGTTTCAAGAGCGACGGCGCCAATTGGAGTCGCTGCTTGATTTAGCGGCACCGCCGATTCATCTCACACCCGCAACCACCGATCGGTGCATTGCCGCCGATTGGTTCCGCCGTTTTGAAGGTGCTGGCCTGGATGGTGTGATGGCCAAAGATCCTGCAGGAACTTACGCGCCGAACAAGAGAATGATGCTCAAAGTGAAACACGAACGCGACTGCGATTGCGTTGTTGCTGGATTCCGCTGGCATAAGAAAGGCGAGCACACAATGGTTGGCTCGCTCCTACTCGGTTTGTTCGACGATGCCGGCGCTTTGCAACACGTCGGAGTCACTGCGAGTTTCAGTACAGCAAAACGAAAAGAACTGGTGGAGTTTCTCCAGCCTTATCGTAAAGATGCGCTGATGAACCATCCGTGGAAGGCTTGGGCTGACTACGCGACCGAGAATGATGAAGGTGTCAAGCGAATGCCCGGCGGACAGAGTCGTTGGAGCCAAGGCAAAGATTTGTCATGGGAACCATTGCGGCCTGAATTAATTGTGGAAGTTGCTTACGACCATATGCAGGGAGATCGCTTCCGGCACACGGCGCAATTCCGCAGATGGCGAACGGACAAAAAGCCAAGCGATTGTACATACGCCCAGCTTGAAGTTATCCCTCCGGAGGAACTGGCGGCCATTTTTCCGCAGGGAAGGTAAGCCTTACTCGTTTGCCTTTTTCTTCTTCCAGCGCTCCCGCCACTCACGTGTGGGATCATCGTCTGGGTCCGGCTTTTCCTGCGACGTACGTCGTTCTTCGGGCACATGACGCAGGTTGATGCGGATGCGCGTCCATGTGGATGATCTCCCGCGCATCGAGTCGACCAGCACATCGTCTACGGCAAGCAGGCTTGCGATATCCGCATGTTTGGCCTTCCATCGCTCAAGACCAGCCAGCGCGGCCGCTTTATCAGGTGAGTTCGCGACCGTAATCAATGGCATCTTCACGCGCGGCTTCTTGATTGCTGTCTTATTCGCGGCAGATTTTGCGCGGGAAGGCATCACGCGCGCAGCCTCGCCTTCCATCTTGCGGAAGTGCGGAGGCCAGGGCGCGTCGGCCATACCGGCCGCTTCGTCTTTATCGGCCAGTTCGAGCAATTTATCCAGCGAGCCCGAGGATACGTCCATCTCCGCGTGCGGATTACCGATTTTCGCGAAGCGCTCAGGAACCGTGAAGATGGTAAAGTCTGCCGGATTGCAATCGGGCACTTCGTGCCAATCAAGAGGAGTCGAAACGC
>Ga0302140_10008356_pt1 | contig 12881 bp, 7 predicted proteins | sample I_Bog_E1_1_FD_202095 | JGI IMG/M metagenome (GOLD analysis project Ga0302140, IMG submission 202095) | Peat permafrost microbial communities from Stordalen Mire near Abisko, Sweden - I_Bog_E1_1 | ecosystem: Environmental > Terrestrial > Soil > Wetlands > Peat | place: Sweden: Abisko, Stordalen...
ATTTTTCAATTATTCTAACAAATTATGTAAAACAAAAAATAAAATTTTTAATTAAAAAAAATTTAAAAAAAAAAAAAAAAAAAAATAAATTAAAAAAAAATTCTTCAGTCTTAATTAATTTTTTAATTATTCATATTTTAATTTACATTATATGGAAGCAGACTTTCAAGCTTATATATAACTATTAAACGATAGAGATTACTAATCTATCTAAACTTGCTTCTGAAGTTTCTATAAAAATCTTTTATTCATCAACTATTTCCATGAAATATTTCCTCATCGCCTTTTTGAATTTCTTAGCGTAATTCATGGGATTATTGTCTCCTACAACTTCCCAATCATTATACTTATTTTCTTCACCCTCTTTTTTAACATTGATATTTTCTTCAGTTTTTTTGCTTACATTTTCTTCGAAAATGCTATAAAAATTGATTATGCCTGTTCTTATGGCTCCTTTTTGTTTATTTTCAATTAATAGTAATGAATAATCAATCATTTGATGGCTTTTCAAAAATTCAATGTCACTATCAATACCTAGATCAAGATCTCTTTTTTCTTCAATTTTCAAAGGTAAAGGCTCTCCATTTCTTTCTATCTTATAATTATTATCTAAAAGAGTCCGATTTAACCTATCTTTGACAATATAACGATTTAATGAACTTCCTTTTAGATCATATAATCTCCAAAATCCAGGCTTATTTTCCAAACCAGCCAATAGGTTTTCCATGCAAATGTAATAAAAGTTCTTGTTTTGCAAATTAATTTGAAACAATCCGAAGATTTTAATAAGAGAACTAGGTTTTTTCTCATTTCTTTTCTCTAATAAATAGGCGAAATAATTATCTGCAATCTTCAAAAAAGCCTGAAATTGTCTTTTTTTCACACTTTTGAAAAGGAAATATTCATCATGTGAAGTTAAATTTGGCTTTAAAATGATAGAATTTGGCCTTTCTGCTTTGATTTGTGCTGATTCTGCTAAGGAACTTATGAAAGCTTTTAATGGAATTGAATTGGATGCACGGAAAAGTTCAAATTCAATAGGCAAATAAATGAAAATATTAATTATTTGAAGGGATTTGTTATATTTCGGGAAACTAACGTTGGGTTGTGAAATGAATCCATTTTCCAATTCAGTTTTTTTATTTTCATTAATTAAAGTCAAAGTGCTAAGGAAGCTCTCAATGAGACAGGTTTGGAGATGAAATTTCTGAGGAGGATTAAAATTTTTTGGCGATTTTTCGTTTTTGATTTGAAGCAGTTCTTGAATTGATTTGAATTTTCCTAGCATTTATAAAAAACATGTAAATTTTGGTAAAGATAGTTTCAAAAATAATTAAATACATAAAATAAATAAATAATGAAAAAAATAGAAAAAATAGATAACCTATTTTCTATAAAAGATAGGTTCTATAAAATAAATATTAAAAATTCAAAAAAGAGCTGAAAAAATATTTAAAAAAACATAAAATATGATAAAATTATACAAAAAAACTGATACAAATGATAAAAAAAGAAATTTAACATATTTAATTATAATTTCTATTGCTTAAACCTGCAATCGAATGTATCTGTTCCAAATAGTCGCTACAATTCAAAGCATGAGCTACAATTCCTAAAGGATGATGCTTATCAATTGGGACTTCTTTCTAAATTTGAAGTGAAATTTTCAATAAAAACATAATTTTACAAATAATTGTATATTCTGATCATCTATTCTTTGCACATTATCGATTGATTGTCCACCTGTTAGTTTCAGAAACTCTTTAAACTCAATTTCCAAATGTTTCAATTGAAATGCCTCATCATTTTTAAATTTTTGTCTGAAATTGTCCTGTGGTTCGAAAAACAATTTAGTAACCAAATCAGACGCTTTTTTCTGAAGAACAAGGTCATATTCCAATTCGAATAGATATTCTCTTGGTTCACATGAATATTTCATATTAGCTTCTAATAAATGCCATGTCTTCTTTTGTTCATCTTCTTCTTTATCTATAATAAATTTACAAATGGGAGCCTTAGCATATTCAAGTATATCTTCAGGGAAAAAATCCTTTGATCTTGATAATAAAAAAGCTTTCACGAGGTCTTTGGGGGACTTATTTTCTTGAGATGATAATAAATCCATTTTCTTCGAATTGAGGTGTTTACTATAACTTTCCAAAAAATGGCTTTTTTTGTTAACTCGTATCACCATTAAGAAAACATCAAAAAAAGCGATGATTTCTCGTGAAATTGCAATCCGGATTTCTTCAACTTCTTCCTGCAAATCGAAATTTCTACAAAATAGCAATTTAAATCTCTTTTTAAATTCTCTAATTTCTTCCAATAAGCAATCCAAATGTTCTTTCAATCCCGCTTTATTCACATCCTCATCGTTTATAAAGCATTCAACTAGAACTGCAAATCTTTCCAATGATCTTTCAAAAATCTCTATATATTCTTCTTTTTTCTTGATGATAACGATTTCCTCCCAGGTATGATTCTTGTCTTTATATTCAGCAAATTCTTCCTTTATTAGAATTCTATAGAATTTATCAGAGCTTACATAAAACTTCACCAAAGTCTCCTCATATTCGAAGACTCTCACCTTCATAGCATGTAAACAATTTAGTTCCTCTTCATGATGTTCATATAATTCTTTACTATCTTCCTCATTAAATTTGCTTTGGAAGAGTTTCTTCAGGAAAAACGCTAAGGAATATTCCAAATAATCATGATCCAAAACCCTCATTTCTGTTAATTTTTGCTCACAAAATGCACATTCTAAATAACTTTTTATCACAGCATTTCTCTTTGTTGATTGATGGCTTTTCGGAGTGCCTGCAGGAGAAGGCGAATCCCTACCCCATCCCATGGTTTTCGTCCTATGCCTGACATCATCCATGTTCATATTAGTATTAAGATTTTCTGTGATTCTGAGATGACTTATACAAAATAAAGAAAATCTTGGCTTATTGTAAATTTCAATTTTCTCAGAATGTGAACTTATCTCAATGTTTTGAGAGGATTTTGGAGGGGAATTATTATAATGAAAAGAGGTTCTTGGACTAGAATGTGAAAGATCGCTGATTTTGCGTCCTTTTGAATAGGTTCTCCTGATTTGACTATCTATTCTTTGATATTGTTTTTCAGGGGAAATTTTATTGAATCCAACGAAATCACAAGTGATCTTAATATATGCGTTTCCTTGATAATAGATTGAAACATGGAAATATCTTGGCTTATCACATGACACGCATCTAGAGTGAAGACTATTTGCTTTGAAAATGATATAACATCCCAATGAAATATCTTCCTTTGAATAAAATTCAATCTGTTTGAGAGAAGGATACCCACAGATATCTGCGAAATAATCCAATTTCGAAGTTTTCAACACTGATTCCTCATCTTCTTGATCTAAAGAAATCTCGAGATCTTTGATTAAATATGGGTTTTTCTCAAAATCCGGGATCTTTTTAATATCTCCCTTAATGAAATTCACTTTTGTGTAAAAAATCGACTCATTTTGTTGGATTTTCTCATAGGAAAAGTTTTCCTGAGCCAATTGCTTAGCTAAATTCCCCTGATTGAAATAACTGGCCTTGATTTCTTCCCCAAAGGTTTGATCCAAAGTTATTAGACTATTTTCGAGAAGCCAGCTTCTCCCAATTCTAAATATAGATTTGAGAGCACTCTTCAATTTATTCAAATCTTCCATATCAGGCCCACTTATTGTTAAAGTCACTCCAAATAAAGAATTACAACCTTCTATATAGAGGAAATCCTTTGCTGTATCTGAATCACATTCGTTTTGTTTTTGTTCAAGAAGAGCTAGTCTTTTAACATAAACGCTTGAACATTTTCCTATGTAATCTTCAGGGTTCAAAACTTCCAATTTCGAAAAATCACTAATTATTTTACAACGAGACACACGAGCGATTTTCATTAGAAGACTACGCTTCACTTTCACGAATATCATAATATTCTGATTCTTTAGAGCTTCTGCAATATAACGATTAATCGTCTTTTCAATTAATATCACGTTTGGTTGCATTTTTATCATATTTTTAGCCACATTTCGAAAATAACCCTTTTCATGAGTGATGAAACTATCGAAAGAACCGAATTTGCTGTTCGGTTGCAAAAAATCACAGTCGATCGAGGAAGAAAACAAAAGAATTCTTGCGTTTTCCATTTTCCAAGGCATTTTTCTATCCAAAAGACTTTTTTTAAACACGACCCCTCTAATATATTTGCTTTCAGAATTATCAAAATATGGTATTTTCTTGATTTTGATATAATTATTAATGTCCATTTGATCCCCCCAAAAGACACTATTAGGTCGAACTTCATTCAAGGCTACTTTGATGAAATCCACTAATATTTTATAATAATTGTCGAAAATGCCTGATTTTTTGAAGTGTGCGGAAATGAGAAAATCCAATTTAGAGTCGAGATTTTTATGGAAAACGCTGGATTTCGAACTATTGATGAAATCTACTTCATCATGATATTTGGAGTCTTCGACTACACTTTCGAAAGTTTGCAAATTGATCCTTTTCATTAAATTCTGATTGACTTCTTTTGTGAGAAACTTCTTGAAATCATCAAATTTGGAATAACATGAATTGCATAATCGGATCCTTTCTTGGAAATTGTCGAGTTTTAGCAAGGAAGCGTCAAAGAAACAATCAGAGCATCTATGAGATTTGATAAATTTCATATTATTTTGAGAAAAAAAATAAAACTTACTTAGAACAGAATATGTTGCCACATTTGCGACAATGATGTTTTCGACGGAAAAAAAGGAAAAAAAGACTGTTGCAATTGTGACAACGCGTAATATCTTCGTCTGATTTCCAGGCGGAACGAGGCAGGAATAATTGGTTTAATTGGTCCTCAGAAATTATATGGAAGGATTCGTCTCGAGTCATATTTGGAATTTCGGACATTGTTCAAAATTATTGTTTTTTTAATTAAGAATAAAAAGGATTTGAAAATTTTTTGTGGCATTTCTATTATTTTCTTTTCTTTTATTCAACAAATAAACAAAAATTTCCTAAAATACTTATAATTTCTTTTTCTTTTTTAGACATTTTTAAAATGGTTTTTTATTTCTTTTTTTTTTAGTTCAATTTTTTTCATTAATTTTATAAATTTTTCTTTTGTGGACAATGATTTTTGAGAAAAGTTTAAAAAAGGACAAAACTAAAAAACATTTATCAAAACCAAAATTTTTTAAAAGAGAGAAAAAAAAAGTTTATGAGAAAAAGAGACCATTGAGATTTATCATAAACTAACATAAACAATATTCTCACATTAGTTTCTTCCTCAATTTTAAATTGATAAACTCCTCGCCGAGTTTCGCAACCAGTTCTTTTGGGGTCTCAAATTCTATTTTGTAGACATTCGAAAAGATATTTCCCCAAATATGGTTCACATTGTTAAATATAAAGTTTTCCTTTGTTTTTCTAACCGTTTTGGCTTCTATCGGTGGCATCAAACGTTTAAATTTTTCCCTTCTGCTTCCTTCATTCTTTTCTGATGGTTTATGCGTTTCAATATACTTGATTTCCTCATTATCTTGAAAATTTTCTTCGCTTCGCAATTTTTTCTCCTCTGAATTCATTAAAATTTTTTCATTTTTGTCATTTTTTTCATTTTTATCATTTTTTACATGTCTGTCATTTTTTTCTTGTTTGTCATTTTTATCATTAGTCGTTGGAATATTTGGCATCACCATTTCAGTGATAATGGGCATCACACTTTCAGTGATGAGCATCACTTTTTCATCATGTTTTGTTATTTTCTTAATTTTTTCTTCCTTTAATTCCTCAAACTCCTCTATTTGTCTTTCAATTAATTGGGGTTCTATTTCATCACCACTTTTCTCTTTAATTGACTTTTTGTCGACTTCATCTCTTGAATTTTTCATTAAAATATTTTCATTTTTCATTGGACTATTGTGATGGGAAATGCTTTCTTTTTCGATTTCAATAGTCTCATGAATGATGGAAAGTCCATTTATATTTTCTCGAGGCTTGTGATTAAAATTTTCCTTTTTTTCTTCTTCAAACAATTGATCCACTTCTTCATCTGAATCAATCAAAAAAGAAGACTTGGCATCTTTTCTTTCATCACTTTTCACATACAAAGCCTTTGGTAGATTGTCATTTGAAAAAATCTTTTGTTTTTTAATTATATTGCCATCAGAATCTTCATCTTGACTCGTTGTGCGGGATCCTGCTTTTCTTTTCCTGGTGGTGATGAAATTGTTTTCTTTATTGACATTATTTGCAGAAGTATCTGATTTCTTTTTATCTTTCTCCTTTTCCATGTCATTGAAAAGTTTCGCGAATTTATCATAAATACCCTCTTTTTCTTGTTTAGGGTTGGGTTTTTTTGCTACCACGAATTTTTTCTTGTTTAAATCCTTCAAATGAATTTCCTGATCTGATTTAATTGAAGTGTCTTCTGATGACTCTAAGAGAAAATTGCCGAGGTTCTTTTTGGTTTTTTTTTCTGTGTTTATTTTGTTTTTTATTGGTTTGGACCTCAAACGCCCCGAATTTGGTCGTCTATAGAGTTCATCATTTTCATCATCTTTATCTTGATACTCTTCTGACTCTAAATCAATGCAATCCATTTGTTGTGTTTTATCAATATTTCTCAAGGGTTTTTGTTGGACGATGGATGTTGTTTCTGTTTTTTCCTTGGACAATTCTCTTTGATTCTTTAAGGCTTTGTTATTTCTTTGATTGTGAGGCTGAGGATTCCAGAGAAAAGAAAAATTGTCTTTTTCTCTTAAATAATTTGATTGGATTTGCATCATCTCAATTTGCATAGCTTCAGGATACCTCGATTTTTGATGTTTTCGGCAATAGATCTCTATGTAATAAATTGATTTTAGGATGGTTCCATATTTGGTCGTTTGATCATGAGTTGGAATCAATCCCTTTGAAAGAAAAATTTACTAAAAATTTTTAAATATTAATAATTAATACATTTCGTTGTCCGCAAGTCACATGAAAAGATATTGGGCAGCTCTTGAAATCACATTGCACACAAGCCCCATATTTTATCCCACATAGAAAACAAACCACTTCAAAACGAGCTTTTTTCAAATCTTGAAGAATCACCTCATTATGTGTTCTTTTTTTTTTGCATAAAAGAATAATATTTTATTTTTAAAAAAGCTAACCTGTCTTCAGTTGAAAAATAGATATCCGGTATCCAATTTACACAAGCCAAATGAACCTAAATCACCAATTTAAAAACAAAACAATCTCGTTAAAAATATACGACAAAATATGAAAAATAATTGATATATATGAAAAATGTCAAAATGAAAAGAGAGAAAAAAAAATACCCATAATTTTTTATCTTTTTCATCCATGCACTCCTTCATACTCCCCTTTAACTCTGGACAAAACGAGCATTTGACATTGTCATATGGCATATTTTTCTTCAAAAGTTGTGAGCATCTTTGGCAAAACCAATCATCTGCCCCCCAAAAACTTTAAATAACTAAAATTTATTTAAACAATACCATTCCCATCCGTAATAGCATTTCTATCCACGAGATCTCCTCCATAACAGCTCTGATGAGTTGTACAATGACATAAATCGCAAATATATATCGAATCCAGATCTCCAGGATCCGCATTACCGCAGACATCACAAACATCAGTTTCATTAAACCGACTTTTCCTCCACACGATGTTCTTATAAACTGAAAAATCCATTTGGAATTTGGGCGGAGAAGGTTTTCTTTCAACTCTTTCAACTTTTTCGACCTTTTCTTTTTTCGTCGTTGGCTTTTTACTTGGTTTCTCATAAACCATCATGTTTTTTTTTGCTTTTTTTTCACATTTTTCAAAATTCACTTGAGTTTTTTGGATCAAAGGATCATTTTCTTTGGGGGTTGGATTTTTGGAGGGTTTTTCGATTTTGACAGATTCTTGAGAACTATCGGAAATATGGCCTTCACCATAAAACGGGTCTTCTTGTTCAAGTATTTCTGCTGGGAGGCTGATGACCATGCTAGAAATGGTGTTTTTGGAGGAGGCCTCCGAAGGAGATTTGGGTTCTTGCATGGGATTTTTTAAAGAAAAAAGAAAAATTGAGAATATTTAAAAACGAGCTCATAAAAATATTGGGAAAATGTCTCAATCATTTTTCTTGATCGAAATAATTGGGCTTCCAATTAAAAAAAAATTTTTTTATAAAAAAGAATAAAAAAATTAAAAAAATTATTATTTTTTCAAAAATCTAAAGTTTTTATGCCATTATTAATTATTTTTCATGAATGACAAATTTTTTCAAAAAAATCAAACTTTTAAAAAAGAAATTGAAAATTAAAAACATCTTTTAAAGTTTCTTTAATTAGACTCTTCGAACACGGATTATATATTTATATTTTCCATCTTTTTTATCACGATAGGCTCCGCACGAATAAATGAAGCCTGATCTTAAATCGCATTCAATGTTATTGACTCCATACCCTTCCTTCTCATAAGTCTTCTTAATATTCCAATCCAAGGAACTTATTGAAACTATTTTTTCATCGCTCGTTCCGATAATAACCAAATTAACTGAATTATCATATTTAATATCGTTGATGCAATATCCTGGACTGCAAATAAAAAGCTCAGTCATTAGTTGGAAATTTATTTTATCCCAAATTTTCAATTTTCCATCGCTAAGACTGCAAGAAATAAAAGCTCCCTTTTCTTTCACATATTTTAAACTCAAAATCTTGCCATCGTGGCATTTGAGTGATTTATGGACTTTGCTCAAGAAACTGTTGAAATAAGAATTTCTTTTCGAGGGGTCTTCTCTGATAACGCACACATTGCCTTTTGAATCCCCAGCTAAAAGTTCATAGTTTTCATCAAACGAAACTCCTTCCATTGCGCTAACTTCTCCTTCTAAACTAGCTAATGTCTCATGACTATATGCTCCCTTATCACTTTTCCACAATCTTATTTTGTTGTCAAGTCCTCCGGTCAGAAATTCTGAAGTTTTTGAATAATTTAAAAGACAACGGATTTTAGCCCTGCCATCTATGATTTTTAAACATTCCCATGTGTTCGCACTCCATAATCTAATTGTTCCATCATTGCCTCCTGAAACAAGTGTGTAAATATCTTTGATATATAGGAGACAATAAACTGCTGCCACATGGCCTTGAAGCAGCTTAACTAATTGATATGTGACAACATCCCAAATTTTGATTAGATTGTCGATAGAACAAGACGCCAAATATTTTTTGCCCTCGCTTACAGTGAAAAGCAAAAGATAGTTGATTGAATTTTCATGAGCGGGGATATCAAATATAGTCGGATCAATAAATTGTGGCTGTTGTTCAATTATTGGCATTTGGGGAGTAAAATTTCGGGTCTGAGTCAAATCCCCTCCTGTTATTGGGTTATAAACCATCATTTGTGGTGGATAATTGTAAAGATTATGGTTGAAATCAAGGTGGTTTTGTTTTTTGTTGGGGGGAACATCATCAATAACGGTATGTGATTTTCCAAAAGTTTTCAAATTGGAGCTTTGGTTATGATTTACTTGGGATGAAGCCATAATCACACTGGCATTCGAATCATCTTTAAGATTAGATAAATGACTTTCCATCATTTTGGCTTCTTTTTCTTTTGCCAAAAGTTTCAAGCAAATCTCTTTGACTTTATATTCCAGATCTTGAATTTCCTGTTGTAATGTTGAATTCTGTGATTTAAGCGTGTTGTTTTCAGTGAAGATTTCATCATATTTTTCTTTGCCAATACTATCATTCCGCATATGATCTAATTCAATCTGTTGTTCATTGATTTTATTCATACATCGATTCAATTCATTTTCATTCTTATCATAATTTTCTAGAATCTCCTTTAATTGCATATGATGGACCTCTCCTAAATGGTTAGCCCAAAGATAACGTTGCATTTTTTGTTGACATCCCTTCGATTTAAAAACGCATTCGATCTCCGTATATAGACATTCTTTTCCCAAATGCTCCGGCAACTCTTTCCTCATGCATTTCTTCTCACATTTTTCATTTTCACAGATAATTAATTCCATTCCACATTCTTTCTTCAAATGACCATCTAAATTATCCAAGAGTCCCTGCCAATCACAATGATTTTCATGATTTATGCATTTCACTTTAAGATCATTAAGGAATTCTTTGATTGCGTAATTTTCAGGAAACGATGGGTTTTCAGAATATGCATTATTGGTTAAAGGACAGGTGTTTTTTTTCTTCACCCAAAGATTTATGCAAGATCTGCCGAAAGAATGGCCACATTGGTCGAGAACTGGGTCACGACATACACCGAAATCAATCGGACAGATGAACTTTTTTATTGAAGAGGCGTTTATGAAAATTTCTTGAGGATAGCAACCATCATTTTTCTCCATTTTTTGATATTAAATGTATTTTCTATTAAATTCTTTGAAAATATTATTTCTAGAATTGAAATATATACATTTTTATAAGTAAAATGGAGAAATTAACAATAATTGTAATTAAAAAAAAAAATGCAAGAAGAAATTGTTTTTTGCATTTTTTGTTTTTAAATGTATTTTTATATGAATAGTATTGAATGGTAATACAAATTTTAAAAAATAATTATAATTTTTCTTAGTTTCCATAGATTACAAAGAATATATAACTTTGAATTGAGTAAAACTTTACAAACATTTTTCCAATATTTCATTTCTGATTTCCTTTCTTTTAAACACATTCTTTAATAGAAATTCGATACTTTTGCTCATCGCAAGAAACCTTCCAACCATATTTTGGCTAATTTTCCTTAGCATTTTATCCCCAATTTCAAGATTTATAAATTTTTTCTTCTTTTTCAGGCATAACAAATAAATTTGTTTGGCCTGATGAAATTCCAACGCCTCATTACATTCTTCTCCATTAACAAAACAAATTACTCTTAAACTGATTAGTTTTATAAGCTCATCAATAAGGTCCGGCAGACTCTCATAAACAAAAACCACATTTTCAAAATCCACATCTTCCAAAACCTCGAATTTTTTATTAAAATCACATTTTAATCTTAACAGCAAATCCAAACATTTTAGGTTTTTGAGTTCTTTCAAAGCTTTGATCAAGCTTTCACATTGTGAACGAAACAAATAGATATAATTTAAATCCAAAGTCAAAAACTCGAGTTTCGAGAAATTTCCTAAAGCATTGGTAAAGCTGATAAAAAAACTATGGTTATATTCATAAAAAGGCATTATAAGGTTTAATTTTGATAGATTGACCATTTTGTGCATCATTGAACATAATCCATTGATATGAGACCCCATGGCTTTATTAGAGAAGGTTAAGATTTTCGTTGTTATAGAAAAAACCTTTAAATTTTGAAAGGTTGGCAATGATTTGTAAAGTTCTATTTCAGAAACATCAAGTCTTTCAAAGGCCAAATTAATCTCCAATAAAGAATCATTTATCACAAACATCATTTCCAACAGCTTCACCAATAAGAGGTTATCATAAATTTGATAATTTTCTTGAAAATCCAATGTTAAACATTCTGTTTTCGCGACGAATTGGAAAAACCTTGTAAAAAGCAAATAATCCGCTATTAAAATCTCATTATTCTTCAAATTAACCTTCAAATTTTTTATTGGTTTGTGATATTTCTGAATATTCAGCTTATCAAACTCTTGCTTGATTATCTCATAAGATGTTTCTATTGTCAAATAATTCTTCGTTTTCGTCTCATTATTCTCAAAATTTAACTCCACTTCCTCTAATTTCGAGCAAAATACATTCTTTAAACATTTTCTAATACAATACATAATCGATTCCTTTCTTAAAGAATTGAAGCTGAGATCTAAACTAAGGCATTTTAACTCCAGAAACGAGATTTTTATATTTTTTAACAATTTTCGCAATGAAATTTCCCTTAAATTGTTATTTTTAAAGCCCAAGGAATAACTTTCGATGGTTTTGCCTTCAGAAAAATTCGAATTAAAGCTGCAAATCATTTCATTTGTGACATTTGTTTTATCAAGAGTCAAAATGAGCTTATTTAAAAAAGGCAATCGGCCTAATTCATTGCCGATCAATGCCAAATTCTCATAAAATAAATTCATCCCAGAGAAATCAAGATGTATTTCTCTTAAATTCCTGAGGTTTTTGAGCCCAAAACACAGTTTGAGAATTGATTCTTTGTTGATAAAGCTCAGACTATGACAAAATTTGCATTTGAGACTGATTAAAAAGCTCAATTTCTGAAATGTTGACGCTATATATTCAAACACCTCATCAAATTTTGTATTGGGACTCATGAGAAATGAGAACTCACGGATATTTGAAAAATAATGTTCTATAGTCTTGAAAAAATAAGTCAAAGAAACATTATCAATTATATGGGCATCTTCCTTTAATTTCATAAGATCAAGAGAAATTCCAGTAAGAGACTCGTGAAAAACATTGGAAAATGTTAGGGTTTCCTTAGGAAAATAAAACCTCAATTTGTCTAGAAGAAATTTTAGACTAAGAATGTCTTTCATGGGATCTCCCTTTGAAATTTGGGGTTTATTAGCATTTCAAAATAAGAAAAGAAAAGAATGCTTACAAAATCCAATAAATTCTTTATTTCTTTATTGTACATCAAAACAAAAGCCCAAATAAGATTTTCTTTTGGTTTTTTGTTCTTTTATCACTCTAAATAATAAACTAAAAAAAACTTCTTTATATCCTTAAAAATCAGAAACCCTAAATGGATAGCATCCCTCGCTCATTATCACCGACCCCACATCAGAAATTCAAGTTTTCTAACGAACCAACCGATTATCGACTTCTGCAAAGTTTTGGGGAGCGTCGGGATTCATGTTCCTTAGATGATGAAGATTATATCACAACTATTTCCTTT
>Ga0302140_10008357_pt1 | contig 12880 bp, 5 predicted proteins | sample I_Bog_E1_1_FD_202095 | JGI IMG/M metagenome (GOLD analysis project Ga0302140, IMG submission 202095) | Peat permafrost microbial communities from Stordalen Mire near Abisko, Sweden - I_Bog_E1_1 | ecosystem: Environmental > Terrestrial > Soil > Wetlands > Peat | place: Sweden: Abisko, Stordalen...
ATCAATGGTTTATGGATGTGACATCTTCTTTCAAGCGGCCTCTGAGGGTGCTGAAGGGTGCTGAGTTGAGCCACCTTCCAGTAGACCCCGGAAGACCAGGTTCTGAGCGGCCCGCTTTTCTTCACTGACAGCCTGTTGATATATGTCCTGGGTACCTTTCTTTGCCGGACTTGCGAAGACCCAATCGTCATCCATCGGGTAGCGGGTTGGCAGAGCCCACTGGAGTCGCCGTAGACGGCGCGGAATGTGTTCATCTCCGACCGGGGGAACAACAATTTGGAGGAAGTGCCCGCCAATGGCAGCGCGCAGATTATCTTGGCCAGCGGATTTAACTACCCACTGGGAATTGCCGTCAATGGCGTCGGCGATGTCTTCATTGCCAACGCAGGCGGCAAAGTCGTTGATGAGGTAGTCCCCGGAAACCAAATGCCGCTCCTGTGGGGCTCCGGATTCGCAGCACCGGAAGGAGTTGCCGTCGACGCTGCCGGCGATGTGTTCGTCGCCGATGAAGGCAACAGCTCTGTGGTGGAACTGCCTGCCGGAGGAGGTACCCCTATCCTGCTGGGCAACAGATCCTTTAGTCAGTTGGCAGGGGTCGAGGTGGATGGAGCCGGAGATTTGTTTGTCGCTGATTTCGCTACTGGCCGCGTAACTGAACTCCCATACTCGCAGCCTCCGTCACTGGTTTTCAACTCCACCGGCGCAACGCAAACAGTCACGCTGGAAAACATCTGCAACCTTCCCCTCGTTCTCCCGGGCATTGCGGAAGGAACGAATCCCATCGTCTCTAACAGCAGCTTCATCCTCAATACCACTTCCGCAACTTCGTGCGCTGTCGTGACCGCGAGCTCATCCACTCCAGGGACGCTCGCCCCAGGTCATACCTGCGACCTGGCCATCACCTTCAGTCCAACCGACGGCGGTACGCAGACCGGAACACTCGTGCTGACCGATAACAACCTGAATGCGTCGCCGACTGTTTTCACATCACAGACGATTACGTTGAGCGGCACAGCAACCGCAACTCTGCCTGACATTGCCTGGGGCGCGCCCGCAGCCATTACGTTTGGAACCCCATTAAGCACGACGCAGTTGAATGCAACTGCAAACGTAGGGGGAAATTTCAGCTACAGCCCGGTGGCAGGCACTCTGCTTGGAGCCGGCACACACACACTGACGGTCACCTTCACACCCACCGACACCACTAACTTCACAACGGCTTCGACTACCGTCTCACTGACCGTGAATCAAGCCGCGCCGGCGATTACCTGGGCTACCCCGGCGGCCATCACGTATGGCACTCCTCTAAGCGCAACCCAACTCAAAGCCACCTCGCCCGTCTCCGGCACGTTTGTATACAGCCCCTCTGCCGGAACAGGGCTGACCGCAGGTTCGCATACGCTCTCGGTAAAGTTCACGCCTAACGACACTACCGATTACGCAACCGCAACAGCGTCGGTTTCTCTCACGGTCAACCAGGCAGTCACCACTACCAATGTTGTATCTTCACTCAACCCGTCCGTAGTGCATCAGTCCGTCACCTTTACTGCAACAGTGGCCTCACCGCTGACCAGCGCAACAGGAACGGTTTCATTCGAAGAGGGATCGACTGCATTGGGGACTGTGTCACTCAATAGCTCCGGAATTGCCACATACTCAACGTCCTCTTTGGCAGGAGGCACGCATACCATCACTGCTGTCTACGGTGGCGATCGCGATAATCTGGCATCGACGTCCGCGGCGTTAACGCAAACCGCGGAGCCAGCGCCTACCTTGACATCTCCGGCGCCAGGCTCTGCACTTACCGGCGCAAGCGCTACCTTTGCATGGACAGCCGAGACCGGCAGCGGCGGGTACTGGCTTTTCCTCGGAACCACGGGAGTCGGTTCAAAGAACCTGTATGACTCAGGCCAGCAAGCAGCCACATCAGCCAAATTCAGCAACCTGCCGACAAACGGCGAAACGATCTATGCCCGCGTCTATGCCATCTACAACGGCACTCTCGTGTTCAATGACTACACATACACCGCGTGGATGCAGCCGCCCGTGGTGACGAGTCCCACGCCAGGCAGCACGCTAGTGGGCCCCAGCGTCACATTCACATGGACAGCGATTACCAACCCTGGCAACCAGGGCTATTGGCTGTTCCTGGGAACCACGGGAGCTGGATCGAAAGACTTGTACGATTCAAATCAACAAACAGCCACTTCCGCCACATTCAAAAGCCTGCCCAACAAGGGCGAAACAATTTATGCCCGCGTCTTCATGAAGTACAACGGGACGTTGATTTTCAACGACTACACCTACTCCACAGTGGCACAAGCTGTGTTGACCAGTCCCACGCCAGGCAGCACACTTACAGGTTCGAGCCAAACTTTCACCTGGACAGAGGCAACTGGCCCTGGCAAAGAAGGGTATTGGCTATTCCTGGGGACCACAGGCGTTGGATCGAAGGATCTCTATGACTCAGGTCAACAGACTGCTACGTCCGCCACCTTCAAAAGCCTGCCCACGAACGGCGTTACGATCTATGCCCGCGTATACACTAGTTACAACGGCACCCTGGTGAACAACGACTACACGTACAAGGCGTACACGGCGCCATAAGTAACCTGCCGACTTCTTTGTGCGCTATCGATGAACAGCAAGAGGCCAGTGGCTAAATTCCAGCAGGAAGGTTTGTGCACCCAACATTATGCCAGGTGGTGGAATTCCAGTGTAGTTAGTCGGTCCTGATAAGCCAGTAAAACCCCTATAAATCCTGATGAAAAACGGAGTGAGTTGCTCTAGAGTTTCCCTGAAGACATTACAAAATGTCTTGGAAACCGGGGAAAACGATGCAGCCCAAGCGCGAGCTTTTCAGGATCGACTAACTATCATCGGCGTCGATGCTGAATTAGAACGCTCTCTGATCGTCGAGCGGGTACTCGCCGGAATGCGGCGCGCCCGCCTCGAAGGCCAGCACATCGGCCGCAATCCACTGGCACTGGATGATGCAGCTATCCAACAAGACCGTCAGGATGGCCAGAGCGTGCGCCAGATCGCAAAAGGGCACCGAGTCTCGACGGCCACCATCCAGCGGGTGCTCCGAAAGCATCCAGTACCGGCTCCGATCCAAATCCTCAATAAAACAGCCTGAACCGGGCTCCTGAACTCTGTGACAAAAGCGGTCTGAAAACCCACCCGCCAACCCCAACAAAACAGTAGGCCGGATCTGACCGATCCGGCCGTGTCAAAAGGTGTGGGTTGTGGCACACATGGGTGGCCGTTAAGGAGTCAATTACAAAACGCAGCTACTCCGCTTTGTACGTGTAGTCGTTGTAAACCAGGACGCCGTTGTACGTGGTGTAAACGCGGGCGTAGATCGTTTCGCCGTTGGTTGGCAGACCGCTGAATGTGGCGGACGTGGCAGTCTGTTGACCTGAGTCATAAAGGTTCTTCGATCCAACTCCCGTCGTCCCCAAAAACAGCCAGTATCCCTGATCGCCGGTTTCTGCCGTCCAGCTGAATTTCACACTTGCGCCCGCAAGGGTGCTGCCTGGCGCGGGACTCGTCATTACCGGCGGCTTCCGCCACGAGGGGTAGGTGTAGTCGTTATACACAAGAACGCCGTTATACCTGGTGTAGACGCGGGCATATATTTTCACTCCGTCAGTTGGCAGGTTGCTGAAGGTGGCTGAAGTTGCTGCCTGCTGGCCTGAATCGTAGAGGTTTTTCGATCCGACTCCTGTCGTGCCGAGGAACAGCCAGTATCCCTGTTCCCCTGAACTGGCAGCGGTCCACGTAAACGTCGCACTCGCGCTGGTAAGTGTGCCGCCCGGCGTGGGACTCGTGAGCACCGGGGGCTTCATCCACGCGGTATAGGTGTAGTCGTTGAATACCAGGACGCCGTTGAATTTGGTGTAGACGCGGGCATAGATTTTCTCGCCGTTGGTTGGCAGGTTGTTTGCTGTCGCGGAAGTGGCTGTCTGTTGATTTGAATCATATAGGTTCTTCGAACCAACTCCCGTCGTTCCCAGAAACAGCCAGTAGCCTTGGTTGCCGGCACCTGTTGCCGCTGTCCATTTGAATGTCACAGTGGGACCGGTAAGCGTGCTGCCTGGCGTGGGCGAAGTAAGTGCGGCGGGAACCTGTGACGTGGAAACGCCTGAGCCGCTCAATGTGATCGACTGTGTGACTGCTGTCGCGTTCGGTGCATTGTCAGTGAGTTTCAGGGTTTCACTCAGCGAACCGGGAAGGAGCGGAGTGAAGTTCACCGGCAGACTGCACTGCTGGCCTGGAATCAAACTGCTGGAAATAGTGCAACCGTCCTCGCTGGTTCCTTCGGGGAAATCGACGGGGAAGCTTATGCCCGTCAGGTCGAGAGGCTGGTTGCCGATGTTTTCCAGGACTACGGTCTGCGGGCTATCCGTGCTGGTCGAGTTGACATTGGTGGCGACAAAGCTGAGTGCTGGGGGTTGCGAACGGGGAAGTTCAACGACACGGGCATTGTTGGAATCGGCGATGAAGACGTTGCCTGCGCTGTCCACTGCAACTCCCGATGCGCCATTCAGGCCGGTGCCCAACGTGGTATGCGTTCCAGTTGCGACGAGCGCCTCCAGGATGCCACTGCCTTCAGCGATGTACACATTGCCTGCGGCGTCGACTGAGATGCCTGCGGGACTTGCAAGGCCGCTGACGACGGTCGTCTGCGCACTTCCGTCGGCAGGAAGCTCGACGACCCGGCCGTTTCCGGTATCGGCAATGAACAGATCGCCCGCACCGTCCACCGCGATTGCCAATGGAGTGACTAGTCCGGTGCCCAAAATGGTGTTCGCGCCTCCCGCGGCTGGTACCTTCACAACGCTGTAACGGCCGTAATCCAGGATGAAGACATCGCCCACACCGTTCACAGCAACCGCAACGGGGGAGATTACAAAGGGAGAGCCGACTGTGGTCTGTGCTCCACCTCCCGCTGGCACCTCGTAAACGGTGTAATTTCCCTGATCGACGATGAACACGTTACCTGCGCCGTCCACGGCAACTTGAGTAGGGCTGATCAAACCGGTTCCGATTGTCGTCGTTGCCCCGCCGCCTGCTGGTACCTTATAGACTCCATACCCATCGGCTACAAAGACATCTCCCGCCCCATCCGTGGCGACGCCCGTCGGGTAGCTCTCAGGGGAGCTGAATCCGCTACCTACCGTGATCTGTTTGTTGGAAGAGAACGCGATTTGTGGTCCGTTTCCGATACCGTAGATGTTCGTGCTTGCGAGCACGTTGCCCAGGTCGTCGGTAATGTGGACCACACTCTCGCGCGGCCCCGCATACTTCGGAGCGAAAGTCACATTCACCGTGCATGTGCCTCGCGCTTCGAAGTGACCAGCACAGGTACTGCCGGAAGCAAGCGCGAAGTCGAGGTTCGGTGCACCCAGGGTGAGGATGCTCCCTATGCCTATATCGCCACCTGCGGGAATGGCGTAGTTCAATGAGACAGTATTGCTGCACGGCGCGGGACTTGATTGTCCGGCCGGACATACATTGGCCGAGGCGAAGTTCACCGCACGAGTCTCGAACTCAACCACACGGTTGTGCTCAAAGTCCGCAATGAACACGTCGTCTGCGCTATCCACCGCGAGGCCAAAAGGGTTGTCCAGCCCAGTAACCCCCAGGGTCGTCAGCGCGCCGCCCCCTGCGGGCAACTCGACCACCCCTTGTGACACCACTACAAAAAGATTGCCGGCGGCATCCGTTGCAATTGCCGAGGCAAGCCCGCCAACGCTTTTGCTTACCGGCGTGCTGCTTCCGGCGGGCAACGCCACCACTCGATCGTTGCCATCATAATCGGAAACGAACACGTTGCCGTCATTGTCCACTGCGACTGACCACACGTTTTGAGCAATGCTGAAATTCAACGTGAGCTGGCCGCCCCCACTGAGCAACTCCACGACTTTATTCAAACCGTTATCCGCAACGAAAACATCGCCGGAGCTATCCACGACAATTCCCGACGGGTACTTCCACCCGCTTCCGAGCGAGGTTGCCGGTCGGCCCTGTGCTGACATTTTGATCACGGATCCAACCGCCCCGGTGGATAGACCAATGTAAAGATTGTCGTTGCTGTCCATTGCAATTGCCGAGACGAAATCGCCACTCGGGAGAGCGATTGGGATTGGAGACCCCCCTCCGGCAGGCACCTTGACCAGGTAGGGGATGCGGGAATTTGCAACGAATAGATTTCCGGCTCCGTCCACGGCGACACCAAGAGGTTCGTTCAGGCCGGTCGCCACGGTGGCCTGCGCACCCGTGAACAACGCGCTTTGCGCGAGGACTTTGCCTGGCAGACCGCACATCACGCAGAGAACGAGAGCAACAAACAGGGTTTGAAAGCAACTCCAACGACGAGCGATTGGGATTTCGGCTTTCGATTTGGAAGCAGTTGCGAGGCATTGCCCAACCTCGCAGTGCAGGTTCTCTAATGCAATCGCTATTGCCTTGAATCCTTCCAGTCCAGAAAGATTGAAGCTTCCACCTGCTGCCATTTCACCGTTTGCTGTCATTTGGATCCCCTCCCGCTCCCGTTGAGCTAGCAGGATTCTCTGACAAATCGCTTGCAAAGCCAATGAGGCGGAGATGAGTTGAGGGTGAGTTGTGATTCGCGCCTCAACTCATATAGAACTCATACGATTCGGAAATTTGCTGTGCTAATCTCCGGGAGTGGGATTGTGAACTCTGAAATCACCGGAAAAGGAAAGCCAGCCAATGAGCTCGAAAATTGGATGTCCGATGCTGTGCGAAGGCGATGAAGGGTACGAGGCCGCTCGCCGCGTTTGGAATGGGATGATCGATCGCAAGCCGCGATGGATTGTGCGTCCCGGCAGCATTGAAGACGTGATGCAGGCCGTGCGTTTTGCTCGCGAATCCGGACTTCCCATCTGTGTGCGGGGCGGCGGGCACAGTGTGTCGGGCAAGTCCGTGGCGGATGGAGCCCTGATGGTGGACTTGTCGCTGATGAAGATCGTGCAGGTTGATCCGCGCCATCAGACTGTGATCGCTCAATCGGGCGTCAAATGGGGGGAATTCGATGCGGAGGCGGAGAAATACAGCCTTGCTACTACGGGAGGAGTCATCTCATCCACTGGAATTGCCGGGCTGACCCTTGGAGGCGGCATCGGCTGGCTGATGGGAAAACACGGCCTGAGTTGCGACAACTTGATCTCTGCTGATCTGGTCAACGCGGATGGCCGGCATATGATTGCGAGCGCCTCGGAGAATCAGGATCTGTTCTGGGCAATTCGCGGAGGTGGCGGTAACTTCGGCATCGTCACAGCCTTCGAATATCGACTGCATTCCCTAAAATCCGTGCACGGCGGGGTGGTTCTCTATCCCCGCGATCGGGCGATCGACCTTTTCCGGCAATATCGCGATATAGCTCTGACTGCGCCGGACGAACTTACCGCTTATGCCGCGTTGATGACTGGGCATGGCGCCCCTATTGCGGCAATCGCTATGTGCCACAGCGGTGAAGTTACTTCTGCAGAACGAGATATCAAACAGTTCTTCCTTGCCGATTCGCCGATTGCGGATATGACGGGCGAAAAGAAATATACAGAAATCCAGTCGATGCTGGATTTCTCCGCGCCCGCCGGCTTGCACTACTACTTCAAATGCCCATTTCTGCGCGAACTCACCGATGAAGCCATCGACGCGATCGTCGATCATGCGGCATCGGCTCCAACCGAACAGACGCAGGTTGTGATTGAACACATGCATGGCGCTGCAAGTCGCGTGCCGGTAGCCGAGACCGCGTTTGGTTTGCGGCGCGTTCACTACAGCATTAACATCATGCCGGCGTGGACCGACCCGTCTCTTGCAGAAACTTGCATAACATGGGCGCGGGACTTTGCTTCCGCGATGGAGGCGCTTGGCGCTTCCGACGCATATGTCAATTATCTTGGAGACGAGGGAGCGGCGGCTGTGAAAGCTTCTTACGGATCAAACTACGACAGGCTTGCGCGTCTCAAGTTCAAATACGATCCGGAAAATGTCTTTCGGTTCAACCAGAATATTGTGGGGGTGGCCTAAAGCCGATCCGGGAGGGGCAAGCCCAGCGAGGCTACGAATGCGCGAAGCCGTGGGTCGGAGTGGTGGCGCTTGAAGTAGGCGCTGAAGGTGACGAGATAGATGGGCGATGATTTGCGCTCGTAGGCAAGTTGCAGGTAGCGCAGCATTTCATCAACATCGCCAAGGCCGGCGTAGATGCAGGCGATGTGTAAGGCCGGCTCAATCCGGTCCTCGGTGGCTTTGACTTTATCGAGTACTTCGAGAGCCTTGACTCTATCTCCCGCAATAGCCATGGATGCGCCCATGAATGCGAGCGCTTCGAGGTTGTGCGGATTGATGGCTAGCGCCTTTTCAAAAGCTGCGATGGCCTCTGCATTGCGGTCAACTGCGCTTAGCGCGTGTCCCAGAAACATATAGGCGCGGTAGTAATGTGGGTCGAGCTCTATAGCCTGATTCAGTTGCCTGATTCCGAGATCGTATTGGCCTGCATTCGAGCGAGCAATTCCGAGATATGCGTTGACGACTGGGGACAACGGCTCGCACTCCAATGCCCGCTGAACACTGGCGATTGACTCCTGATGCCTGCCAAAGGAAGTGAGATAGAGCGATCGCCAAATCAGGGCGGTGACATTGCTGGGGTCGAGGCTCAGGGCCGTCTGAAATGCGTGATCGGCTCCATCCCAATCGAGCTCATACCAGGATTTGAGAATTCCGAGCGTGCAGTGCGCCTCGACCAGGGTATTGTCGAGCTCCATGGCGCGCTCAAGCAGAGGACCGGCTTTGGCGAGCGCATCGAGAGGCTTCATCATGGCTACCCGAGTCGAACCCATTTGCGCGTAGCAGTCGGCGAGACCGGCGTAGGCCGGAGCGAATTCGGGATCGATGGCGATGGACTCAGAGAAATGGGCTATGCTGCTGCGCATGGCATCGTTGGTCATCTTGTGCCAGAAATATCTGCCCTTCAAGTAAGCATCGTAAGCGGCCGGGGAAGGCGCGTATTTCGTCAACCCTCCAGCATTCTGGGGCAGCAACTCAAGAGCGAGAGACCGGCTCACCCGCTTCGTTACCTCATCCTGGACCGCGAGCAAGTCCGATGAGTTCCGGTCATACGTCTCCGACCACAACACGCACTTGTCTTTCAGATCATGCAAACGGGCAGAGATGCGGATCGTGTCCTGGGAACGCCGCACCGAAACACGTAACAGATAGTCCAGAAGCAGCTCACGCTGAAGTCGATCTAGACTTGCGTCGTCGAGTTCATTTGTGTTGAGACGAGGACCCGTGACTACGCGCAATCTCTCCGAGTCCAATCGCGAGAGCGCTGAAATCATATCTTCAGTCAGGCCGACGGTGAAGTAATCCTCCACGCCCCCTTCCAGATATTTGATCGGCAGAATCGCAATGCGAAGCCTCGACCGGTCCGGCTGGGCTTTGACTACTTTCCCTATCTCGATTGGAGCGATAAACCGGTATCCAAGGCGCGGTAGGGTTTCCAGAAACTGCGGATGATCTGCGTTGTCGTTCAAGACCAGACGAATCTGACGTATGCAAAAATTGAGCCCCTGTTCAAAATCGACAAATGTCTCTTCACCCCAGATTGCGTTCCGGATTTGCGCGCGGCTGACGAGCGCTCCATCCGAATTGACAAGGAGCGCAAGGATGCGCGCCGGCTGCTGTTGTAACTTGATCGGCACGCCGTTTCTTCGCAACTCGTAAGTCTGTTCGTTCAGTTCAAACTCGTGGAATCGAATCCAGGGCATAAGGGCAACACCGTCTGATCCGCTCAGCAAATGCTACCAGAAGGGCTCGGACGCGGTTAACAAGGTACTCGCCGCAAAGTCTTTACTTCTCCTCTGACCTTGCTGCGCACCGCCCATGTTCGCGCCAGAACCAGGCACGCCTCGCAGATAATTTGCTGCTTGCATGAGTTCTGTATGAGTTGGAAGACCGACAAGAACTCAGGCGCAACTCATCTCCGCATCATTTCATTTGCAGCGGTTCTGGCCCAGAATTCGAATTGTCGCTGAGCGATGGAGGATACCAAAATGAACTGGAACAAAAACGTGTCGGGATACAAGAGCAACAATTCCTTGCGGCAAGATGAAACCAAACCGGGCATACATTTGCTCAAGAACCAGCACTCCAGGGTACGGTCGGAAACCTGGGCTGCCCCTGGTCACCTCTTCATACTGATTGGCCTTTTCATGGCATGCGTGCTGCCGAGCACTCTGTCTGCGCAAACAGCGCATTCCAGCGGCGCGATTAGGTTCCTTGGAAGCCGCTTTAATACGCCGTCCGGCGTGGTGGTTGACGGGAGTGGAAATGTCTATGTTGCCGACTCCGGAAACAATGTGGTGAAAGAGATCCTGGCCGCAAACGGCGTGGTCCAAGATAGTCCCACCATCCGCACTCTGGGCAGTGGATTCTCCAATCCCACCGCCATAGCATTGGATGGGAGCGGTGATGTGTTTGTCGCCGATACCGGTAACAACGCGGTGAAGGAGATAATCGCAGTCGCGGGTAGCATTCCGGTCGATCCCACAATCGAGACCGTAATAAGCGGACTCAATGGCCCGGAGGGGGTCGTGGTGGCTGCGAACGGAGCAATCTTTGTCGCGGATACTGGCGACAACGAGGTGGGGAGGGTTTTAAGTTTCGGGCGTTTTGGACGCGTGCTCTCCGCCGTGGGCAGCGGATTCAAAAGTCCCAGAGGCTTGGCGGTGGATGGGAACGGCAATCTCTTCGTGGCCGATTCCGGGCACTACACGGTGAAGGAGATCTCGGCCGCAAGCAATTACGCAACGGTCACAAATGTGGACATCGAAAATCCCGGTCCAGCCAGTCTTGCTGTGGACAGAAGCGGGAACCTACTCGTCGCCGATTACCCTGGGAATGAGATTGTTGAGGTCCTTGCGGTCAATGGCAGCATTCCAGGAACGCATCAGACAAAGTATTCCCTCGGCACCCAGTTTCTCCAACCCGAAGGCGTAGCCGTGGATGCGAGAGGAAACGTCTACGTCGCCGATACCGGAAATAGCGATGTGAGAGAAATCGTGGCGGGAGCGGACTTTGGGCAGGTCAATGTGGGGAGCACGAGTTCACTCACTATTCCGATTTTCTTTACGTTTGATACGGCAGGCTCGCCGGGAAATTGGGAGGTGTTTACGCAGGGAACGACGATGCTCGACTTCACAGATGCAGTGCCGGGAAGTTGCGATACAAACACGGTTTACAACGCCGGCGACAACTGTACTGTGAATGTGACGTTCAAGCCGACCGCTCCAGGACTGCGCAAAGGAGCCGTTGCACTGCTCGACAAGAATGGGAATCTGCTCGCCACTGGCTACGTGCAAGGAACGGGAGTGGGTCCACGCGCCAACTTCATGCCTGGGAAAGAGAGCACCGTTGTCGGGAGCCTTGGCTTGACTGCAGGTGTAGCCGTAGGCGGAAGCGGATTCGTCATCGTCGCCGACTGGGGCAAAAACGAAGTAGTGGAGCTCACTGATATTGAGGGCAATCCATCTTCCTTCCCGCTAGGGAGCGGATTCAATGGGCCCTCTGGAGTGGCAATCGATGGGAGCGGGAATATCTTCGTGGCCGATTATTACAACAACGCCGTAGAGGAGATTGTGAGGGCAGATGGCACCGTAAAGACAGTGGGCAGCGGCTTCTCCGGACCCTACGCGGTGGCAGTGGACGGGAGCGGGAATGTCTTCGTCGCCGATGCCGGCAATCACGCCGTAAAAGAGATCCTGATTGCGAGCGGCTACGCTGCGACAATTACACTGAGCAGTGACTTTAGCGAGCCACTAGGTGTGGCAGTCGATGGGGGCGGCAACGTCTTCGTCGCCGATTCTCCTGTGAATTCAGTGTATGAGATTGTAGCGGTTAATGGCAGCATTCCCGCGAATCCAAACATCAATTCATTGGGCAGCGGGTTTTCCTCGCCCGCAAGCGTTGCCGTGGATGCAAACGGAAATGTGATCGTCGCCGACGCCGGCAACAACGAGGTGAAAGAGATGGTTGCAGTGAACGGCAGCATCCCCTCTTCACCCGTTATCAACATCCTGGGATCTAGCTTTAACGGACCAATTGGTGTGGCCCTAGACGCACATGGAAACGTCTTTGTCGCCGATTCAAACAATGGAAGAATAGCTGAGTTGGACTTCGCAGACCCACCCAGTCTGGAATTTGTACCGGCAGCCGTTGGCTCAATCAGCAGCGATAGTCCACAGACCGTCACGCTCCAAAACGGAGGCAATAATTGGCTGAGTTCAGTTCAACCAGGGGTGATCATTCCGGCAGATTTCAAGTTAGTTGCCACCAGCGGTGAGGTGCCGAATTGCACAGAGAACTTCTCGCTTGCCGAGGGCGAAAGCTGCGACCTGGGCATTGAATTTGAACCGCTCTCGGTCGGCAATCCCCTCAGTGAGACGATGGTGCTCACCGACAACTCGCTCAACGCTGGAAGCACGACACAGAGCATATCCTTGACCGGAATAGGTCAGGGTCCATCTTCCATCATCTCTCCTGTGCCGGGAAGTACATTAACGAGCGCCAGCGTAACATTCACGTGGACGGCCGGCTCCGGCACAGACCTTCAAGGGTACTGGCTATTTCTTGGGACGACTGGCGTTGGATCGAAGGACCTGTACGACTCAGGCCAGCAGGCAGCAACTTCAGCCACCTTCAGCAACCTGCCAACTGACGGAGTGAAAATATATGCCCGCGTCTACACCAGGTATAACGGCGTTCTTGTGTATAACGACTACACCTACACCTCGTGGAGGAAGCCGCCGGTAATGACGAGTCCCGCGCCGGGCAGCACCCTTGCGGG
>Ga0302140_10008359_pt1 | contig 12878 bp, 12 predicted proteins | sample I_Bog_E1_1_FD_202095 | JGI IMG/M metagenome (GOLD analysis project Ga0302140, IMG submission 202095) | Peat permafrost microbial communities from Stordalen Mire near Abisko, Sweden - I_Bog_E1_1 | ecosystem: Environmental > Terrestrial > Soil > Wetlands > Peat | place: Sweden: Abisko, Stordalen...
AGGGGCGATGAGTTGGTCGCTCACTAAGCGAACCTAGTATTTTCCGCGAAACAACTTCTGATCGATGTCGGGCCAGAACTCTTTCAGTACGTTGAACACGCCGTCCAGGCCCACTTGCGTCCCCCAACGCTGGTAGGTTTTCACAAACTGGTTGGATTGTGCCGGGTAATAGGCGTTGCCGATGCCGGCGGCCGCTCCGGCACCCACGATCTCTGACAGATTGAAGGTGCTTCCTCCCGAGTTGGTGCGGGTGATGAACAGCCGGCTCACCGAATAGCCCGTGCGCTTGATGAATCCGCCTTTGCCCAACGTGTAGTATCGCGGATCCTCTTTGGTGGCGGCCGGGATGATCGCTTCCGTCATGTAGTTCTCGACGGCGCCGTCGACAAACACGTGCCAGTAGTATTTCCCGTAGCCCTCAGCTCCTTGACCAAACGTAGGCTGCGACCGGCTGGCCATGTTAATTCCCGCCAGGGCTCCGACGAAAATAAAATCGGAGTAGTCGAATGTATCCTGGGTCGCCAGCCAGAGTTCGCCCTTGAAATCCAGCGGCGGCAACTGGGTGTTGGCGCTGACCGCACGGTAATTGGGAATAATCCCAAGAATTCTCTTGTTCTGTTTACCGTATTCTCCACTCCGGCTACTGGGTGTTGAAGGGGCGGCTGCGGGAGTGGGCGCGTCCGGCAAGGGGGAGTTGCCATCCGTGGTGGTGCTCCGGGGTGGGTCCTGCTTTTGCGGAAGGTCTGCTGGCGAGGAATCGGTTAGTGAGACCTCGTTCAGCTCAGTCAACAACGTTGGTGGTGAAGATTGTCCCCGCGCGCTCGCTGGCTCCTGAGCTTGAGCCGGGACCACCGTCAATATTGCGACCAGCGCTGCGGCGACGCAAAATAATCGGATCGCTTTCAAATATCCTCCCACGTTGTTGGTTTCACCCTGTGGCGGGTTCAGTCTGAAGAAGATTATCCCCAGCGGCCTTAAGCCGGTGTTCGAAATTAGGACAGCGATTGCGGCTTGAAGTGCTATACCACCCAAAATCAAACGCATTCGCAAACCATTCTTTGACGGTTACCGAGGGTTGGATTGTTCGAAGCCGTGTTTGGATGCACGCCGGCGGCGGAAAACGGTTATCGGGAATCCGGATTGGAAGGGACGGCCTGATTCTCTTTCTGCAGCTTTTTCTCGTGATATTCCGCCCGTCGCCTCAGGATGTAGTGGTGAATATCGGGCCAAAACTCCTTCAGTTCATTGCCGAAGGCATCGAGTCCCATTTGGGTTCCCCAATCGGAGAGGCTCGACGATGCACTGCGATCCGCAGCAGGATAGTAAACGTTGGAGATGGCAATCGCCGTGGCGTTGCCGGCAAACTCGGGAATGTTGAACATGCTACGCCCAGCGTCGGTTCGAGCGATGAAAATACGGCTGATGGCGTAGCCAAAGCGGTGCAGGACCGAGCCCGTGCCCAGCTGAAAATAGCGAGGATCGATTTTCAGGATCGTGGGAAAAACGCCGCCGACCATGACATTGCCATCCACCTGATCGGCGAACGCTGCTCCGTAGCGCTTGCCATATCCCTCGGCGCCTTGTCCGAAGGCGGGAGAGGAATTTTCCGCCTGGCGAATGCCCGCCACAATTCCGACCACCGTGAACTCATAGGGATCGAAGGAGCCCTTCGCCGCGATGGCGAACTTCTCTTTCCAGGAGATCGGTTTCACCTGCGCTTGACCTTCGACGGTCAGGTAGTTCGGCATCACGTAAAACATCCGGTCGTCTTTTTTCGCGGGATCTGGTTTCGGTGGATCCTGTTTCGCCAGATCTGCGTTCTTCGTCGCACCGGTCTGGGCAGACGGTTGAACTCCGGATTGGTTCGGCGGCGTAGAGCTCGCTACGGGAGATTGGACGGGATCCGAGGTTTGAGCTTGCGAAGTACTTTGAGCCCCGCAAAAACCCACAGAGAATAAAATCGACAGGATCAGTATGCCGAAATGCGATGAATAGCTCAGTTTCAAATGAATGATGGCTCCGGCTCCAATTGATCAGCCCCAGTTTCTTACAGAGGTCCACGCTCTGATCGCGTCGGAAGCGAGGGAACTTCTGTTAACACTCTACCAGTAAGATGCGGTTGCGGGCGAGTGGGTCATCCCGGCGGCGCGATGCTTCGTGAAGCACAAGCGCTCGCGCCCATTTGAACCCTAAAGTTTTCGGCAGTCTTCGCAGACGCCGTAGATCTGGAAGGTGTGGCGGGTGGTGCTGTAGTTGTGGCGGCGTCCGATTTCCTGCTCCAGCAGGTCGACTTCGTGGGAGAAAAACTCCACCGAGCTGCCGCATTCCGTACAAACCATGTGGTGATGGCTGCGGCGGTTGTACTGGTGCTCGTAGCGGGCAATGCCGTCGTGGAAGGCGACTTCGCTGGCGAGTCCACACTCGGCGAGCAGTTTAAGCGTGCGATACACGGTGGTGTAGCCGATGCGGGCGTCTTGCTTTTGCACCAGCCGGTGCAACTCGTCGGTGGAGAGGTGATCGCGAGTCTCGAGGAATGAGCGCAGGATGGCATCGCGCTGCGCGGTCTGCTTGAGGCCGACGCGCTTGAGATGCCGGTGGAGAATACTCTGCGCCTCACGCACCATCTCGCGCGAAATGGAGGGCTGGTCGTCGATGCGGCTGGGCAGGATTTGCTTCTGCAGCATGAAGGCTCAGGATAGCATCGGGGATGTTGAAAATGAAATTCAATTTCAGGAGGAATTGCAGGCGTCGGAGTTAGTTTTCCCGCCGCCAAAACGGAATCGCGGAACTGCCGACGGCGAGGGCTCCCAGTTGGGCAGGCTTATCCGATGACAACGAAGCGTCGGGATCGTCTTCTTTGCTCTTCGTGCCCGGCTTATCGCTAGGGCCGGAAGTTTGGCCGGCGCGGATGGATTTGCCGGCGACGGTCTCATAGGCGTAGCCGCTAAGGTGAGCTTCCCAGGAGCGTCCCTTCGCAGGGCCACCATGAAAGTGGACGCTAAGCCGCGCCCAGCCGTAATGGATTTCTCCGTTGATCTGAAACTGCAGGCCAAGGTATTTGTCCTGCGCATGCACCCATTGGTAGGTAGAAAACGTGCCGCTGGTAGGAGAGTAGTCTTCGAAAGCCATCTCGACGCTGTCGCTCAACCAGCCGTGGCGAGTTTCATTCGGGCCAATTTCGGTGCCCGCCTCCAGCGCGCCGGCATTTATGAAACTGCTGATGCAAAAGGTGGAGGGGCAATTGACCAGATTTTGCGCTGCCGCCTTCACCGTCAAAATCTGCCGGGTAGAAAACGCACGGGGTTCGTAGCGGTGGTCGAACAGGGTAAAGTCGATGGTGCCATCGTGATTCAGGTCGAGACTATAGCGATGATTTACATCGATGGTCTGATTCGCGGGCGTGTAGACGACCTCTGCTTCGGAGGGTTGAGCGAGGGCCAGCAGCCCGACACTGGCGGCGCTGGTGGCGATGGCATAGGCGTTCAGGCGCTTTTGAAGGGATGCAGAGAGTGTCGACGTAGCGCGGGGAGAGACTTTCATGTGTGGCTCCTTCGCGGGCGGGAGAATTGTCCTATGCGGATGGGCGGGAGTCAATTGAAATGAGTGCGCCGTGAGGAAATAAAAAAGCGTCGAGCTTCGCTCGACGGACAGCCGGGGCGGCTATCCCCGCATGCTTCTCCCAGACGCTTTTGATGACACATTTGTATCGCAGGCGGGAATGCTCCTACAATCGAGATTCTTCCATGAGCACTCTTCCATGAGCACAATCGCTTCAACCAATGCAGTGCGCCGTCGGCGGTCGCCGGCGCTGCGGATTCTGCTGTGGGCTCTGGTGGCGATCATTGTGCTCGTCGCCCTGGCATTCGGCTGGGGCTATTTGACGTTGCGCTCGGCGCTGCCGCAGCTGGATGGATCGATTGCGGTGAAGGGATTATCGGCGCCGGTGAAAGTCACGCGGAACGGGCAAGGGGTTCCGGCGATTGAGGCGGCCTCGCTGGAGGATTTATTTTTTGCCCAGGGCTATGTCACGGCGCAGGACCGGCTGTGGCAGATGGATGTGATGCGGCGCTTTGGAGCGGGAGAGTTGTCGGAGATTCTGGGCGAGGACACGCTGAAGATCGACCGCGAGCAGCGCATTTTAGGGTTGCGGGCGGCGGCAAACAAATCTCTGGGGATGGCGACTGCGCGGGATCGATCGTATCTTGATGCCTATGCGCGAGGGGTGAATGCGTTCATCGACGCGCACGGGGGAAGTCTCCCGGTTGAATTTCGTATTTTGAAATACCGGCCGAAGCCCTGGCAGCCGGAGGATTCGATCGTCATCGCCAACCAGATGGTAAAGGACCTGAACTTCTTTACCTTTCGGGATGCGCTGACGCGAGCAAAAATCCTGGCAAAACTGGGTCCGGAGTTGACCGCGGATTTGTATGTGAACAAGTCGTGGCATGATCGTCCACCGACGGTGATGCGGGAGAATATCGGCGATCAGGAGCAGGGCGCATCCAGCGATAAAGACCGTGATCCAGATAACGATCCGGATGACGACGACGATGATGACGGACCGGACAATGCGGTAACGCAGCGCGGCCGGGCTCTGGAATTTTGGGCGCAGCCCCTTCCGGAGGCGGTAAACGGATCGAATGACTGGGTGGTGTCAGGGGCGCACACAGTCACGGGTAAGCCGCTGCTCTCGAACGATATGCACCTGGGGCACCAGATGCCGAACCTTTGGTATGAGGCGCATTTGAAATCGGGCGCGCTCGATGTTGCCGGTGTGACCCTGCCGGGGATGCCGTATGTGATTGTCGGGCACAACCAGCGCATCGCCTGGGGATTCACCAATGTCGGGCCTACGGTGGCGGATGCGTTTATCGAAGACTTCAATAACAAGGAGGGTGCGTATCAGACGCCGCTGGGTTGGCAGCAGCCGGAGCGCCGCCAGGAGATTATTCATGTCAAAGGCGGTCGCGATGTGTTGGTCGAGGTGAAGATCACGCGCCACGGGCCGATTGTCAGCGAGTTGATTCCCGGCGAGACGCGCCAGATTGCGTTGCGCTGGACGCTCTATGACGGGCTCCGCATGCCGTTCTTCGACGTGGATACGGCGCAGAACTGGGATGACTTCCGCAAGGCATTTTCGCAGCTCGACGCCCCTGGACAGAATGTTGTCTACGCCGACGTCGACGGCAACATTGGATATCAGGCCACCGGGCATGTGCCGATTCGTGCCGCGGGCGATGGCAGCCTGCCGGTCAGCGGCGCGGATGACGCGCACGAGTGGACGGGCTACATTCCATTCGACAAGATGCCCAGTGTCTACAATCCTCCCTCCGGAGTGATTGCCACGGCGAACGGGCGCATTACTCCCGACGATTATCCTGATTCGATCAGCGTGGAATGGGAAGCGCCCTGGCGGACGGCGCGCATTTATCACGTGCTGGAATCCGGGCGAGAGTTTGCCGCGTCGGATATGCTCGCTTTGGAGAATGATGTCCAGTCGGAAAACGATCTATTCGCCGCGGAACGGTTTGTGTATGCAGTGGATCACGCGGCGAAGGCTTCGGCTCGGGCCAAGCAAGCTGCCGATTTGATGAGAAACTGGGACGGGCGCATGTCCGCCAATGCCAGCGCTCCGACGATTGCCGTTCGATCCGCGCAGGAGTTGACTCGCCTGCTGCTCGAGCCGCGGCTGGGAGCAGCGCCAGCTTCCACGCCAGGCGGTCAGTCCGCCGAATCGTTAAACCAAGCATCGTTGAACTGGAAGAGCTACGCCTGGGAGATGAGGACGGTGTGGCTGCAGAATGTAATGCTGCGGCAGCCCAAACGCTGGTTGCCGGAAAAATATCCCAACTATGAGGAACTGCTGACGGCTGCCGTGGAAGCCGCGGTGAATGCTTCCGACGCGCCGAAAGATTTGACGGCGTGGCACTGGGGCGAAATGAACGCGGTCGAAATACAACATCCGGTGCTGGGAAAAATTCCTCTGCTACAGCGCTGGACCGGGCCGGGAGTGCACATTCAATCGGGAAGCGGATACACGGTGAAGGCGGTGACGCGGCATCACGGTCCGTCAGTACGGTTCACCGCGAATCTTGCGGACCTGGATCAATCCACTTTGAACACGGTAACGGGACAGGGAGGAAATTTTCTCAGTCCATTTTATATGGATCAGTGGAATGCCTGGTATGAAGGGTCAACTTTTCCTTTACCTTTCACGGCACAGGCGGTGGAGGCGAGCGGGACTCATCGCTTGACTTTAGAACCTTCCAGATAAACCAACGCTTATCAATACATCAGAAAAAGTCTGCGGCTTTCACGTCGGTGATCACACCCGTCACGACGATAGTGCCGGTGGTGATGTAGGTGTTCAGCAGCAGGCTGTCGATAGTGGTGTCGTAGACTCGCAGCCGGCCGCCTTCGGCGACGTACTCCACGTAGCGACTGCTGAAGCTCTGCAGTCCGGTCACGTCACCGTTGTCGGGTGGGATGACCACAGCGTTGTTGGTCGTATTAAAAATCGAGAGGCAGCCGCGGACTTCTCCCTGCGGATTGTTTACGTTTCCGATGTTGGTGCAGCCCATCGACCCGACGAAGAGTTGGCCTCCCAGTCCCATGTCGATCCGGTCGTGATATCCATCCGTGATCACAGCGCTGCTGGTGACGGTCATGGAATTGATGTCGATAAGGTCGAGACGTCCGCAGGTAGTGGCGGCGGTGGTTTCGCCAGTGCAAGCAGAGTTGGTGGGAGAATTTCCGGCGACGTAGAGAGTCGACCCGCTGAGAAACGCGATGGTGGCTCCATCGACTGGAACCGCGGCTCCCGGAGTCGGCGGCGTGGTCAGCAGGTTGAGAGGCTGCACGCTGGCCTGCGTGCCTCCGCATTCGGCGCCGCAGTTCAAGATATAGGCAGTGCTGCCATCGCTGCTCAACACCGCGTTCACGGGACGGTCAAAGCCGGGCACTACGATACTGACCGCGCTGTTTGTGGCAAGCAGCGGGGGGGAGACGACGGTGATCGAGTCGGAATCGTTGCTGAAGACGAGCAACTGAGTTCCGCCGGAATTTGATACTACGGTTTGCGCCCCGGGCACGCTGATGGTCCCGGTGATGCCGCCGGAATTAAGATTCAGCTCGACCACGGCTCCGGGCGCGTACCCGGTCAGCGGAGCGGAAGGCACAGCGGCATAACCCACGCCCTCCTGCGGCACGACCATGCTCATGGTCGGGCCGGAAAGTTGGATGCTGCCCGTCGAGGTTTCCTTCGCGGCGTTGACCACCTGGATCCGATTGGTGGCCGCATCGAAGGCCAGCAGGGTGACGCGCTCGGGAGAGATTGCGAGCAAGCCGGGAGAAGTGCCGGCGCTCACCTCGCCCCTGGCCAGCGTGTCATACTCTCCGTTGATGATGATCAGACCACCCGCGGCGGTGGGACTGGAAGCGCTTTGGGAAGCCAGCACGCGCTCGGTCAATCCGCTGGGCGGCTTGGTGATCTGCTGTCCCGAATGGCAGGAGATGAGAGTCAGACTGGCGAGCGCCAGCACGGCATGCAATACAGCGGATTTCTTCAAACGTCAGGCTCCTAACTGCAGGAAAACTGGAGATTTATGTGCGAAATAGCGGATTATATCAGAGCCCCTTGGGGACCTGATTTCCACGAAATGTTTTTGCACGAACGTTTTCCCTCAGGGGCCTGAAGCCCGCAATGATCTTGCCCGGCGTCTGTGCTCGCAACTTGCAAGATTAAAATCAAGGTCGAAGGCAGCGGACAAGAGTGTCCCCTCCACCCTTCGAATCAAAGCAAATTTAAAACCTGCCCCCGCCTGTTCGTTAGATGCAGGATCGCGCAGTTATCTTGTATCCTTTCATCTATGCCGGAGAACATTTTAACCAGCATCAAGCAGCGCGCCGTACTGTGCGACGGGGCGATGGGAACGCTGCTGTATGCCAAGGGCATTTTCATCAACCGTTGCTATGACGAATTGAACCTGTCACAGCCCGAGCTGATTCGCGGCATTCATCACGAATATTTGCAGGCGGGTGCGGAGATTATTGAAACCAACACCTTCGGGGCAAATTCTTTTCGTCTGGCGCGCCACAGCCTGGCCGACAACGTGAAAGCTATCAACCTGGCCGGCGCGCGGCTGGCCCACGAAGCCGCCAAGAGTTTCGATGTGTGGGTGGCGGGATCGATTGGTCCGCTGGGAACGCGGATCGAGCCTTTAGGGAAGACTTCTTTTGAAGAGGCTCGCCAGGCGTTTCGCGAGCAGATTGCCGCGCTGGTGGAGGGCGGCGTCGATATGCTGATGTTCGAAACCTTCGGCTATCTCGAAGAACTGCATCAGGCAATGCTGGCGGCAAAAGATGTTGGTGCGAAGTTGCCCCTGGTAGTGCAGGTTACGATCGACGAAGACGGCAACTGCCTCGATGGCTCCTCCCCCGAAACCTTCACGCCCCGGCTGGAAGAATGGGGAGCGGACGTGATTGGCTGCAACTGCAGCGTGGGCCCGGTCGCCATGCTGGACGCGGTGGAACGGGTGCGCGCCCTGACTTCCCTGCCGCTCGCGGCGCAGCCCAACGCAGGAATTCCCCGGTCGGTGGAGGGCAGAAATATTTATCTGTGCTCGCCGGAATACATGGCGAGTTATGCGCGGAAGTTTGTCGCCGCTGGGGTTCGAATCGTAGGCGGATGCTGCGGCAGCACTCCCGATCATATTCGGGTGATGAAGTCGGCCCTGCGGGTCGGCGAGGCGCGCGGAAAAGCTGCCGCGAACCAGGTTGCCAGCGTAACTCATCCCAAGGCAACTCCGGTGCTGTCCATGGAGGAGCGATCGCGGCTGGGGGGCAAGTTGGCGCGCGGAGAGTTCGTCACCATGGTCGAAGTTGTGCCCCCCAAAGGAACCGACATCAGCAAGGAACTCGAAGGCTCGCGCTTTCTCAAATCGGTGGGCGTGGATGCGGTCAACATTCCGGATAGCCCGCGGGCTTCGGCGCGCATGAGCAACCAGGCGCTTTCGTTGCTGATGCAACGGGAGGCTGGAATCGAGGCGATTCTGCACTACACCTGCCGGGACCGCAATGTGTTGTGCATCCAGAGCGACCTGCTCGGAGCTTCGGCGGTCGGCATCAAGAACTTGATCTGCATCACCGGCGATCCGCCGAAGATGGGCAACTATCCGGATGCGACCGCGGTGTTCGACGTGGACGCGATCGGCCTGGTGAACATCGTGCACAACCTAAACCGCGGGCTCGACCTCGGGGGAAACCCGATCGGCGCGGGCACGGGCTTTGTGATCGGGGTGGGAGCGAATCCGGGGCTGACCGATCTGGACGAAGAGATCCGGCGCTTTGAATACAAAGTCGCGGCGGGCGCGGAATATGTGGTGACCCAGCCGGTGTTCGATATTCGATTGCTGGAGAATTTTCTACGGCGGATTGAGCATTGCCGCATTCCCGTGGTGGCGGGCATTTGGCCGCTGGTCAGCGTGCGCAACGCTGAGTTCATGAAGAATGAACTGCGGGTTTCGGTGCCGGATGCGATTCTCGAACGCATGGCGCGGGCGCAAACTCCGGAAGCGGCGAGAGCAGAGGGCGTGGCGATTGCGCGGGAGATGCTGTTGGCCGTTCGGCATACCGTGCAGGGCGCACAGATCAGCGCTCCGCAGGGCCGATACAGTTCGGCGGTAGATGTGCTGGAAGCGCTGGGCGAAAGGGGCGCAGCCGCGGATTAGACCGGGCTGGGCCAGATTTCGATTTTGAAACCGCAAGCAGTTATTTTCTTGAAACCTACACGATAAAAGTCTGGACATTCGGACGATTTCGTAGCATTACAATAGAGATGGAGTGAAACCCGTTGGCCAAGTTTGAAGATTGCCTGCAACGACTGGAAAAGATAGTGCAGGAGTTGGAAAAAGGTGACGTGCCTTTGGAAACGTCCCTGACTTTGTTCGAAGAAGGCATGAATTTGTCCTCCTCCTGCCGGAAAGAATTGGAGCAGGCGGAGGGCAAAGTGGAGATTCTGCTGAAGAAAAACGGGAAGCTCCAGGCCGAGCCGTTCGAGCCCCTGGCGTAGGTTGCAGTTCTGCGGGAGCTTGAGTATCAGTATGAATTGTCTGTGGAGTAGGTACGGAACCCTTCCCCGCAGCCCTAGTCCCGCTACCCCTGACGGTCTTGATTTTGTAGACCCCCTCAGAGGTAGACCGTGTTAGGAGGATCTATGGGCTTCAATGTCGTAGTACTGGAGAGCGATCCCAGCTTAGCAAAGTTTCTCGCTGGCAAACTTTCCTCGCAATTTAACGCGGTTCACTTTACACAATCCACCCAGGAACTTCATGACCGCGTGGCGAAAAACCGTCCTGAGGTGGTCGTGGTCGATATGGAATACTCTCGCCTGAGCGACATCCAAAATTTGCACAGCGAATTTCCGCTGCTGCCGATTGTGTGCACCCACCGTGTGCCGGATGAGCGGCTCTGGGTGGAAGCCATGGAGGCGGGCGCAACCGATGTGTGCCGCGCGGATGAGGTTGAAAGTACTCTCACCTCGGTACTGCGCAGCTTACCGATGACGCAGACCGCTGTCGCCTGAACTCGAACACATAGCGGCGAGGACGCCCCAGCGTCCTCGCTTTTCATTCGGCCACGCGATTTTTCGCAGCTTGCGCTTGTTATACTCACTGCGCAATGCTCCAAGAAACTCTCGAGCAAGGACAAGCGCTGACCGACTCGGCCCTCGAGCGGCTGCTCCCGCTCGAAACCCAACCTCCCGCAACCATTCACCAGGCCATGCGGCACAGTATTTTCGCGGGAGGCAAGCGGCTGCGCCCGGTGCTGTGCATTGAGGCGGCGCGAATGGTGGCTGGTTCCCTGCCCCATAACGTCGAAGACCTCGGTGCGGCGCTGGAGATGCTGCACACCTATTCGCTGATCCACGACGATCTTCCAGCGCTCGACAACGACGATTTGCGCCGCGGACGCCCCACCTGCCATAAGGTTTTCGGCGACGCCATGGCGATCCTCGCCGGCGATGCATTGCAGACCCGGGCTTATGAAGTTCTGGCGCGGCTCGACTGCCCCGCGGAGTTCCGCGTGCGCATTATCGAAGAGATCGCCCACGCCACGGGCACAATCGACGGCATGATCGGCGGGCAGGTGGTGGACCTGGAGGCCGAGCACACCGCGCCCACTGCGGCCATGCTGGAATATATCCATCGCGCCAAGACGGCCGCGCTGATCGCGGCAAGCCTCGTGAGCGGCGCCCTTTATGCTGGAGCGAAAGATAGCGAAGTAGAGAAGTTGCGCGCCTTCGGGCAGTCCATCGGCCTCGCCTTCCAGATCGTAGACGACGTGCTGGACGTGACTCAGACCTCCGAGCAACTCGGCAAGACCGCCGGTAAAGACAGCGCCGCGCAGAAGATCACCTATCCCGCATTATTCGGGATTGAAGAATCGGCGCGCAAGGCCGATGCGCTGGTGAGCGCAGCCATGGCTGAACTGAACGGCTTCGGAGCTCCCGCGGAGACCCTGAAAGATTTGGCGCGCTACCTGGTAGAGCGGAGGAAGTAAGAAGTGCAGTCGGCAATTAGCAAATAGCAGCTGGCGGTTAGCCGCGGGTGGCCAATGGCTAATTGCCAACTGCTAATCGCTAATTCCGCTTACCGATTTTCCTCATTCCGTGATAAAAATAATCACGGCGATGGAGTTCGCCATAACCGTCCTGCAAGCGCGCACGCGCTCCGGGGCTGATAACTCCTACAAAATTACAAAGTGATTTGTAGGAGTGATCGTGTTCAAGAACTTTCTCGCCATTTCTCTCGCCGCAATCGTCGGCGCGAACTTGCGATACCTACTCAGCCGGCTCGCCGCCAGAGAACTCGGCCCTATATTTCCTTACGGCACCCTCTTCATCAACATTGTCGGCAGCTTCATCGTCGGCTTCTTCATCATCTGGACCACGGAACGGGTGCTGCTCGATCCGCACTGGCGGCTGCTGGTGGTAATCGGATTCTGCGGTTCGTTCACAACCTTCTCCAGCTACGCGTTCGAGACCATGGCATTTTTCGAACAAGGACAATGGGGTCTCATGGCAGTCAATATCCTCAGCAACAATCTGCTGTGCCTGGCCGGAGCATTGGCAGGCATGGCGTTGGCGCGGGTGCTGTAGAATGGCGAACGCGATGGCGGTACAAGTCACAATCTATTTGAACGAAGCCGACCAGTGGAAACACCGTCCGCTGCATATGGAAATTCTGCAATACCTGCGCCAGGAAAACGTTTACGCGGCCACCGCGGTTCATGCTGTAGCCGGTTTTCTCGGACGCCATCGAGTCAAGACCGCACACATGGTCGAGGCCGGCGGCAAACTTCCTGTGGTGATCTCGTTCGTGGATACCGACGAACACGTGAACCGCGTCTTGCCCACGCTGAAAGAAATGGCGGCGCACCGGCTAATCGTGCGCGAGAACGTCGTACTCGAGCAGGGGAACCTGGACTGACATGTCCGACACTCCTCTGGATGTTCTCGCCATAGCCGCGCACCGCGACGACGTAGAACAAACTTGCGGCGGAACTCTTCTGAAAGCGGCGCAGCGCGGCCAGCGCACCGGCATTCTCGATCTCACGCAAGGCGAGATGGGCACGCGCGGCACTGCGGACGATCGTGCGCGTGAAGCGGCAGATGCGGCGAAAATTCTCGGCGCAGGCTGGCGCAGAGCGCTCGATATTCCCGATGGCCGCGTTGAAAACACCTGGGAGAATCGGCTGAAAGTGGCCAGCGTCATTCGCGAAACGCGTCCGCGAGTTGTGATTCTCCCTTACTGGCAGGGGCGCCATCCCGATCATTACACGACTTCTGTGCTGGGCTATGAGGCGTGCTTTCTGGCGGG
>Ga0302140_10008361_pt1 | contig 12876 bp, 10 predicted proteins | sample I_Bog_E1_1_FD_202095 | JGI IMG/M metagenome (GOLD analysis project Ga0302140, IMG submission 202095) | Peat permafrost microbial communities from Stordalen Mire near Abisko, Sweden - I_Bog_E1_1 | ecosystem: Environmental > Terrestrial > Soil > Wetlands > Peat | place: Sweden: Abisko, Stordalen...
CAAGTCTGCATTGTGCAGGCCCCGCCGTTCTGTTACTCTTCAAGAAGAGATGGTCCGCGCTCCCCTAAGCCGCCCTTGTTGTTGCCTGTCGAATATCTTCGACGGGTGTACGGGCTAGTCTCTGATCTCCCAGCACAACTGATCCAGAAGACGCACCCGAAGCTGGATAGCCGGGCTGTCTCCTCACGTCACCGGCATTCAGCCTCTACAGTCCCAGTGAAGAGGTCCCATGCCGGTTATTGAAAGTGAAACACCCTCAACCACGTCCCCAGCCAGCGTTGCCCCGCCACGGGGTCTAAGCCGCCTGAGCCATCTGCGCCTGCTTGAGGCGGAGAGTCTCCACATCTTGCGCGAAGTAGCCTCGGAATTCGAGAGGCCGGTCATGCTCTACTCCATCGGCAAGGACTCCTCTGTGATGTTGCGGCTTGCGCAGAAGGCCTTTTTCCCAGGCCCGATTCCGTTCCCGTTGTTGCACATTGATACCGGATTCAAGTTCCAGGAGATGATCGCGTTTCGCGATGAGATGGCTCGCTCGGTTGGTGCCGAGCTGCTGGTGTGGCGCAATGAACCCGCCATTGCCGCAGGGACGAATCCGATTGCGCTGGACACGAAGCGCTGCTGCGGATTGCTGAAGACGCAGGCGCTGCTAGATGGCCTCAGGCACTATAACTTCGATGCGGCTTTCGGCGGAGCACGGCGCGACGAAGAGAAATCGCGAGCCAAGGAGCGGATCTATTCGTTCCGCGACGGCGCAGGGCAGTGGGACCCTAAGAATCAGCGCCCCGAGTTATGGAACCTTTACAACGCTCGCATTCATCCCGGCGAAAGCATTCGTGTCTTTCCGCTCTCGAACTGGACAGAGATGGACGTATGGCAATACATCCATGCCGAGAAAATTCCGATTGTGGACTTGTACTTTGCAAAGGAGCGGCCCATGTATGTGCGCGGCGATGGGCTGCTTCCGATTGAGCAGAGTTTTGTTGCGCGGCTTGGCGAGAGGCCGCAGATGGTAAAGTCGCGGCTGCGCTCGCTGGGATGCAGCCCATGCACAGGCGCAATACGCTCAGACGCGGATACGCTTCCGAAGATCATTGCGGAGCTGGTTTCGTTTCGCTCTTCAGAGCGGGCCAACCGAGTTATCGACCACGATCAGGAAGGGTCGATGGAGATCAAGAAGCGGGAGGGTTATTTCTAAATGGCAGCCACGGCAATTCCCAGTTTGGCGAATCCCGGTTTTTCGATCGAAGAGTTTCTTGCGCAGGAGCGCGAGAAGGATCTGCTTCGCTTTTCGACGGCCGGCAGCGTGGACGACGGAAAGTCTACGCTCATCGGACGGCTGCTTTACGACACGCAGTCAGTCTACGAAGATCAGGTGCGCTCGATCGAAGGGAAGGGAACTACCGCGCCCGGACAGATCGACTTTGCGTTGCTCACCGACGGTCTGCGTGCCGAGCGTGAGCAGGGCATTACCATTGACGTTGCCTACCGCTATTTCTCGACGGCGCGCCGCAAGTTCATCATTGCGGATACGCCGGGGCATGAGCAGTACACGCGCAACATGGCCACGGGAGCTTCGACGGCCGACGCGGCGGTGGTGCTGATCGACGCTTCGAAAGGCGTGCTCATTCAGTCGCGGCGTCATGCGTACATCGCATCGCTGCTCAGGGTAGGGCATGTTCTGGTTGCCGTGAACAAGATGGATCTGATCGGCTACGACGAGGCTCGATTTCGCGCCATCGAGCGCGACTTCAAGCTGCTCCTGGAGCAGATCGCGGCCGATACCGGCAATCCGGTGCAGAGCATCTTTGTTCCGGTCAGCGCGCTGGCTGGGGACAATATCGTTCATCGTTCCGATGCCATGCCATGGTATAAGGGGCCGTCGTTGCTGGAGTTGCTTGAGTCAGCGCCAACATCGCTGGATACGCGCGCCGATGCGTTCCGCTTTCCCGTGCAGCGAGTCCTCAGGCCCGATCATACATTTCGCGGTTTCGCGGGGCAGATTGCATCGGGAACCGTTCGCCCCGGCGATAAGATTACCGTACTTCCTTCTGGCAGAAGCGCCGAGGTTGCGCGCATCGTCACCTGGGATGGAGATTTTGCCGAAGCTCATGCGCCGCTGTCGGTGACGCTGGTCCTGGACCGTGAACTCGACATCAGCCGCGGGGATCTGATCGTTTCTTCTCAAGCGCAGGCAACCGTGGCCAAGTCTGTGAAGGCCGCGCTGGTGTGGATGGATCAGCGGCCCCTGGAGCGCAATCGACGCTATCTGCTCAAGCACACAAGCCACACAGTGCCGGCGTTTGTATCGTCGGTCGAGCATCGGACGGAGATTGGCACCCTCACGCGCGAGCCCGCCGAATCGCTCGAGATGAACGGCATTGGTGTGGTTACGCTGACGCTGCTGCGCCCCATCGCTGTGGATCTTTACGGAGAAAACCGCTCGACAGGCGCATTCATTCTTATCGACGCGGAGACGAACGCCACGGTGGCTGCGGGAATGATTACAGCTGCGTCGAACGCTGCGGCGGCTGACGCCACCGGACCCGTGACCGCGGAGGAACGCGCCGCGCGCTGGGGGCATCACGGTGGGGTTATCGAGTTGAACGGGCCGGTTGAGGTGATTGATCGGATTGAGCGGTCGCTGTTTGTGCGCGGCGTAATTACCGCGCGCATTGAAGTGGACGATGCCGCATTTGGAATACATGCAGGCATGGTTGAAACCCTCATCAAGTCGAAAGCTTTAGCAGGCATGGTGGCGCTGATCGTTACCTTGACAGGAGGCGACACCCTAACCGCGCGTGCGGAGGGTGAGCAAATCGAGCGCAGCGCAAACGATTTGATCGGAGCGGTTGCGGCCGTCCATGAACTGCTGGCGCAAAGCGGCATTCTTCTGTCGTCGGGAAATGCGGATTGGGAAATCTAATGAGCCTCTGCTTAGGTCGGCGTTTTGAAAGGGCACGGCTTTAGCCGTGCCGCAAAGGCCGCAAAATCAACGCGGGCTTTAGCCCCTGAGGGAATGCTGTCTTATCGGAATGGACTTAAACAGAGCTTTCGTAGATGGAAACAGAAAGACGGGCGGAACGGGAAAGGAAGCAAGCAGTGAGTACTGATGAAATTAACGCGCAGGTAAACGCCAAGCTGGATGCGGTACGCGCCGCGCTTGCGCGCGAGATAACCGGCACGCCGGATGTGTGCCTGACATGCAGCTTTCAGGCCGAGGATGTTCTGCTTACGAAGTTAGCCATCGAGTTAGATGCGAAGATACCGATTCTGTTTCTCGATACTGGGTATCACTTCGCTGAGACCTACGCCTACCGGGACCGCATTGCGCGCGAGTGGAACTTGAACCTCGTCAACCTGCTGCCGGAAAAAACTGTCCCCGAGCAGGAGGCAGAGCATGGGCTTCTGTATCGGTCAGCGCCCGACCAGTGCTGCAGGCTGCGCAAAGTCGAGCCGCTGTTCAAAGCGGTTGCCGAATATCGCGTGTGGCTTACGGGGTTGCGGCGCGAGCAGGCGAAGAGCCGCGCGGCACTGGAGGAAGAGGCGCTGTTTACGCTTCCGGGCGGAAAGCAGGTGTTGAAGCTGGCGCCGCTGGCAGCTTGGACGACGCGAGACGTTTGGTATGCCTGCGAGCAGCTCTCGATTCCGCTGCTGCCGCTTTACGAGCTTGGCTACTCCTCGATTGGCTGCGAACCTTGTACCTCGCTTCCACTGGATCCGAACGATCCGCGGTCGGGCCGCTGGGCCGGCCACAAGGTTGAGTGCGGCATTCACATCGAAGCGGCGCCGGCCAAGTAAGCCCGGCGCGCAGGAGTTGAGGGAGTCTCAATGCAGTATGTCATCGGGTTCTTCATTGCACTGTTCATCGCGCTGACTGGGGTTGGGGCTGGCACTGTCACGGTTCCGGTTCTTGTGCTGTTCCTGGGAGTGCCGGCGCCGGTGGCAGTTGGCATAGGCCTGATGTTCGCGACTGCCGTCAAATTGTTTCTGGTGCCTGCGCAGATTGCGCGCCGGAATGTAGCCTGGCGGACTCTTGCGTTCATGCTTGCAGGCGGAGTGCCGGGAGTGATCATAGGATCGCTGTTCTTGAAACACCTTGTCACGGTTGGATCGCAGAACACGCTGAACGCACTGCTTGGCGCAATTCTGGTAACTACGGCAGGATGGCAACTCATCTTCTCTTTCCGCGCGAAGAAGACCAATGAAGACACGCGCGACCGCAGCCCGTTGCTCGGATGGCTCATGCTGCCGGTCGGCGCAGAGGTAGGGTTTTCATCTGCCGGTGCGGGCGCACTGGGCAGCGCTGCGCTTCTGAGCCTTACGCCTCTGCTGCCCGCTCAGGTGGTTGGAACGGATATTGCCTTTGGCTTCGTCGTCTCGCTGATCGGCAGCGGCGCGCATTGGTTCTCGCACGCAACGAATCCGCAACTTCTGTTGCATCTGATTGAAGGCGGCATTGCTGGAGCCATCGGTGGGACTATTCTCAGCACCCGGGTTCCAAAGCGGCCGTTGCGTTTCGCGCTTTGCGTCTGGCTACTGATTCTGGGAGGCCAGTTCATCTTCAACAGTTATCAGGTCTGGGCCGCCCCACAGAAGGTCTCTGCAAGCCAGGCGCAAACAACGAACTTGAAATAGGGTGGAGCTTAGTCGGGATCGCGATTCCGCAGGTCCGTTTGCGCTTGGCTGCCTCCCATTCGTATGCGGATACAGTTAACGCTCGTCAAGAGTGGAACAGGCGCATGATATTTACCTGGTCATTTGCCGGAAATCGCTTTCGATGAGGCTTGTGCGGCGAAATATGGAATTCACAATTCTCGCAAGCTTGGGCCGATTGGCAAGCCAGTACAAAAAACGGTTCCTCGGGTCCTTGCTGAAAAGGTGATAAGGACCAGCCGACAAGAGACGCCTTCCGAAACGGGCTGCAACCAACTGTAGCGATTCTTCGGAATAGAAAGAAACATGCTGACCGGTCGTCGGCGCGTAATACCACCAATCAGCCAGTGCGGGCGCAGGTTTTGGCACGATGCAAGTTGAGACAAATACATTCTCCGATAGGCTCATCATCTCTTCCAGGCCAGAAATCGGATCAATCAAGTGCTCCAACACTTCAAATGCCGTCAAGAAATCGTACTTAGCGCCGTTTTCGCGTTCAAATCCCCGCGCATAATCATTTGTGGCATGAAGATCTGACCAGAAGAAGTTGAAGCCCCTGTCCCTCATCAGCCGCACAAGCATCCCATGCCCGGCGCCAAAATCGAGGCACCTTTCAGCACCCGAAAAGAGCAGATTGATAACTGCCGAGGCCACTTCGCGATTCATCAGATTTCGATGCATAATTCCGACATCCTGGCGTGCAATCGCGGAAGAATACGCCTCTTCCAGCCAATATGGAGCTTCAGTCTGAATGAACCCGCATTTCCCGCAACGAAAGTATTGTACGCGATACCTTCTTAGCAGCTCTGCTTCTCCGAAATAGGCGGATTTCGCACTGCAGACCTTGCAGTTGGCTGTCATAAGTCTGGCCTTAGAATTGGATTCTTCATTGGCCACAGTGTTCCCCACGGAGATGCTTCATCTCAGATTTGAGCTTCATGCAAATAACTCCTTCTATTCCATTCAGGGTTGTCCATCCAAGGCCGGTTGCAGCTCCTATGGATCAACTTTGTCTTGAATTGGATCAGCCGGCTGAATTGTCCGGAATCTCCGTTTCCGATCCAGAATCACTGAAAGTTAAATACGCGCTGCTCCTTTGGCGCTGTCGCACTCGACCAATTTGATCACGACGAGACAATATTACAAAGGCTGGACGGCATTCACCGGAGCCGCGCAGATTTTCCTATGACGCCAATCAGAGTAGAGTGAAAAGATTCCGATCAATCCATGCCCAGTACCAATTGCAAGCAGAATCACTGGGCCGATCCACAATGGCGCGAACGAGTCTAGCGTAGCTCCCTTGGGATTGCCTCGATCATAAAGAACGGTGAGGGAATCACCAGTCCGAAACTCAGGCGGGTTTGTAGTGGAACCGTTCAACCGAATCGTATAACTTTGCCCATCCTCGGCTTGGAAGCGAAGTTCAGGTAAACAATCCGGTGTAATGCCTCCATCTGAGATTCGCTTGACGGGAAGCATCTGGACGATTGTTCCTTTTGTGCGAACGGCATAAAGCAGGAAGTATTTTGTATGGATCGCCGATAGTCCGGAAAGAACAAGGCACGTCGAGCCGACTGTGCAGAGAAAGAAACCAAGAAACCTACGGACCTTCCGCGATTTTGGCTTCATTTCCCATTGACTCCTGGTGCCTGCGAGATTAATCCAGAAACATCGTCCGATACAGCGTATCCCTCTGGACGGGCTTGAGGCCATTGTCGCGTATGATGCGGCGGTGAGAAATGCGTGTTAGCTCGACAGACGGCCCAATATCCCCAGATTGCCGGCCATGCGCTCGGAGATTCGTAGAGGAATCCGCTCTTCCTTCCCAAGAGTAAGGACCACATACCTTTTCCAAAGAAATCTATCCTTGCCAAACGTAATCTCGTTCCACGGAATGCAGAGCGGAGGGTGTCCGGGACGGAAGGGAAGGAGTACCGAAAGGTAGAGTGCGTCAGCTGCAGCAGTCATGCGAATGATGCTGCTATAGTGTCCCCAAAACCGCATATAAACCGTATAAAAGAATGACCCAGCGGTTATTGCTTGCCCATATGGTTCCGATTGCGCACGGAATCGTTTCGATAATCTATGCCAACCAGAGAAAACGCCGATCATGAAGCAAATGAAGCGAAGCCACACTATCACCAAAGCGAAAATGAGAAGAGAAAAGTAAGGAGAAGCCGCATTCGAGGACGCTTGCATCGAATATTTGCTTGAAAATGACCTTCCCTCACACCCCAACCGGAAATGGCTTGGGGCTGGATTCGTCGGTGTTGGCTGCCGTGCCGGTACGCCAGCGCTCAAAACGGCCTTGCAGCAGGCTCATCAGCCCGGTGTACCAGTAGCCAATAACAAACAGAATCAGAAACGGCGCGGTGAAGTAGTTGTGGTTCCAGAAGGTGTAGACAATAGCCCCGAGAAAATAGAAGCCGAGGAAGATTTCGATCCATGGCGCCAGCACCAGGCGCTTGCGGTACTTGGCTGCCTGAGATTTCTCGCCCTTCTTGGCTACTCGGTATTTGGGCGTGCGCACAAAAGCGCTCTTGATGCCTAACAGCGCCTCCATCACCGCCTTCGTGTTGGTGACCGTGAGGCCGATTCCCAGCGCCATCAGGAAGGGTAGATAGAGGAAGGTCTTCCACCAGGTCTTTGGGAAGAGTTCGCGCTGACTCATGACGTAAAACACTGCAATCGAGAACGTGGAGGCGGTAAAAAGCGGAACGTCGATCAGCAGCATCTGGAACCAGCCCTGATAAAAGCGGCAGATCATAGCCGGAAGCAGTAGCACCGACATAACAATCATCAGCGGATAGCTGAGGTTGGCCGTGAGATGGTAGACCGCCTCAACCTTGATGCGGCGCGGCACGTCGGACTTGAACATCAGCGGCAGCACTTTGATGCTGGTCTGAATAAGCCCCTTAGCCCAGCGCGCCTGCTGCGTCTTGAAGGCAGTCATCTCGATGGGCAGCTCGGACGGGCACTCGACCTCGGGCAGGTATTTGAACTTCCAGCCAGCCAGTTGCGACCGATAGCTCAGGTCGGTGTCTTCAGTAAGTGTGTCGTGCTGCCAACCGCCGCCATCGGTGATCGCCTGGATGCGCCACATGCCGGCGGTGCCGTTGAAGTTAAAATAGTCGCCCGTGCGGACGCGTGCTCCGTGCTCCAGAACGAAGTGGCCGTCGAGCAGGATCGCCTCGATCTGGGTCAACATGCTGTAGTCGCGGTTCATGTGGGTCCAGCGAGTCTGTACCATGCCGATCTCAGGCTCGGCAAAGTGGTCGATGACCTTCATCAGCCAGTCAGTCGGGGGCACAAAATCGGCGTCGAAGATAGCAACAAACTCACCCTTGGCCACTTTGAGGCCCGCGTCGAGCGCGCCAGCCTTGTATCCATAGCGGTTTGTCCGATGAATGTATTCAATCGGATGGCCGAGCGCCGCATAGCGTGCCACAATGTCCGCGGCGACTTGGTGAGTTTCGTCGGTCGAGTCGTCCAGCACCTGGATTTCCAGCTTCTCGGGCGGGTATGTCATGGCGCAGACCGCCTCAATCAGCCGGTCGATGACAAACTGTTCATTGAAGATGGGCAGTTGCACGGTCACCATCGGCAACTCTTCAAAGCGCCGGGGCGGATCGGGCCGGTAATTCTTGCGATACCGGAAGTAGAGGTAGCACATGGTGTAGCGGTGAACGCCATAGAGCGCCAGGACAATCATCACCGCGAAGTAAGGCAGCAGTACCGCCGCGTCAAAGTAGTTCCAGTGGTAGAGCCCTTTGAACGTCTGGTCGGTATTTTGCATCGCCTTCCAGTAGTGGCGCAGGCCTGTCTGGGGCGCAAAAAACAGATACGCGGCCACTCGCGATGGCAGTCCCGCCAGCCGGATCGGCAGGGAACTGGCGGCGGCATTCAAGCTGGTCACAAGCGCGGCAAACAGGGCAATCCTCCACGACCGGGATAACGGCAATTGTAGTCGATGGAGGGCTAAACCGTGGAAGGCCTAAAAGTTGTGAGCTTGCCGCCGCCCAAGCAAACATGGGGCCGACGGCCTCCCCTGCTGTGGACTATTCTCATTTCTAGCTGAGAAGACGGACTACAATGGTGCGAAGAGCTGGTCCATGAGCCATAGTCATGTTCGCGTGCCCCGTACCCCACCGCAACGCCGCCCTCGGGTTGAAGTCGTTCTTGCAGCCTCAGTTTTTGTTGCGATCGCGTTCCTTGCCTTCGGCAGCCTTTTTGTGGGGCAGCCATCCGATGAAGTCCACGCGAGCGCAATTGGGTCAATCCTCGAAACCCGAATTGTTGTAGACCACATTGTGGATAGTCAGTACGGAGGCGGGATCTTCTATCGGATCGAAGCGCGGACAAGCTATGACTTTCAAGGCCAATCTCAGGATCGCTGGCTGACGGCTTCGGAGATCACAACGGCACGAGAGCTATTGCAGGCAAAGCTGGCAAGCCATCCCAAGTACTGTGTGGTCTATTGGGTTGCTGGGCACTCGGAAAATGCTAGATGTCGTTTGTCCGGAGCAAACGGTTAGATCGATGTAACCGTTTTTGCAGAAAACGCATTTGCGCATCCTCTGTCGTTTGCACGCCGGTTCGTTGTGGTCATGCGCACTCCTGGTGCGCTCTTGCCGCAACCCAAGCCGCTATCGTAAGGTGAGCAGTGCCGGGAGGCTGGCGAACCTATGTCTGTTTCTACCTCTTCTTCACTCATCGTTGCCGCCGCGGGTGGCAGTTTTCTGCTGGAAACGCGCACGCCTGCCGAGGTGCTCACTCCCGAAGACCTGAACGAGGAGCAGCGGCAGGTTGCCTCGACCGCCGCCCAGTTCGCCCGCGAAGAGATCCTGCCCAACGCCGCGGCCATTGAGGCTAAGCAACCGGGTGTACTGGCGGGGCTGATGCGCAAGGCCGGCGAGTTGGGCTTTGCTTCGGTCGATATTCCAGAGGAGTACGGCGGCATGGGGATGGACAAGACCACCTCCACGCTCATCACAGACCACCTGTCGGTACTGGCCAGCTTTTCAACGGCCTTTGGCGCGCACATCGGCATCGCCACGCTGCCGCTGGTCTGGTATGGCACAGAGGAGCAGAAGCAGCGCTACCTGCCCAAGCTGGCCAGCGGCGAATGGATCGGCGCATATGGATTGTCAGAGGCCAGTTCTGGCTCCGACGCTATGAATATCCGCACGCGGGCGACGCTTGCGGCCGACGGCAGCACCTATACGCTCAATGGCGAAAAGCAATGGATTACCAACTGCGGCATCGCCAGCCTGTTTACAGTATTTGCCAAGATCGACGGCGAAAAATTCTCCGCGTTCCTTGTCGAACGGGATACGCCGGGGCTTACGGTAGGCGCGGAGGAGCACAAGCTGGGGATTCGCGGCTCAAGCACCTGCCCGCTGGTGCTTGCGGACTGCCGTGTGCCCGCCGGCAACCTGCTGGGCGAGGCCGGCAAGGGACACCACATCGCCTTTAATGTGCTAAACGTGGGCCGGTTCAAGCTGGGCGTGGCCTGCATCGGCGGGGCGCGCCACGCGCTGGCCGACATGATTCGCTACGCCAAGCAGCGAATTGCTTTCGGCAAGCCAATTGCGGAGTTCGGGCTGATTCAGAGGAAGATCTCCGCCAGCGCCACGCGGCTTTACGCTGCTGAAAGCATGGCTTACCGGACAGTGGGCATGATTGACGCAGGTTTAGACGCACTCACCCCCGAGCAGACGCAGTCGCCGCGCCAGGCGCAGAAGCGCATCGAGGAGTATGCCGTCGAGTGCTCCATCCTCAAGGTCTACGGCTCTGAGATGCTCACCCTGGTGGCCGACGAACTGGTTGCCACCATGGGCGGCTACGGCTTCGTCGAGGATTACCCGGCCGAGCGCACCTACCGCGATGCGCGCATCAATCGAATATTTGAGGGGACCAATGAGATCAACCGGCTGATTATCACGGGCTGGCTGATGAAGCGGGCGCTGAGCGGGCAGCTTCCGCTGCTTCCGGCCATCAAGAAACTCATGGATGAAGTGACGCAGCCGCCCAGCTTTGATCTTGGCGCGGGTACGGATGAACCGTTGGCTCGGGAGGCCGAGGTGCTGGCTGCTGTGAAGAAGATTGCACTCTTCTCCGCCGGGGTGGCCAGCCAGCGATTCATGACAAGTTTGCAGGATCAGCAGGAAGTGATGGCCGACCTGGCTGACATCATCACACAGGTCTACGCGCTGGAGTCCGCTCTGCTTCGGGCGCGCAAGCTGGCGGGGCGGAACTCGGCTACCGGCTCCGCGGCGGCTGGTGCGGCCCAGGTTGCAGCGAATATGACGGGGTTGCTGGCGGATGAGAGCATGGCGCTGGCCGAGCAGGCAGCGCGGCGGGTGCTGGCCGCCTGCGCCGAGGGCGATCTGCTCCGCACGCACCTGGCCATTCTGCGCCGGCTGGCGCGGTTTGCGCCGGGCGACGCGGTGGAATTGAGCCGCGCCGTGGCTCGCCAATCGATTCAACTGGAAAGGTATCCGCTGTAACGAGCTGTTAGTGGGTGATATCCCATGACTCATTCGTTAGGAATAACGAGTCATGGGATATCGCCTATCGTAGTTTTCCTATTGACATTAATTTTTTACATTTTCCCATATGCAACTAAAGTAGAAGCTTGAATTCGGGAAGAGGTCATACCACACCTGTCTCTTCAAATTCCGGTAAAGCGATTATCTATTTTTATTCCAACACTGAGCATTTTATTGTTGACATTTCTCGACCGGCATCAATAGACTTCGCGGCTGGAGTGGTCAGACCAATTCTCGATCCCTCTAAATCCCCAAACCACAAAAGGATGATTTCATGAGCAACTCCCACATGATCCACTTACAGATATTTGCCGCCGCCGTTCTGCTAGTGGCAGCAACGTCTGGTGCGCAAACCGTGGCAACCGGCGACAGCCGCAGCGTAAGCCAACCCGGCTTTCCGTCCGTCTGCGATACGCTAACCGCAAAGTTCACAACCTCGCAGCGCTCGTCACCGCCCAGCTCTGACGACACCAGCCGAGTTCAAGCGGCTCTCACAGCTTGCGCCGGAACAGGCAAGAGTGTTGTTCTCGCCTCATCGGGTTCAGACAACGCCTTCTATACCGGCAAGCTCACAGTGAACGGTGAAGGCCTCGTCATCAACTCCGGCGTTACCTTGGAGGGCAGCAACAGCTACTCGAGCCAGTCAGAACTGATCTATGTCGAGGGCAGCAACTCGTTTATCGGCGGCCCCGGCGCGATCGACGGTCGTGGCGATATCATCAGCGGAACTCCGCGACTGGTACAGACCAGCAGCGCCAACAATTTCATCATCTACGACGTTACGCTGCAGCAGGCCGCGCACCCCAATCTCTATATCCAGGGCGGCAGCGGCGCAACAGTATGGGAAGTCACCATCCGCACCCCCGCAACCCGCGCCAATGCTGACGGCATCGACATCGACAGCATCGCCAACGTGACCGTCAACGACTCCAGCGTCGAGGCCGGCGATGACGGCATCGCGGTGAAAACCAACGAATCCGCTGCGTCTAACATCACGGTGGAAAACTCTCAGTTCTACGGCACGCACGGCCTGTCAATCGGCAGCCAAACCTTCGACGGCGTCACGAATGTGCTCTTCAAGAACAACTATGTGTATGGCAAGGATCTGCTGGGGAACGTATCGGCCAACGCGAACGGCCTTAACGTCAAGACCGATATCGATTGCGGCGGCGAGGTCAAGCAGGTGACGTATCAGAACAACTGCCTCTACGGAGTGAAGCACCTGATCATCGTCAACGCCAATTACGGCAGTTGCAGCGGCACTCAAGGCACGCCGAAGTTCCAGGACATCCTGATCAATGGCGTGAAATCTGAGGCCTCGATCTCAGGCGCTTACGAAACAATCGCCGGCTATAACAGCAGCAATCTGGCCCAGGTCTATCTGGCCAATGTCTCGCTGGACGTCACCACGCAGTCGGGCGATGAAAATGCGACCGTGTTTCTTGATAACTCAAACATCACTCCATCCGGCACGGACGTGACAACCTCCACGTTCTCGATCAGTGGAAGCATTCCGAGTTGTAGCTTCAATAGCAGCTTGTAACCGCACAAGGTACTCCATGTCTTAGTGCTGTATCTGGAGCGCCCCGACACGCAGCAGTGCGCAGCTACATGCTCTTCGGGAGGGGCGCTTCTGATACAGCGACTTGAAGGAAGCCGCCCCCGCTGGGAG
>Ga0302140_10008364_pt1 | contig 12873 bp, 18 predicted proteins | sample I_Bog_E1_1_FD_202095 | JGI IMG/M metagenome (GOLD analysis project Ga0302140, IMG submission 202095) | Peat permafrost microbial communities from Stordalen Mire near Abisko, Sweden - I_Bog_E1_1 | ecosystem: Environmental > Terrestrial > Soil > Wetlands > Peat | place: Sweden: Abisko, Stordalen...
TCATGATTGGATGCTAGTTAACAATTTGTTCATACTAACTCCCGTGTGCAATTCAATATACCGCCTCACACCCATTGATTTCCTTGTTCAGGGACACGTATATCCCTGGAAACCGTCACCACGAACAAGTCTTCAAATTCAGTGTCCTCAGCAGATTTTTCCTTGGTCCTCACACCATATATCGTCCGGCTTACTGACTGAGTCGCGTTTTCCGTCACAGCTCTGCCCAACACAATGTGCAGCGGATAACTGCCGCCTACCATAGTCTCGACCTGTTCCCAGGTACGGGCTGACCCATCCCATGCCTGCGATATACCCGCATCCATGCGGAAAGAGTGTTTCGCATCGATGTTGATTGACACCTCCACACGGTAGTTGTGGTTTAGGTTTCTTTGGATACCAGACCATGCCTCACCCGCCAACGTCGTCCTTGCTTCATCACTTGCTCGTACAGTATCCTCCGCCCACCATATCCGATTGCATATAGTTGAACATGTCTGCCGTTTTCGACGTGATTGAAAAGGACTCTCATTTTTGGGCTTGCTTATTTCGCGTTGCTATTCGGAAGAATGGGGATTCAAGGTAGGGGTCGAACTGTGTCGATAATTATACTTCAACGTTTATTGCGCAATATCTACGTTGTTTATGTGTGAGTCTCATTTTAAGACTGTCTAGAAACTCAGAGAGTGATCTGAGAATGTGAAATGCTTGGTTCAAAGCCTCGATCTAAATATCATTTAGCATATGGGTGTAACCTCTTCTGCAGCCTCTTCGCTTGCTACCATGCTACGTGGCAATGCATGATCTGCAGGTCTTCACTTCGGGAATCTTTCAAAGTGAATGTTGAGAACTTTTGCTTACTAAATAAAAGTGATTTAGCTTAAGTCAATTGAGCGAAGTTCCCAAGACATTGAATTTAGATACGGAGCAGACGTTCAACGCGTACCAAAGGGGTGTGCACGTGACTGATGTCCCGAAAGACATTCGAACTTCGAAGAATACCTATACCATGGAAAGGGATCGCGAACTGCCTGCTAGATCCCAGGCAACTTGATTTCACATTGATAACGCGTTGTCAATTTCCACACCACGAGCATCTCGAACTTGTGATGTTATTCGGAGACGTTTCTGCCGATTCCCGAGCTCAGAGGTTTCTTCAGAGTTTTCGCTTGTTGCCGAATTTCCTCCCCCAACTTCGCATTCTTCGCCACGCACAATGTGGCTCCTGTCAAGTTTTGAATATACAGAGCTACCAGCAATCAAGTATAAAGGCATCTGAAATCATCCAGTCTTTTCAGCGAAAGGCTCTGGATTTGAGAAAAGCCTCTGGTTTGGAACCCCGAGCTTCCTCCGTATGCTGATATCTACTTCCATCGTTTACAACATGCCACTTCGGGCTCGCATTTTCCTTGCCCCGTCTTTTCCATACAGTCAGGTGAGACAGGGGTCTTATTTCATGCAAGGAACAACAGCCCACCCATAGATCTGGTCTAGTGACCGATAATAAGTTCACTTTTGCCAAACAACAGCCGACATTTTCCGCCTGTGGCGCGGCTTGCGCAAGAGCCTTCGACGTCAATTTCCAATGCCTCCCACCAATCGGTCGATTTACAGTCGATTTAATGGTGGGGCCGAGCAGTACGTAAGTTTGCGAAGACTGTGGAAGAAGATCTGCAAGATCTAGTCGTGATACTTTGTCGGACGATGCCTGGACCACTACGTCGAGCATTGCGATGGATCACCTGTTGTTTGCTGTCGAATATATCTTCTCCCAAAATCTTCTGTTATATGATTTCTTCTCCTTACACATCTTCACTAAGTTGAAACAATCACATCATGTACACCACTGGAAACATTTACCTCATCACAGCCATCGCCGTCATTGGCGGTGGCTTGTTCGGTTTCGATATCTCCTCTATGAGTGCTATTATCAGCACTCAATCATATTTATGTTACTTCAATCAGGGTCCGGACGGACCAGGTTTTAATGATGCCACCAACTGCTCTGGACCCAAGTCAAACACACAAGGTGGTATAACGGCCTCCATGGCGGGCGGCTCATGGCTTGGCGCCATCGTATCAGGGTATTTGACGGACAGACTTGGTCGAAACAAAGCTATCAGAGTTGGTGCCCTGTGTTGGTGAGTTTCTTCGTTCACAAGACTGTACCATTCTAACATCGACAGGTGCGTTGGCTCAATTATAGTCTGCGCTTCACAAGACATCGGCATGCTCATCGTGGGCCGTATCATCAACGGTCTGGCAGTTGGTGTGAGTTAGCACCGTCTCAAGGTCTTTGCTCAAGCTAATTGCATACAGATCTGCTCAGCACAAGTTCCAGTTTATATCGCCGAACTCGCGCCGCCAAGCAAGCGTGGTCGACTTATCGGGGCACAGCAATGGGCTATCACATGGGGCATAATGATCATGTTCTACATCTGTTACGGTTGTAGTTACATTCATGGGACTGCAGCCTTCAGAGTTCCATGGGGCCTTCAGATGATACCTGCTATCATGCTCTTCTTTGGTCTTCTCATTCTTCCAGAATCTCCGCGTTGGCTTGCCAAGAATAATCGCTGGCAAGAGGCTCTCGCTACTCTGGCATTAGTCCATTCTCACGGTGATGAGAACGACCTCTTCGTTCAACGGGAGATGAAGGAGATTAGAGACGAAGTTGAATTTTACGAAAAGAATGACGACGTTACTTGGAAGGAGCTCATCAAGCCAGGAATGCTCAACCGTGTTCATATTGGCATCTTCACTCAGGTAAGTGGTTCAATCTCACTCCTCTTGATCAAACCTAACAAAACTAGATCTGGAGCCAATTGACTGGCATGAACGTGATGATGTATTACATCACTGTAAGCTAAGCCCCTTGACCCTTCCGATGGCACATTCTAACGCTTTCAGTACGTCTTCGCCATGGCAAGTCTTAAAGGCAACAACGTGCTTCTCTCGTCCTCTATCCAATATGTGATCAACGTGATCATGACCATCCCAGCACTTATTTGGATGGACCGTTGGGGGCGACGTCCCATGTTCTTAGTGGGGGCCGCTTTGATGATGACTTGGCTTTTTATCAACGCGGGTATGTCTACTTTTCTTGTTCTCATAATGTGTAGCTAACGATCTCAGGTGTCATGGCAACGTACGGCCATGCAGCCCCTGCTGGAGGTCTCAATGGTATCGCCGCTGAATCCTGGGTCCTTTCTGGCAAGCCAGCAAAGGTCATCATTGCCATGAGCTACCTCTTCGTTGCATCATTTGCTCCAACCTGGGGGCCAGCATCTTGGGCCTACCCACCCGAATTATTCCCTCTCCGTGTGAGGGGTAAGGCAGTTGCTCTCTGCACTTCTGCTAACTGGGCTTTCAATTTCGCGCTTGGATACTTTGTGCCACCTGCATTCCAGAATATCCAGTGGAAGGTAAATCTCCTCGTCCCTTTCTATTTAGAACACTTGCTAATGCACGTCAGGTTTACATTCTCTTCGGTGTATTCTGTATCGCAATGTTCATCCACGTCTTCTTTATGTTCCCAGAGACAGCTGGAAAATCTCTGGAAGAAGTTGAGGCCATGTTCACCGATCCCAAAGGTCCAAAATATCTAGGCACGCCACCGTGGAGAACATCTGTGGTTCACAAGACTCTTGATCTTGATCGTCATGAGAAGATGTTCAACCCGGAGCATAACGAGAGAGTGTCAGATGAAGAGAAGGGGGTGGTCGCGCCAGCAGTCCCGACGACTGCTTGATCGCTTTGCGGTCAGAGGTAAGTATTATACGGATATACACTTTTCAGCTACTACAAACCATTCTGGGTGTCGGCGTATTTGAAAGCAACTGTTTCGGTAATGTACCACGAAGTTTGGGGTTTCACAACATAATAGCAATATACCATATCAATTTGTTCTTTCAATCCATTATGCGACCTAGCACAACCTTCAATTTCTGTCAGAATATTTCTTGTCTTTCTTCTTTCTCCTTCCAGTCTCTTCCCAGGCGTTTTGACGCTGAGAAACACCGCCCCTCATTGACGCTGCACTCCATTCCGGTTCTGCTTAAAAAGCCTCTCAGCTTCACTCAACAACCACTCATATAGAGCAAGTGCTTCCCAAGGTTCTCAATCCGGTCTCTTGACTGAGGATGCGGTCATGTTGCGAGATTCGTGGATGGCTCCAAGCTGCTGGTAGAAGATTGTTCCCATATTCATCTCCCATTGCCATCCTAGTAAAATGTCCACCTCAATCCTCGCTTCGTTGAGTTTCTCATGCCATATTTGCTTCACCCAACGCATCCGAACTATTCACATGCGGGCTCAGTTGTGTCCGGGCCACTCAGCCCATATTTGACTACGATGATTGGCTCCTGGCAGCTCCACTAGCGGTACATGCACCCCCATCTCTTGGACATTCTTGTAATCTTGAACTTGCTGGAATGAAGGTGGTTCTGCAGATATCTCGTGAGGCGCTGGCTGGGATTTCAATATTCGTTTTCTTTTCCATCTAAAAAGAACTCGAATGACAACAACCAACATAATAACCACTGCTCCGATTCCTACCCCGATCCCAGCTGCTGTACCAGCGGATATGCCTGTATGACTGGCCGGTATTGAAACTTGGGTCTGACCATTTGTAGCTGAACTAGTTTGAACATTCGTTAAGGGGCTGGATTGGGTATTCGTATTTGCGCTGGTTTGTGTATTCGCAGCTGGGTTTGAGGTGTGTGAACCCGTGCCGATAGCAAGGTTGCCTGTCTGACTCGTGGATATTTGATCTGGTGATGCTGTGTTCGTGGCTAGATTAGAGCTGGACGAACTCGTGGCAGTACTGGCAGTACTCGGAGTGCCGGTTGAGGCCGCCGAAGCAAGCTGTGCTTATTCTCAATACGCGTCTCAGTTCTAGCAAGAAGAGTAACTTACAACAACCGAAGAAAATCGAGCATCATCAATCGTGCCCATCTGCGTAAACGAAAATCTCTGCGCATCTTGAGGTGATGTGATATTGCTCGTCATAACCATCAATGAGTTGGGTTTGATAGCCAAATGCCAGGTGGTCCCGTTCGCAGCATTTGTAAAGTAAAATGTTCCATCTCCCCATGGGATAATCTGCCAGAACATAGAATTATCTGATATGGAATAGTTCGCCATTTGTGGGACCGTCTTTCCTGGTGTTGATTCGTTTGGATTCAAGCCAGTGTTCATGTAACCCCCTGGACCGGAACCTTGCGTCCTTAACACATAGTATGATGAATTGAAAGTGAAAATCTGCCATAATTGTTCGGCTGCCGAAGTCTTTGTGTCAGTGAAGAACACGGATCCACTCCCTTGTTTAGTAAAGAGGACTGATCCATCCATTGACTGGCCAGCACCGGTGTTTTCCCCATTTGGGCTGATGTTTATCTGCTGCCAATGATTTGGATCGAAATTTGCCATGATCATAGGCAGTTTGCTTCTTGATTCTTGAGAAGATAGAATATGAGGATGTTAGCTAAAGGAAGGAGACCAGAGGTCCAGAGATCACGTCCTCCTGAGCAAAACTCAATGTTACGCAAGCGGTTAGAATGGATATTTTAGGAGCTGACAGCGACCTCCAGTAAGCCTGTTCCGCTAAAGATTCTATTGAAGTCCCTGTAACAGCCGCGTTTGGGGTCTGAGATGTGAGGCCACACCATGAGGCTACTTTGGGTAAATTCGAAGTAAATTGAGAGACTCTACTACCCCTAACCGCATACGAGGGCTGTGAGTAGAACCCAGAAAGGCCAACTTAACACGAAGCAAACATTTTTCTCAAACAAATATAGATGATATTCTATTTTTTTTTTCAGTGACTTCTACTATTCACTTTGGTTTCAGACGCGCTTAATTTCGTTTGATTCGTTTGGCTTCACTCACCACCGGCCGGAAATCCAAGATCTAGACGCGCGGAAACCTGACAACACACTTGTGACTTGAACCTTTCTTCGGCTATAAAAAACTCGAGTGTCGCAGCGAGAACAAATTAGAGCAAAGTACAGTATACATTCGGGTGTTTCTCCGCCAGCTCAGCTGGATGAATAGAGGCAAAAATATATCACGATCTGCGAGATCGCAATCTGGACCTGCTGGAGGCACAGAGTTTAGAATAGCCAGGAGCCAACTGCAGGCTGTTTATCTGTTGGATTGGGGGCCTGAGTGTGGCGGAGCTGGTAGGAACCGAATCCTTACCTGCGTAACCCAAAATACCTAACAAATTCCGCGATAACTTTTCTCCTTGCTTAATGATTCGTATACAAGATGACGATCATTGTTGACGCTCATATTGACCATATATTTTTATAATGGAGTTAACGTTCATATTAAGATCTTTTAGGGTTATAACTTAAATTTCCCCTAGACCATAGGTGAGTTCCACTCCTTAGGGGGCTTTTGTTTGCTCTTTCTGGCTTACAAATAACCCCTATTTATTTTATTTGCGGCTGCTGATACGTCACTGTAACTTTTAGTCGTGGGTACTCTGGGAAGTGGATGTGTTTGTTGGGATTGGAAAAACGGAACTTTCGGAGTTGGTCATGGGCTCTGTCCGGATTCATGCCCAGACTCACCGCGGTAGTATTACTTCCCGGCGGTTATGTACCGCACAGAATTATCACTGCGTAAGCTGACGACCACTTAACTGCGAGATTAGCATACCTGCCCTTGGTCAAAACTTAACTTACTGGCCATGCTGAGAAGTGTTCTGTTTGCTGTTGAAGATTGATAAATCGCGCCCTACGGTGACATTGAAAGCTTGGTAATGATGGTCGTCTTGGACGACAAGGGATCGGATGAGTCGGCGAATTGCGCTAATAGTGCTTATCATTAGACACCTGAACATGGACTTGACAAGTCTATTGAGCAACGAGGTACATGCATACTTCATGTGTACTGTTGCCACAATGTAGGGCCTGAAGAAAGGTTTTGCTGATAGTGACATGATTGCAAGGCTCTGTGGGGTTGGGTGCTCGACCCCTGACCACACACGTCGTGGCTGCATCATGCAGATTACCTACTTCACCACACACAACATCACCACACGCCATCATCGCCAAGCAACTCATATTTGTGGCATATCGTCATCTTTCTCATAAAACGTGCTGCATCATTTGCTTGATAATTAAATGCAGCACTCCACTTTGTCATCCACGAGTCTAGAGCAATGATGATAAATAGAGCCCAACGTCTTCCCTTTGAAAAGCATTCTCAAGCCGCACAAAACATATATTTTACAGCACTCACGACCAATCATAATTTATATTCAAGAACTTCCTTTTTCACCAATCTACTGTATTATACATAAGCATACTTCTCAGCCTCGCATAATGTCCCAGCCAATCGCAGTTGTCATCGGAGCAACAGGTGGCCAAGGTGGAAGTGTCGTCGATTCATTTCTCGCAGATGGAACGTACCGAGTCAGGGGTGTAACTCGAAATATCAACAGCACCAACGCGCAAGCCTTGAAAAAGCGTGGTGTTGACGTCGTTACAGCCGACCTCAACGACCAAGCATCGCTTGTTCAAGCTTTTAAGGTAGCAATCCAATACTGTCTCCAAGATTACGCTGACACTCCTAGGACGCTACTCTCATATTTGCAGTCACGGACTTTTTTGAGCCTTTCGCAGCGAAAGGGCCGGAATACGCTATGCAAGTCGAGTCCGCGCAGGGAATCAACCTAGCCAAAGCTGCCGCAGCAACACCAACACTCAAGCATTACATCTGGAGCACCCTTCCAAACGGAAAAAAGATTTCAGGAGGAAAATATCTTGTACCCCATTTTGAAGCCAAGAATCAGATTGATGCGTACATCAAGAGCGACCCTGGTCTCCTCGCCAAGACAACTTTTGTTTGGGTTACTTTCTTCGCAAGCAACTTGTTTTTCCCAATGTTCACACCAAATCTGATTGTAGGTCATTGCCATTGCAAGACGGAGTGACGCTGACATTAGAGACAGAAATCATCCGGAAAGTATGTCTGGCTGCAACCAGCTCCCGCAGATACACCCATACTTTCGGTTGCAGATCAGAAAAAGAATGTCGGCCCGATCATTATAGCGGTCGCGAAGAAACCTGAGTTGACCCTGAACGGCAAGTACGTTCTTGCAACAGTAGACGAATCAACGGCGGAAGAATTCCTCTCCACTTGGGGCCGTCTCACTGGCAAGCAGACAGAGTACATTCAAATCTCCCTTAAAGAATATAACCGCCTCTGGCCAATGTGGGGACAGGAAATGGGCGTCATGATGGAATTCTGGGGCGAATATAAAGACAAGAGTTGGAGCGGAGAGGACCTAATCAGAAAAGAAGACTTGGGAGTGGTTGGAAAGCTTGTCACGACAGAAGAGGCAGTGGCATCCTTCGATTATACATCTGTCCTGTGAGTCCTAGTGGCTCAGAGACTTGACAGGGGGGTGGCGTGATGGTGGTGCAAAACTGTTCAGTCAAAGATGGGGCTGCGGGGAAGTCGAATAGGGGTTTTCATTTTTGTGATTTATCAGCATGTTACATTAGCGAAAAGCCACACTCGACCACATTTGTGTGGTGCTTACCGACCTCCCAGAAAAATTCGTTGCTGTGGAGCAAGGAGATGATCTGCTTGGTCAGTGTAAAATCGTGTCTCCGCGGAACCCATCCGTGACGTGTTGGCGTGCTGTCGATACTTAACACCACCCACAGCTTTCGGCGACCTCGTACCATTCTCGCAGATCACCTGCAACCCATACTCAACAATGGCAACACCAGGACGGACTCATATTCCTTGGCAAGATGACGCAGGTCAAATAAATGAACTGCTCAGCTATATTGGGTACCTAGAGGCCAAGGTCTCCTACCTCCAGCAACACCATGAGCGCTGCAATTCCTGGGTGGTCCCGGACCCTATGCTCCTAATCCCGGAACTTCCGTACCTACCTCCGGAGATAATAATGGACTACGAGTCCAGTGATCCTGTAGAATATACAATCACTCAGCTCCCGACGCTTCAGATTGCAGCCACATCTCCAACATCTCCACTCAAGCCACCTCAGAAGTCCCCGCCGGGAAACAATCCTAGATGGAGACGAATTGTCGATCAGATCACTGCAGGGTGGGACGACCCGCGGAGCTGGACCCTGAAAAGAGCCACGTGTGGTCTAGACTCCGTCGATCAGAATAATCGAGCCCTCATGCTCATCCTAGGGCTGCAAAACTGTATTCCTTCTGAGTGGGCACAGTCCCCAGGATCTTCACCTCTTCCAATGAATGGAAGTCGATCTGGACTCAATACCAAGGATGCACTGATCTCATCAGCTCGTCAGTATGCATTGGATACGAAAGCCTCTGGAACGAATTCCATTTTTGTCTCACAAATTCATAATTTCAGAGAGCTAGTCTTCGCGAGTTTATGTGTAGTGATGGAACAGCAAGGGCTACCCATCAATACGATCAATGATTTGATGAGGATATGTATGTCGAGTTCGGGCGCAGCAAACTTGTACCGCTTGAGAAGAGGTGCACTGTGGGTGAACCGCGTGATCAGGGGTCTTATCGTGAAGGGATGGGGTCATGGGGCTACTGAACTATTCCTCTTGTGTAAGCCACTCGTTCCAAGTTTTGCTTGGTTGTCAAGTAAAGATTAAGCCAAGCTGAACAAAGAACATAGCTGGTCGCCCTGTCTCCCAATACGGTCTACTTTGGGAGGCGTGCATGCATTCTTTCCCGTATCTCGGTCAGAGGCTTGAGAATATCCGGACTGGGCTTGACAAGCCTGCTGATAAGGAAGGCTGGATTCCCTTTTTCATACCAGTGATTATTAAAGGCTTAGTGGGGGATGCTTTGACGTATGTGGAGTTTTTCTAATCCCTAACTATTGTGACTGACATCCCTAGACTCGGTCAAATTACAATGGCTCTGGATTATTCGGACGAGTCACTAGCCAAACTCAACATACACACGTCATGATTTACGAATGACGACAGCATCAATTGGCGTTCTGTGATAAACAACATACAAAACTAAACGCATTTCTTTGGATACAGACTTGGAGCGGTTTGGGTGCCCTTTGGCAGCTTGTTATAATGAACATGTAAATTAGTCAGATGGCTTGAGGCGTTGCATCATAAGAAATCTTGATATTGGCTCAATGCTATGAGAACTGATAAGAGACAAACACAAAGGGGGTTAAACTTTTGGTAAAATCTGATGTGATCCTTGGCATCTCCTGTTTCGCATTTCGTATGACCTGGTCTCTGCCTATGTGAGAGGCCGCAATGGCGCAAAGTCAAGATAATGAAGTAAATATTTGATTAAAATCGCTCTTTCGAGAATTCTAAGCACTCCTCAACCTTGTCCATTTGCTCTTGTTCGTAACAAGAGCCCTAGATAGTGTTGTAACTTGTCAGCTCGGACCTGGAAGTCCTTGAGCCCCTATTTTAGCCGAGCCCAACGGGACCACCGTCACCCCAGCAACCCGCCAAGAACCACGCCGCCGAGTACAGAGCTAGTGTGCTGCTTAGTGATCTTTGTGTCTTCTGTGCTAATATCGACAAAGAATGCGGGCAGACTCGGCGCAATCTCTAACCCATTTACGATAGGGCGCCTGGTAATGCTGCTGGCACTACACGAGTACGGTCTATCAGCTTACGGGGATAACTCGCCATAGATCTGCGATAACCAATGCTTACCAATGACAGTGACAAATTTCGACCCGCATTTGCTGCTGATTATCATTCGCTGCTCGGTAGTAGTCAGATCATGGACAATTGTGGCTTGCGCGTCGAGCAGTTGCATGTCTTGGATCATTACGTCCCCAATATATCTTTCTCTGTTAGTAGATATTGAGTGGCGGACATCTTACTTACTTTCGAGATTGTACTATCTCATTCACACGCTGAAACTGCAGATAAGAAAGAAATAGGTGTCTCTGCAATGACTTTAGGGAGGATCGACACGAATCGGCTCCTTCCAAAGTGGTGAAAGCCAATTCAACATCGGCTTGCTGTATGTCGAGTTGCTCATCATGGTCCAGAAATACCCTACACTCCATTGATCTCATAACAACACGCACACTCTCTCGAGCTTCATCAATTACTGTTAGATGATCGACTACGAAGATAAACATGTCAGCCATGGACTATGGTCACAAGCTCAATGGTAACTTCATGGGGGCATACACTTGAGAATAAGCTGCGTGATGTTTGATTTGCTGCTCCCATTGGCAACGTTTGTATGCAGAACAAACTCCCCGTGACGAAACGGGAGAAGTTCTGAACTTTCATGCGGTGTAATAGCAGCGGCTGCTACTTCGGGGATAGACATTGTAGCGTAATGCAAAGCCTGAACACTCTCAATTGCTTCCACAACGTAACGGAGCCTATTTGAAATGAGCGTCACGCTTTGGAGGTTTCCTCTGAAGCTAGTGGTATTGCTAGATGGAGAAGGAATAAGTATATTTCATGTTTTTCTTATAAATGAGACTTACCCCTGTGTTTTAAGGACTGAGAGAGAACCACGATGATCTTCATCAATTGAAGTATAAATGAGCATAGAATTAGTCCCCATAGTGGATGATCTAGCTCCTTGAGTCAAAGCAAGTTGGTCCACGCATTGACGAAACTCAGCTTGGTCTTAATGTTCGTTAGCAAGTAGATGTAAATTACGAGGGGGAGAGGAATTTGGACTTACAAGTGGTGGGTATGTTAGTTAGCATTAGAGAAACAACAGAATTCTGCTCTCTGGAGAACACATGTAGTTTCCAATTGGGTCTAGCAGTCGTGGTTCGAACAAGAAGGCTCACAGGCAGCACTGAGTTACGGTCAGCGCTCTTGAACACATTCTGAGAACCACCCACCAGGGAGCCTCACGGGTATAGTTCAGATCATGGTGGCAGGCACAAAGGCATTCAAATATGCCTGGGCCTTGAGTGCGTATCCAATCTGTTTTGAGAGTAGCTTTGGAACACACCATGTCGTTTGATATATCCAGAATGATCGAAAATGTTAATACTGTGTTCTTCTCGCTACCAACTCTTCTTGAACTTTCAGGCGCTTTCTTCATGTCTATGACGTGGGTCAAAAACCATGCGTGAATATCGCCCAACTTCTCTTGAACATCATCAAGTTGCCCATTCATTGCCCCAGCTTGGAGGCTTATTGAATGTCAGCACCTCTTCAGAAGTAAGGTAGAATAAAACATACTAGCTTCGTGCCGTGATCGCCAAATTGAGCGCATTCACGTGCGTTGTAAGGTTTTGCTTCAAGTGATCTAAACCAGCACCTTCTGTCGTCCATTTGACCTTCTTGATATTGTCTTTGAGTCCTTTCCGCCATCGCTTCCGAGTATCCTCATCCACCAGACGTTCGCCTGAGTCTGGGGTAAGCTCTGGATATTTTTGTAGCACTTTTTCAAGATGCTCAAGTGTGGTTCGACAATTATCTATCATCCGACTCAAGGCCTCGTCTTCGTCTTCTCTTCCAGACGCCTTTCCGCGTCTAGAGGTAGCTTCCTGCACTGTGGCCGATAGGACTTTCAGCGCATTACCTATGGCAAACAGCTGATTCTGCACCTCTTTAAATTCCTCCGGTGCCAACTTGCGACCGCTAGTGAGTGCTTTCCCGACGGTGTAGGCGATTCCTGATAGCTCAATGATATCAGCTAAAAATATGCGAAAAGACATGACAGCTGGTGTTGAGACTAGTGATGCCACAAATTGAGGTTCTATCTTGAGTCATTCACGTGTGAGTTGAGTTCTCGTGGGCTGGGAAACTGACGAGGCTGCGGCTATGTAGTCGGGCGTTGAGGTGACACGGAGGCTGAGCGTCGGTGAGCCCATGAAACACAGCCAACCAAACGACCTGGCTCACCAGGTCCCGCAGAAGCACTTTAGGCT